>Ga0351889_10323_pt1 | contig 12197 bp, 8 predicted proteins | sample TotcelFGM3001M14_FD_206767 | JGI IMG/M metagenome (GOLD analysis project Ga0351889, IMG submission 206767) | Enriched cells from coal bed in the Powder River Basin, Montana, United States - Total cells FGM rep3 HSBNCT.FGM.300.1.M14 ...
CAGATCCACGACAACGACTTTGCCTCGCTGGGCGGCGATCCATTGCTGGGTCTCGTCCCAACTCTTTACGGCGAGCGAGCCGGAGCCTTGAGCGACGCCCCGTTCGGCCGACGATGGCAATCCATCGCCGCTAGATGGCGCCGTCGTCGCGGGCGTTTCGACGGCCGCTGGCGTCGTCTGGGCCGGCGATTCCACAGCCGGCGGCGCCGCGGTTGGCGGCGGAGCCGAAGGACTCCCACAACCCAACCAGGATACAAGAGCCAAGCAGACCAATGCGCGTCGTACGATGATATTCATAAAGAACCCTCGAAAACGTAGGCGAATGACGTACCACGAAACCTCAAGTGACGCTGGGCATCCCCTTATCGCGACCCGCTCGTGGTCCCCACCTGCAGCGCGAATAACTGCGACATGGTCCCGACGTACAGCGTGCCGTTGGCGGCAACCGGGGTACCGATCACGGCGTCGTCCAAGCGGATCGAGCTGAGGACGCGAAGCTCTCGTCCGGCCGCCAAGACCCAGAAATCGCCGCGCCGCGTGCCAACGTACACTTTGTCGTCGGCGACCAGCGTCGAGGCCCACGTTTCGCTGCCCGCATCATGTACCCAGACAGCTCGCCCCGTTTCGATGTCGACGCAGTGGACTTTGCCGGCACAATCGGCGACGTAGGCCAAACCGTCGTGGATCGCCGGCGTCGTACAGCAATGCCGTTCGACGGCGTACGACCACAGCAATCCGCGGGACGTGACATCGCCCGTTTGGCCGGCATCGATACATTGCAGCCAAGCCTCCCGCTTGCCCCACCAGATGTCACCGCCGACGGTCACAAACAGCCGGCCGTTGTGGATCACCGGCATCCCTTTGATGATGCTGGGACTCTCGCGACGGTTGCGGATGTAGGTATGAATGTTCTCCTTGGGCGCTGTCGGATCACAATCGAACCGCCACACGCAGCGCAGCGCCGGAAGCTCCGGCGTCGTTCCGGCCTCCCCGGTTTCGGAACTTTCGGCCCCGCTCCCCGACTTCTGCCCCGGCGGCTCCAACGCCTCGAACGCATAGCACCAACCATCGCCTCCGCCCAGAAAAACTAATCGTCGGCCGTTGACGGTGCCCAACGCGGGCGAGGACCACTGGCAATGAAAAATCCGCTGGCTGATGCCTTCGCGTTCCTGGGCCACCAGGGTCCCGGTCCCCTTGTCCACAACGACCAACGCCGGCGCCTCCGGCTTGTCCACCCCATCGTGGCGGCTGGTCAGCCCGTTGCTCGTGTTGACGTACAGGTACGAGCCGTCCAGGAGGATCGAACTGTGGGAGGAATCGTGGGGCCGGACGCCCGCGGCCGTGCGCAGATCCAGCCGCCACAGAATATCGGCATCGGTGGGGCCGGGCTCCATCGCCGGCCGATCCGGCGGGGCCATGTGGCGGCCTTCGTCCAGGAAGGGACCGTCGTTGCCGTTGGCCATGCCGTGCAGATCCAGGCAGACCACTTCAGCGCGATTGGTGACCATGTAAACCCGATCGCCCTCGACCGTCGGCGGCGAGCACATGCCGGCTTGCGGCCAGTCGAAATAGATGTCTTCCGACAACTTCGGCACGACCAGTTGCCAGACAAAGCTGCCGTCGGCTTCGTTCAAGCACATCAGCACGCCGCGGTCGCCTTCGTGTTTCGGATCCCGCGGGCGGCCGTTGTTGGTCCCGATCAGCACCTTGCCGCCTGCCACGACGGGCGTCGCCCAGGACTGCGTCCCGATCGCCACCGACCACTTGACGTTTTCGCCCAATTTCGGGGCAAAGCGTTCGGGCAGCCCCACTTCGTCCGAGACCATGTTTCGCGAATGCCGCTGGCCCCATTGCGGCTGGTCGGCCCCGGCCGCGGCGGCACCTGACGCGACGACCGTTGTCAGAATCAAGACAACGGCACTCAACACGAAGCCAGTGCAGGCTGCGGGTTGTTTGAGCATCAATTTCGTTCCTTTGCTGAAGGCGGATTTACTACCTGAATTCCGAACCGATTATAGCAGAATCCTGGACCGGGTAGCGTCCGTGGATTATTTCCGCAAAGCGGTTCACTGGATTCCAAGGAACCTTCGACGCGGCAAGGGAGAATTGCCGACCTTCGTCCAAGTCCGCCGGGCGGCAACTATCCGAGGTGGAGGCGACCCGACATGCCTTGCGTTTGCGACGCCTGTCAATCGGGAGTGACGCGCACGCCGGGGTCGTCTTTCATCGGAATATGAGGCATTATGAGTGTGGGTTGAAGTTGGTTCTTACTCCACGACAGTTGAAGTGCACGTCCCGCTCGATATCGAATCTGCCGGCGGTCGCAGTCAATGCGGAGAACCGGTGATACCATCGCTTGCCGTCCAGCGGCGGACAAAACGTGTTCACCCAGAACGGAAAGGGCGGTTCGAGCGTCGTCGTGTGCTCGCCGAACGCATCGTAGGAACTGAGCCGCAACCGGCGTTTGAACTTCGCATAGCCGTCGCGGCCGCGCTCGCGCAGACAATGGTCAAGGGCGCGCTTGAGGCAACTCTCGGCGCTGCCGTGGTCGATGCCCCAGTTGCAGAACCACACCGGCCGCGGGTCGGCTCCGTCCACGGCGCGGAGGATCAGATTTGCGCCGTCCTCGGTATCATCGTAGCCCGCATCATGCGTTTTCTCCGTGGTTTCACAGGGGGCAAGCTAATCCGAAGAAACTCGGGCGGCACGAAGGATCGGCGGTTCGGCCCGTTGACTATTTCCGGCCTCGAAGGTAGAGGACTGCGTCGCCGGCGGACGGAGCCTGGAAACTGCGCACCGCACCGCCCTCGACTTCGCCAGCGGGCGTGCTGCGGCCTTGATCGGCGTCGATCCATTCTACGGTCAGCGTTCCGGGCGACTTGGAAAGGTCCACCGTGACGTTTCCTCCGTCCGCCAGATAGACAACATACTCCGCTTCTCGCGGTCCGGCATGGGCCAGGCAGTAGCCGCTGGACGCCAGCGTTTCCTGTGGCGTCATCGCGGCCAGGTTGACGCGCCGGGCAAGGCTCAGGGTGTGTCCCATCCGACGGCGCGAGGTCTCCTGATGGTCGAGCCAGTCACCGGCAAACCTCAATCCCTTGATCTCCTTGTCGCCGATCCTGGTCGCGCCGTACAGATCCATGAAGGCGGTGTTCAGTCCTCGCGTGAAGCTCTTCCAGGGCCATTGCGGGAAGCTTCGCGGCCAGACGTGATCCACGTCCGAGATGATCACTTTGCGGCCGTCGGCAGCGGGTGGGTCGGTATTGTAGCCGTCCTTCGAGGTGGGCGAAATCCAATCGGCCGGACTTGCAAACAGCGCCGCGTTGTCGATCGGCGCGCCGGTCATGCCAACCGGATGTTGCCGGGGCTTCTGCTTCTGGTAAGCGTGGATGAAGTCGATCATCCGGTACTGCCAGGGGACCGAACCGGTATGCATTTCATTGCCGATCTCGTAGAGCACGTTGTCCAGGTCGTTCAGCGTGTCGATGACGCGGCGGACGTAGGCCTGCTGGAGATCGAGGATTGCCCGAGGTGCGTTCAGGGTGTGGAGTTCGGGCCCCTGGCCGTCGCCGTTCAGATCGCCGTCAATACCGTTGATGTTGTTCGCTTTGTTAAAAGGATGGCCCTGCCAGGGGTTGCCCGCCTGGCCTTTCTTCTCGACGCTCCAACCCTCGAACAGCATTACCGAGACGTAGATGCCTCGGTCGCCGGCAGAGCGGACGCGGTGCCGCAAGCGGGTGAAGTAATCGTCGTGGAACCGGGTCAGATCGTACTTCGGCTTGCCGTCCAGCGCATCGCCGGGGCCGGTCCGCGCGTAGGGCAGCGGTCCGACCGGCACGTGGTCCTTGGCCCACGGATCCCAACCACCCTGCTCCCAAACCCAGAGGCGGATGAAGTTGTGGTTGTGCCGCTGGAGAAAGTCCAGATACTCGTCGTAGTCGACGGCGGGATAGACGCCGTTGTGTTGAAAGTTGTTCCAAGTGTGCGAGCCGGTCAGGTAGACGGCCTTGCCTGTGCCGTCAGTGAAGTACCGCGGGTTTTCTGGGTGGACCCGCAGCGGACCGCGGCTTTGGAGAAATGGGACCGGTTCCGAGCCGACATTCACCAACCACAGGGAATCCTGCTGGTTTCGAGATGCCTGCCCCAATTCTCTCCCCGCCTCTCCGCGAGCGTGCTTCTGGGCCCCGTTCAACAAATTCTCCAGCAGGTCCACGTGGTTCCTGCCGTCGTTGGCATTGTCCCTGCGCGGTCGCCAGAGCTTGCTGATGATGTCCAAATCGCCGTCGCCATCCGCGTCCGCCGCGACGGCCAGATGACCGCCCAGATTCGCGTCCAGGATGACGTGCTCGACGAAGCGTTTTCCTTTCCCGTCGGCATTTTCCCACAGGAACCAGCGGGGCGGCAAGTCGCCGGGGATCCCCTCCATCTCGCAGGAGAAAACGTCCGCGTCGCCGTCGTTGTCAAAATCGGCCACGATCAGCGAGTGATAGGCTCCGCGTGTTGCGGCGTCGCCCTTGGGCATCTCGTGCAACTTCCACGCGCCGCCTTTGCCGTCCAGGTTCTCCAACCAAACGATGCGCCCGCCTTTGATTTCGTTCTCGCTCATCACCAGATCGATGTCGCCGTCCCCGTCAAGATCCAGCACCGCGCAGTGCGTGGCCAGCGGATAGGGTTGATGGGGATTGCCGAACGGAATGTTCTTGTGAACCACCCATTTCGTTCCCTTGCCGTCGGCGTTTTCGAACCACAGGTTCGAGCGTACTACGTCGAGGTCTCCGTCACCGTCGAGATCTCCCACACCGATCCCGGCATGGACCGCGGGCCCGATGTCGTGCCGCTGCCACGGTTGACGAGGATCCGTCGGGATCCGATACCAACGCAGGTTGTTCTTGTCCGACATGGTGAGAAAATCGGGCCGGCCGTCGCCGTCGACGTCGGCCAACACGAGGTCGTGGACGCTGGCCAGTTCGGGGTCGAACACAATTCGCTCGAATGGCTCCTCGCGAGGTTTTCCGGTGTTGCGGTACCACACCCCGCCGGTGATGAAATCGACCCACCCGTCGCCGTCTACGTCAAACGCCGCCCCGCCGACGTCGGAGGCCGATTGTTCGCCTAACGGATGCCGCACCCAGCGGTCGAGCGCCTCCTGGCGATACCACAGGATCTCGCCGCGGCTGCGGCCGGTGATGAAATCGAGTTTCCCGTCGCGGTCCACGTCAGCGATGGCGGTTTGTCCCCAGGACGAACCGGGCAAACGATCGTCGATGTAGCGGTGTTGAAACTTGACATCCGCGGCTGTGGCGAGCAGCGGAATCAGCCACAAAGCCGAAACACCGACCCCCATACAAAATGGCTTGCGATTCATGGCAATCTCCGTCTGGGAACACATCGTAGTGGGAACACATCGTATCGTAGTTGCTGTCCGGAACAATCACATTGGCTTGCCCAGCAAGAGCACCGCCGGACCACGGAAAGGCGCCTGCAGACTGCGTTTGCCTCCGCCCGCGATCGGTTTGCCCGCGTGGCTCTTTCCTTCAACCGGGGTGATCCACTCGACCGCCAGCGACTCGGTGGCGGCAGACAGATCGACCTCGACCTGACCGCCCTCGGGCAGGTAGACCACGTACTGGCGGCCGAGATTGGCCAGGCAGTACCCGGTTGACGCAAGATCCTCGTGCGGCGTCAGAGCGGCCAACTCCAATCGCTCTGCCAACCGCCGCGTGTGCCCCAGACTCTCGCGCACCGGATTCCAAGACTCCGGTGCCGCCTTGCCCAACACGCGGTTATCGTAGGGGTCCATGAAGATCGGGTGGTGGCCGCGTACGAAGCTCTTCCAGACCCAATCGGGATTGCCGCCGATGCCCCACAAATGATCCGTATCGGAAAGGATCACCTTGGAACCGTCGGCGGGCGGCGGATTGGTGCGGTAATTGTACCCGGCGGGCGCATCGGGATTGGGCGAAATCCAGTCGGCCGGGCTGGCGAACAGTTGGGCGTTCGTGCCCCGCTGCTTCCCGTCGCGCGAGTATGGGAAGGTCATCCCCACGGGGTGCTGGTGCGGCTTGCTCTGCTCATAGGCTTTGATGAACCGGATCATGTGATACTGCCACTGGATCGAGTACGCGCCGCTCTCGTTGATGATCTCGTACAGCACGTTGTCCAGGTCGTTCACCGAGTCGATCAAGTGCCGAACATAGGCTTCGTGCAGGCGCGTCACGGCGGGCAACCTCAAGGTATGCGCCAACAGGCCGCGCCCGTCCCCGCCAGCGTCTCCGTCGAGGCCCTGGACGTTGTTCGACGGATGAAAGGGGTGCGATTTCCAAGCCTCGGGCAGATGTTGCAGTCCCCAGCCCTCGAACAGCATAATCCCCACGTAGATGCCCCGGTCGAGCGCCGCGCGCACCCGCTGCCGGAGTCGATCGAAGTACGCCGGATCGAACTGGTGGAGATCGAACTTCGGCTGGCCGTCCATTGCCGTGCCGGGGCCCGTGCGTTTCCAGGGATGCGGCGCCACGGTGTACTGGTCGGTCTTGGGCGTGTATTGGGACGTGGCCCCGGCATCCCAGCGAGTTACTTCCCACCGCCACAGCCGAATGAAGTTGTGATGATGCCGCTGGAGAAAGTCGAGATACTTGGAGAAATCGAACGACGCGGGAGGATCGCCGACACCGATGTCCGAAAGGTTGTTCCAAGTGTGGGCGCCCGTCAGATACACGGCACGGCCCACAGCGTCGGCGAAATAACGGCCGTTCTGAGGATGGACCCGCAACGGACCGGCCATCGCAGCCTGGGCAGAAGTCTCGGCCCCGAAGGCCATCGGAAACGATCGTAATCCGGACGTCCAGGCAGCGCCTGCCGCCCAGAATCCGGCTTGCTGAAGAAAGCGGCGTCGGTTCATCTGTGCTCTCCTAATCTTTCACTAATCTTTCACTAATCTTCTCGGCTTCAAGGCGGTGGGAAAAGACCAAGGATCGGCAAAGTGATAACGGAGCGGAATGGCGCTGGCCACCGGTTCCGGAGCGTCCGAAAAACCGGAGGCTAGCGCCTTGCCGCTCACCTGAAAACCCGACAGCTATTTCTTTGCCGATCCTGAGGGTACGTGCTCTTCGGGACTCTGACAATGGCGGGTTCCTTACTTTAACTCAACGGAAACCTTAGGAATGCGTCCGGTGAATTTGGATTTCCGCTCAGCCCCGATGACCTCGACCACCGGAGTGGCAAGGTCGATGCCAACGTCGGCGGTTTCATCGGCGGAGAAGAGCGTCGGCTGGGTGCGTTCGATACGTCCCTCTCCGACCTTCTTGTCGTCGACATAGAGCGATCCTGTTCCGCCTTTGCCCAATCCTCCGCCGTCATAGGCGAACTCGAAGCGGATCGTCGACTTGCCGGGTTTGAGTTTTTCCTGCGCCGCAACCGTGAAACGCTCGAGTCCCAGAAAGTTGTAGTCATAGGCCGGCAGACCGTCATGGACGTACAGGCCCCAGCCGCCGAACCGCCCGCCCTGCACAATGATCGCACCATTGGCGACCACGCCTTCGGGCACTTCAATTTCCGCAGTAATGGTCTTCGACTTGTTCTTGAGACTAAGGAAAGCATTTTCCGAAATCCCGGTCATCCCCTCGGCCAGCGTGATGGAAGTGCGACCAGCCATCAAGTCGGGGCGCCCTACCATCTCGGCGAGGATGCGTTCGAAGACGCGATCGTCGATGGGCAGCGCAAAGTTCTCTTCGGCCTCCGTCAGGAACAGTGTTTGGAGTTCCTTCAACTTTTCAGGATGCTCTGCCGCCAGGTTGTTGACCAAACTGAAGTCGGTGCGCGTGTCGTACAGTTCCCAGGCCGAGTCGTCGTCCAGCGGGCGCCGCGGTTTCGCTTCCCAGGGCGCCCGGTGGATCGTCCGCGCAAACCAGCCGTCATGATACATAGCCCGGTTGCCGAACATCTCGAAATACTGCGTCACGTGCCGATCATTGGCTTTCGCATCGGCGAATGTGTCGACCATGCTCACACCATCCATCGGACGCTGTTTCACGCCGTTGACGATCTTCGGTTCGGGCAGACCGGCGGCTTCCAGAATCGTCGGCGCGACGTCGATGACATGATGGAACTGGGTCCGCAGTTCGCCTTTGGCCTTGATGCCCTTGGGCCATTGAATCGCCGTACCCACCTTGGTCCCGCCGTGGTCGGAGGCGACCTGCTTCGTCCACGTAAACGGAGTGTCGAACATGACCGCCCAGCCGGCGGCCATATGGGGGTAGGTCTCCGGGCCACCCCACTTGTCGAGGAACTTGAGCATATCGGGCACCGTTTCCTGCACGCCGTTGAAGTAGGTCATCTCGCTGAACATACCGTTGCGGCCGCCTTCGGCGCTGGTGCCATTGTCGCCGTAGACGAGAATGACCAGCGTGTCGTCGAGCTGCCCAATCTGTTCAATGGCGTCGATGACGCGGCCGATCTCGTGGTCGGTCATCTCGACGAACGCGGCGAAGACTTCGGCTTGGCGAGTGAAAAGACGCCGTTCGTCGGCACTGAGTGAATCCCAATCCGGAATGGCCTCGGGCTTGGGGGCGAGCTTCGTGCCCTTCGGCACCACGCCGAGTTCGATCTGGCGGGCGAGGATTTGTTCGCGCATGGCGTCCCAACCCTGGTCGAACTTTCCTTTCCAGCGGGCAATCCGGTCGGCGGGAACGTGGTGCGGGGCGTGCGTGGCGCCGGGAGCATAATAAACAAAGAACGGTTTGTCGGGCGTAAGTGCCTTCTGGTAGCGGATCCAGGCCACCGACTGATCGGTCATATCGGTCAGGAAGTGGTAGTTCGGATCTTCGGGCAGTTCGACCTGATGGGTGCCGTCATAGATGAAGGGTGCCCATTGGTTCGTTTCGCCGCCGAGAAATCCGTAAAACTTGTCGAATCCCTGGCGCGTGGGCCAACGGTCAAAGGGGCCAGCCGTACTTGCCTCCCAAGCCGCCGTCTCGTGCCACTTGCCGAAGGCGGCCGTGGCATAGCCGTTCAGTCGCAGCATCTCGGCGACCGGGGCGACCGAATCGGGGATCTGGCCTGTGTTGCCGGGGAAGGCCGTGCCCATCTCGATAATCGCGCCCATGTTGCAGACGTGGTGGTTGCGACCGCTCTTGAGCGCTGCACGGGTCGGCGAACAGACCGCGGTTGTATGGAAGTTGTTGAACTTCAACCCCGCACGGGCGATTCGATCGAAGGTGGGCGTCGTCACTGGCCCGCCGAAAGTGGACGTACCCGCAAAGCCGAGGTCGTCGACCAACACGAGCAGCACGTTCGGCGCGCCCTGTGGCGCCGTGACGGCAAACCGCGGCGGCGGCGTGGCCTTGCGGACGTCCAACTCGGTCGATGCTTGTCGCGCTGGTTCCATGATCGGCAGAACCGTTCGGTCCAACGAGTCGCTCGGCTTCTGAGCATTTGACTCCGAGACCCACACGGCCATCAACAGGCCCAATGCGAGTAAGCTTTTTCTGAACTTCATAGCACGTTTCCTTCTGATTCGAGTGTTAAGAACCGGCAAGTGACTTAGTGTCGCGTTGCGGGAATCCGAAGCGTCAACGAGGCTGGATTCGGATGTCGATTAAAGTCAAATCATCCGCAAGGCGGATGCCATTGGAGTACTTCAGGAGATCTTCTTCCAGGGTCGCCATCTGGAGGTCGGCGGTGGGATAGCCCTGCTTCTTCAACATCTCCCTCAGGCCATCGAGTCCCAGCATGTCGCCGGCCGCGTTGCTGATCTCCAAAGCACCGTCGCTGAACAACAGCAGGCGATCGCCTTCCCGAAGCGCGACTCGGACCTCTTCGTATTCGGCGTCCTCCATGATCGCCAGCGGCAGTCCTGCGGTCTCGAAGCATTCAGACGTTCCGTCGCCGTGCATCCGCAACACCTGCGGACCGCCCGCCCCGGCGAACCGGAACTCACACTGCTGCAGGTCGATCAGCCCGCAGACGGCGGTGGCAAAGGATTCATCGGTCTTGACGACCTTGACCAACTCGTTGTTCAGCTTTGCGGTGAACTCCGCGGGTTGATGGATCAGGCTGCGATGACGATTCCACAGCGAGCTGAGATGCATCGTGTAGAGGGCCGCCGCGATTCCATGCCCCATCACGTCGGCCAGCATCACCCCGTAAGCATGTTCGTCCAGCCTTTCGATCGCGTAAAAGTCGCCGCCCACAATCGCGTGGGGCACATAGTGCGTCGTGAACTTGATCCGGGGGTCTTCGGACAACTCGTGGTGGAGCGCCAGTTGTTGGATCGTTTTCGCCCGCTCCAGATCGTGAATCATGGCCGAGGCGTCTTGGAACGTCTCCACCCCGCCGATCACGTCGCCCGCGACGTTGCGCAGCGGGGCGACGCTGACCAGCATCGGAGTCCGCTCGCCGCTCTTGCTTTGGGCAAAGACCAGCAACGAGCCACTGCTGCCCGTTCCGGTGACGATCGATCGGTGCAAGGGGCAGTACTCCTGACCGCACAACGGGTGGCCGTCCTTGTCGATGTGGCACAGGATGTTGTCGAAGCACGGCCGCCCAATTACGTCCTGGGCTGTCCAGCCCGTAATCCGTTCGGCCGACTTGCTCCAGTAGATGATCCTCCGTCCCAAATCGCAGACATACAGTCCGTCGCTCAGGGAATCGACGATCGCTTGGACATCAATCCCGTCCCCAGTTTCCATGATGGTGTGCCTTTCTGAAAGTCTGATTCTATCGCGATGGGTCTCAGTATGCGGCGGCTGGGTCTTTGAGCCGGACCATCAGCCATTGCTGTGTCTGGCCGTCGGCGAAGTGCACCAGGGCCGGCGCCGTGTCTTGGGTCAGATTGTTGATGCCGGTTTCCATGATGGGCCGGCTCTGACCGGCAACGGTCCACGCACATCGCTGCGAAGTCTTGTCGGCCATCCCTTCCATGGCTTGCGTCTTGCCAGTGGCCGAGTCGTTCAGGGTGCCGTTGATGATCCCTTCTTTGCTGATCGCCAATTGCAGGAACAGCGTGGGATCGGGTCGGGATGCCTGGCCGTCTCGTCGAGTAGGCATAATCTGGTCTCCTTCGTTAGGTAGGTGGTCCAAAATCTTAAGTGCGGTAAATTTGGGTCAATTCCTCGGCAATACCGTGACGAGGATTTCCACTCACAGCTCAGGGAATACCGGCACCTGAAATATCGACTTCGACAATTTGGAAACTCGCGCTCGGGTTTCGGTGGATCTCTGCCGGATCGTGGGACCCTGACGCACAAATGAAGAGATGCTTCCGTTCCGGCCCGCCCAGCATCACGGCATAGGCATGCGTGTCCACCTTGATCCGATCCGTAATCTCCCCGCCCTGGCGGACGCGCACCACACTGTCCTCGCCCTCGGGATTGGCGCACCACACGGCTCCCTCGGCGTCGAGGCAGATGCCATCGGGGCTCACAGACGAGGGTAACTGCGCCCAAATCCGCCGGTTGCCGAGCGAGCCGTCTTCTTGAATATCGAAGGCGGTTAGGCGATGGCCGAGCGTCTCGCCGACGATCAGCGTTCGTCCGTCGGGGGTGATTACCATGCCGTTCGGGAAGAAGAGCTTGTCGGCAACCACGGACGTTTGACCACCAGGGCCGACGAGGACGATCACGCAGGTTTCGACGGGCTTGGCTGCCGGGTCCACGAAGTTGTAGCCGATGTCCCCGACGTACAGACGGCCGTGGGCGTCCACGATGCCGTCGCTCAAGCAGAACGTGGTGATGTCGCTGATGCCGGCCACCGGTTGCAGGGCAGCCCCCTCCAGACGGTGAATTCGGCGCTGAAACGCATCACCGACCACGATGGTTCCCGCGGGGGTGAGCCCGAAGCCGTTCGGGATGAACGGCAGCTCCAGGACCGTTGCAACAGAACCTGAAAGGTCCACCGTCTTGATCCGCTTGTCGTGGATGTCGATGAACCACAACTTGCCGTCGTACCAGCGGGGACTCTCGGTGAACTTGAGGCCCGTGGTGGCATCAGCCAGGGTTTTGATTTGAGTCGTCATAAAGTCCCTTCTTGCTGGTGTTGGTATTCTAACCTACAACGGTCTCACACGTTGGCCCGATTGACGAACGCGACGATCAGGTCCGAGATCGCCCGAGTCACATGTCCCTTGCCGGTGAGGTCGTTGCAGAGGAGCACCTCGCCGGGGTGGAATCGTCGCGCTTCGCCGCCGCTGGTCACCACCTCGC
>Ga0351889_10324_pt1 | contig 12176 bp, 6 predicted proteins | sample TotcelFGM3001M14_FD_206767 | JGI IMG/M metagenome (GOLD analysis project Ga0351889, IMG submission 206767) | Enriched cells from coal bed in the Powder River Basin, Montana, United States - Total cells FGM rep3 HSBNCT.FGM.300.1.M14 ...
AGATTCTTCTGCGAGTCCCCGGGCGTCGATGGAACCAGGGTCTCGAACTGGCAGATCGCGTCCGCGATCGCCGATTCCGCGTCAGCATGCCGGCCGGCGGCGTTCAGCAGGAGACTGAAGTTGAGCAGGCATGTGCCCAGGGCCTCGTGATATGCCGCGACGTGCGGAGCGGCTTCGATCAGAGCGGCCAGTTCGGCTCGGGCGGCCTGGTATTCGAGCTGCGCCGCGTCGCGGCGTCCCATTTCGTGCCATGCGATGCCCTGTTTCGTGCGGCTGTTGGCCCGCTCCAACTGGAATTCCAAAACCGCGGGGTGCGCGGCGGCTAGAGCGTCGAACAAGGCATGAGCCGAGCGGTACGCCTGTGCGGCAGGCTCGAACTCGTTGAGCGTCACGCGAATATCGCCCAGCCGCAGAAATGCTTTCCCGAATTCCGCTCGCGCAGCGGGGTCGTCGCTGTGCTCGTTCGCGAACCGCTCGTATTCGGCCGCCGCTTGCTGCAGCAAGCGTTCGCGGGCCTTCTGGACGCCGGGATAGTACCGCAGCGCGTCGCTGACACCCGTCAGGAACGTATCGACGCCCCGCCGCGATTCTTTCAAATGCCGCGCCGCTTCGCGCTGGTGCCGCTCGGCTCGCAGCCACTCGGCCGTTACTCCGGCAAACCCGCCGACGGTGGCCAGCACCAGCGCCGCGCTCAACCCGGCAATCGCGGGGCGCCGGCGGCACCATAACCAGACCCGTTCGGAGGCCCGCACCGGCCGGGCGCAAATCGGCTCGCCAGCCAGCCAGTGACGCAAGTCCGCCGCCACTTCGCCCGCCGTCCGGTATCGCCGATCCGGCTCCTTGGCCAGGCATTTCAGCGTGACCGTCTCCAAGTCCCTCGGAATGCGGTCGTTCAGCTTTCGCGGCGGCCTGGGCTCTTCGTACACGACTTGATGCCGGAGCATGTTGCGATTACCGCGAAAAGGCGTTTCTCCCGCGAGCATCTCGTACAGAATAACGCCCAGGCTGTACACGTCCGTGCGGCCATCCGCCCGATGCGCCTCGCCCCGCGCCTGTTCCGGGCTGAAGTAAGCGTACGTGCCCAGCACCTGGCCTTCGACGGTCACGCGGACTTCATCATCTTGCTGACGAGCCAAACCAAAATCCATCAAGCGAGCCCGCCACGGCGGCGTGCCGCCGGATCGGTCGCTCGCCGTGCCGGCGGGCGTCTCCTGCCGCCCGGCCGCCTCGACCGCCGCCAACATGATGTTGGACGGTTTGACGTCCCGGTGGATGACCTTTTTCTGATGGGCGTGTTCCAGGGCTTCGGCAACGTCGGCTGCGATCTGAGCCGTCTCGCGAAAACTGAAACGGCGACCGGTCAAAGCATCGGCCAAGCTGACTCCCTGTACGAACTCGCTGACGATGTAAGGCAATTCGTCGCTGCGGCCGAATTCCAACACGCGGACGATCCCCGGATGTTCCAACGCGGCTGCCGCCCGAGCCTCGCGATCGAATCGCTCCGCCGTCTCGCGTGTCGAAAACCGCTCGACGCGCGGAATCTTGACGGCCACAATGCGGCCCAAGACGGTGTCGCGTGCGCGAAAAACGGTGCCGAAACCGCCTTGGCCAACTCTGCCGATCAGTTGAAACTTGCCGATGAATGGCAAGGATTCCATCGACCAACTGGCCGTCGATTGTCCTGGCTCGATCCGGAATGTGCTCCCGCACAACGGACAGGTGACCTCCTCCGGCAATTGGTCACCGACCTCGATTTCGGTTCTGCAATACGGACAGTGCAACCGCGTCGCAGCCCGCTCGCCAGGCGATGCCGGCGGATCATCGATCGAAACAGTGTCGGCGCTCTCGTACTGCATCTGAGGCCTCACCAAGCTGCCGTCGAGACAACGCCTTGATCTTATGCCCGATCTTGGGTTGCTGCAAGTAGCCCCGGGCGCGGTGCAGGAACCCCAAGACGATCTCGCTCGCGGCCTGGCATCAGAAAGTGTCGATGACGGGCCGCTGGCTGCGGTCGTGGTCCAAGGCTGGTTCAATTCCTGCTATCGGTATTCTTTGCATTTGTGCCCCTGTCAATTGGACGGATTGCCGGACCTTCCCGATCGTCGGCATTCGGGGCGGGCTGCCTGTTTTTCGGAGGATCATGCGATGCGATGTCAGAACGTTTTCCGGTGTGCCGCAGTTTTCGCATTGTCGTCCGCGCCGCCCCTGTGGGCGGACGAGGTGCTGGTGCAGTTCGATGACGTGCCGGACAGCGGCTGGGTGGTCGCCGCGGCGGATCTGACGGCCGCGGCACAGTGGTGCGGAATCGCTGCGGTGGTTCCAGCGCAGATTCGCGCAGCGGATGGCAGTGGGGCAACGCTGCAGTTCATCCCGGACGCGGATTTCGATCCGCAGCAGCAGGTCCGCGGCGTGCTGGTGGCCCAACTGCCTGGCGGCGGTTCGGCCCGCTTGACTCTTCGATTCGACGCCGGGGAAGCGACCGCGGTCACGGCCCACACCTCAGTCGAAACCGCCGGGTTTCAAATCGTCCATGACCCGAGCGTCCAGGGCGGCTTGCCGTCGCGGCTGACGTTCCGCGGCACGGGAAAGACGCTGGAATCCATCCGTTGGCAAGACCGGATGTACGATCCGCAGCGAGGCGCGTTCCGACTGGCTGAGGATTCGACGGCGCGCGTAACGCGGATTGCCGAGGGGCCGTTATGTACCGCCGTGCGCGTCGCGGGCCGATTTGTCCAAGCGGGTGGATCGCAGGCGGAATCACAGCCGGAGGCGATCTACCAGTGGCTGTACTTTCGCGATTCCCCGCTGGTGTACGTGACCGTCGTCCAGCGGCAACAGCAGCCATGCTCGTGGCGAGAAGCCCATTTTCTGGAATTGCACCAGTCGGGTGACGAGCTGCCGCAATGGGCGGGCGGCGATCCGCTGGACAGCGGCGAGTTCCAGGGAACCGACAGCAGCCGCTCTTTCCGCCAGTGGGCCGCCATGCACGACGGCCGCCAGGCCGTCGCGGTGCTGCACAGCGGCCAAATGCTGATCTACGACGGCAAGGGCGGCTACGGCCCCTATCTGCACGCGCATGGATCGCTGGCCTGGACGCCGTGGAACACAACCCAACGGCGGCTGGCGGCGTGGCTGTGGATCGGCAGCGGCGACGATCTGCTGCCGAGTATCCGGCAAGCGGCTGAACGCTTGCCGATACAGGCTCGCGTGATCGTGACGGTGGCGCCGGTCCGGTCGCGTTTGGCGGAAGCGCGCGCCGCGGTCGAGAACCTGGCCGGCGACGCGCAACGACAAGCTCACCTGCAACTGGCCGTCGCCGAGCGGCTGGAAAGTTTGGGCCGATTTCAAGAATCGCTCGACGCCATCGATGGCAAATTCCCCGAAAGCTTCTGTCTGTTGCCGGCGGGGGATCTGAGACTGCTGCTCGAGCGGACCGAGGCGGGCGTGCGGGTCGTCCAACTGCTGGATGCCGCATCCGGCGCGCAATTGCTGGCTCCACAGCCGTTGCCGCTGTTTTCGCTGATGCTGCGCCACGGCGATACGGGGCGTGAAGTCTCCATGGCGGCCGATGCAGGTTGGGGCAAAGCACAGATCGAGCGGCTGGGTGGCGGCCGCTTGAAACTCGTTTGGTCGGACGCTCAGCCCGACGGCTTGAACGGTTTGCGTGTCGAAGCCGAGGCGACGCCGGATGCTGCCGCCGGCGCGATTCGCTGGACGTTGCGGGCGGGATCGCCTGCCGGATGGCAACTGCGGCAACTCGCGTTTCCCCAGGTCGCCGTCGCCGATCTCGGACCGGACGCGGACGTGGTGTTCCCGCGCGGTCCCGGCGAGGTGCAGCGCGGACTGTGGCAGCGGGCGTTTCGCTACGCGGGCCGTTACCCCAACGGCTGGACGACCATGCAATGGCTCGCGGCTTACGACGCCGCCCGGGACACCGGCTTGTACGTCGCCATGCACGACCCAGCGGCGGCGACGAAAGAGATCCAGTTGGAGAGCCGGCCGACAGAGCGTGCGGTCGATTTCACGTTCGCCCACTGGCCGCCGGGAATGGACCGGCCCGGCACGGCGTTTCAATTGTCCGGCGAAGCGGTGTGGCAGGTGCTGCGCGGTGACTGGTTCGACGCGGCTCAGATCTATCGCCAGTGGGCCAGTCTGCACGCCAAGTGGTGGCCGGCGCTGGGACCTGACGGCCGCGAGGACACACCGCGGTGGATGCGGGAGTTGCCCGCTTGGGCCTTGGCCAGCGGCAACGCGGCGAGCGTCGTGCCTCAGGTGAAACGGTTCGCCGAGGCGTTGGGCGTGCCCGTCGGAGTCCATTGGTACAATTGGCATGAAATCCCGTTCGACAACGACTATCCACATTACTTCCCGACCCGGGACGCCTTCGCGGAAGGCGTGACCGAATTGCAGCGGGGGCCGGTGTACGTCATGCCGTACATCAACGGCCGGCTGTGGGACACCCGCGACCGCGGCCAGGAGGATTTCGAGTTCACGAGTTTGGCTCGGCCGGCAGCCACGAAGGACGAACAGGGCGAGCCGTACGTCGAGTCGTACGCCAGCAAAGAGGCCGACGGCAGTCCCGTGCGGCTCGCCGCCATGTGCCCGACCACCGAACTGTGGCGAAACAAGCAACATGAGATCGTGGCCCGGCTGATGAACGAGTGCGGCGTCAAAGGCGTGTACATCGACCAGGTCGCGGCGGCCCAGCCGCAGCTGTGCTTCGACGGCTCGCACGGCCATCCGGCGGGCGGGGGCGATTGGTGGACAGCCGGCTATTGGGACATGCTCCGTGAAATTCGCAAGGGCTTGCCGCCGGACCGGATGTTGACCACCGAGTGCAATGCCGAGCCGTACGCGCATGTGTTCGACGGCTATCTGACGTGGCATTGGCAGCACGATGGCCAAGTCCCCGCCTTTTCGGCCGTGTATGGCGGTGTGCTGCAGATGTTCGGCCGCGCGTATCGCGGCGGACCGACAAAGGATCTGGCCCTGCGGATGAAAGCGGGCGAGCAGCTGGTCTTTGGCGAACAGATCGGGTGGCTCAGTCCGTCCCTCGTCGACGAGGCCGAGAACTTCGCCTTTTTCCGGCAAGTCGTTCGGTTGCGTTGGCAGCTGAAGCGGTATTTCTATGCTGGCCGGATGGCACGGCCGCCGAAGCTGATCGGCCGGATTCCGCGGGTGAAGGCCGATTGGCAGTGGAGCGGCGAATGGCCCGTGACGACCGACGCCTTGTTAACCGGCGCGTGGGCCCTGCCGGACGAACGACGGCTGGTGCTGTTGTTCGTCAACGTGAGCGATCAACCGTTGACGGCCGCCTGTGAATTCGATGCTGGCCGCTACGGCTTGGCGGGCGAGGTGTTCTCCGCCGAAGAACTCACCGCCGAAGGCGGCGGCGAGAAATGGGCCGTCCCGCGCACGTTCCGCCGCGACGTCGTGTTACCAGGCGGCACGGCCCGGGCTTGGGAGCTGCGCGGCCGATAGCGCCGTTTACTGTCTTCGAAGTTGCGCGTTTGTCAGTCCGGCCAATGTTTGGCCGAAGGCCTGTTCCCACCGTAGCCAGGGCCAACGCCAAGGCAACGCCCCAGGGGCTGAAGGATGGCTCTTCTCTTCATCCGTGGGTCCGCTCTGCCATCCGTGGGCCTATTCTTGCATCTCGAAGAGCACTGAACCGGCGGGTGTCACGCACCCGCCGGGCGCTGCTGGAAGCCGCTACGAAGTAACGTTTCCGTTGAGATTGATCAAGAACGAGAATTCACTGCTGTCGCCGTAGCGGATCGTCAGCGGCGCGTTCTTGCTTCCCACGACCGTCGTGCTCATCGCGATTTTGAAGGATACGGACTGGCCGGGCTTGATCGCGGCGGGCCACGGCGTTCCCAGCCTCGTCACGCTGAAGCCCGAACCGGAGGGCAACTCGAAATTGCCGACTTTCAGGTCGAGCGTGCCGCGATTGGTGATGGTCAACTGTTTCGTGGGGGGCGAACTGTTTCTGACCACGGATCCGAAGGAAAGCTGGGAACCGTTGTACACGTTCGTGCCGTTGGAGACGTTGTAGACCGAGATGCTCGTCGCCTGGGAACCCAGGAGGCGCTCCTCGACAATGCCCGTCACCGTGAATTCGTAGGGATTCTCGTTCGGATCATTGCTGGCAAATCGGACCACGCCGGACGAGGCTCTCACCGTGCCGGTGAGCATCTCCAGCGTGAACGTGTCACGACCGCCGGGGTGAAGCTTCGCGGACAGTCCTTCCTTGACGCGGAAACCGTCGGGCACCTGCAAGGCTGCCAAGTTGAGCGTCCGCGTGCCTTTGTTGACTACGGTGAACGTCCGCTCCCGTGGCGAATCGTCCTTGGTAGCGCTGCCAAAGTCGACGACGGTCCTGCTGCGCACCGCAGTCTCGCCCAACAGCACGTCGGCCTCGGGCTGACCGCGTTGGGCCACCTCGCCCTGGACCGTAAACTCGAAGCTCTCTTCATCGACGGCGTTGCTCGTGAACCGCACGGTCCCGGATAGGAAGCCTGCGGTGCCTGTTCTCATGACGATCGTGAAAAAGTCCGATCTGCCCGGAGCGATGGTTTGCGAGAGGCGTCCCAGGACGCGAAATCCCGCCGGCACTTCCAGCGTTCCGAGGTTCAGCGGTCGGTCACCGCGGTTAAGCACGCGAAAGGTCTTGGGCGGGACAGCTCCGTGTTGATGAGCCGTTCCAAAGTCGATCGTTGAACCGCTCCACACCGTGTCCATGTTCCGCGAGATCAGGACGACCTCGAGATCAGGTTCCCCGCTTCGGCGGGGCGCAACTTCGCCGGCGATCGTGAATTCGTAAGGATTTTCGTTGGCATCGTTGTTGGTGAACTGAAGATTGCCCGCCTTAAACCCCGGCTCGCTGGTGATCATCTCGATGGTGAAGTTATCGCGCCCGTGAGCCCGAATCGTCGAGTTGAGGCCTTCTTTCACCCGAAAGCCATCCGGCAGGCTGATGTTTCCCAAGGTCAGCGGCTGGTTTCCGCGATTGATAACCGTGAACGTCCGCGTGCGCCCCGCATCCCCCGCGAGGACCGAGCCAAAGTCCACGCTGCCGCCGATCGGCAACGTCTCGGCTCCGAACTGCACGTCGATTTCAGGGCCGGCGGCAAGCAGCATGCGGTTCTCGAGAACTTCAAGGCCCAGGCGGCGCGTGTTGTTCTTGAACCGTCGTCCCTTCAACTTACTGTGATTACTCATCGCTGTGTCCTTTCGATACGGGGCCGAAACCATGGAATCGTCGAAACGTGCCACCAGAAAGCCAGCTTTCTAGCTTAATTGTATATCGCGGTGTTGGTCATGCCAGCCACGCCAAGATGTTCACGGCCCTAAAAATCTGGGAGACCAGCCGAGATGGGTGAGCGTTCGCCGCCGCACGTCTCTCCTGCTGGCTCGCATGGTTGTTCTGATGAGCGTCAATCTTCCCAGAAATCGGACGATTCCGCCGCTGGTGCGAGTTCAAGTTTGACGACGCGCTGGTTGCCGGAATCGCCAACGACGGCCCGCGTGCCGCACAGCGATACCAGCGTCGGCGTATCGAAACGAACAAGCCAGTACGCTTGTTCGTGGCCACGTAACCTGAACCACTCGCCGGCGAGCGGCGAGGATGCCTGCCCAAGCAAGAAGCGTGCCGAACAGTGTGGCACGAGCCATCTCGACCTCAACCTGTTTCGTCTGTGTTTGCTGATAGGCGTTGAATACGTCCGGTCGCTCAGCCGCCAGCCACGGAAGCACCTTGTTGAACTCAGGTTCGAGAGGCCGGTGCCGGAGTACGAGGACTCGCTGCGGATCGAGTTTCTCGGCAACCAACTGGTCCTTGAGGTTCATGTGACAACTCGCGTGCGAGAGGGTCCCCTGCCGGGGCTAACGACGCGGATGACCAAGCCGCCGGTCATCCGTCAACCATCAACCTTCAGCCACGACGAGATCGGCGGCTTTGGTCGATCCCTTGTCTATTCGCGCCCTGCGCCCCACCTACTCCAGTGGTTCGTCGCCGATTTCGATCGACTTGCCGTCCGTGTCCCATGTCAGCCCAAATTTCAGGCACATCGCATCAAGGCCCTGTTCAAGGCGGATCCCTTTCAGGTTCATCGTCACCGGCATCGGGGCACACGAGTGCGCCGCACGGACCGGCGCTCCGTGAAAACTGGTCAGATACAGGGCAACCTGACCCAGGGGTGTCTCGCTGAACTCCAGTCTCGTGTCGCTGCGCAGTGCGCGGGCGATCTTGGTGTCCGCGGTGCCCAGCCGTGCCCATCTGCGTAATCCGGTCAGGGCGCGCAGCCTGACCAACTCCAGCTTGTTAGCGGGACCAACGTAAATGATCTCTCGATCGACGGTCCAATCGCAATGCAAGCGTTGCGTCATCAGGGTCAGAGCGAGATGCAGACGGAGTCCTGACAAGTTGAGCGTCACGGGGACCTCTTCGGTGCCAAGGAGGCAGAAGTTCAAATCGTGCTGGTCGCTCAGGAACTTGATGACCAGGGTCAGTGGCGTTTCGATGAACTGCACCTTCGTGTAATCCGTCAAGGCCGCGACAGGCTTAGGCGCTGCCCCAACCATCATCCAGGACGCGAACGCCGCCTCGCGTGCATCCGTTTACGTGCCGTCCGCCCGCCGTAATGCTTGCACCTCCGGAGCCTTGTCAAACGCCTCGTTCAGCGTCCGAAAGAACGGAACAGCAAGAACACGCCCGCTGCCAAGGCGACTAGGAAACAAGCGACGATGGCCGGTACCATCCACCGAGGAACGCGGTGGCGGAGAGAATCCTGGATAGTGGTCTCCTGAGACACAGGGCTCGATCCCGGACCCAAGAGGTTAAGGAGCTCTGTGGTCGTCTTGTCCGAGGTGACTCCGAGATTCGCCAAGACTTGTGCCGCGACGCCGTCCTGTTCGCGCAGCAAACCAAGCAGAAGGTGCTCCGATCCAATGTAGTTGTGGTTCAGTTCCCGAGCCGCTGCCATCGCGTAGTCGATGACCTTTTTGGCGTTGGGTGTCTTCGGCAACTTGCCCTTGGTGTCAGCAGGACCAGCGATAACCAGCTTCTCGACTTCTAGGCGAACCTGACGCAAATTGACGTGCAGATTCTTTAACAAATTTGCCGCGACTCCGCTGCCTTCCAGCATGAGCCCCAGCAGGATGTGCTCCGTGCCGATATATTCGTGGCGCAGTCGCTGCGCCTCCTGGTTGGCCAGCTGCATTATCTTTCTTGCGCGGTCAGTAAACCGTTCATACTGGCGGAGAGAATCCTGGATAGTGGTCTCCTGAGACACAGGGCTCAATCCCGGACCCAAGAGGTTAAGGATCTCTGTGGTCGTCTTGTCCAAGGTGACTCCGAGAATCGCCAAGACCCGTGCCGCGACGCCGTCCTGTTCGCGCAGCAAACCAAGCAGAAGGTGTTCCGATCCGATGTAGTTGTGATTCAATTCCCGAGACGCTGCCATCGCGTACTTGACGACCTTCTTGGCCTTTGGAGTCTGCGGCAACTTGTTGCCCTTCGTGTCAGCAGTGTCAGCAGGACCAGCAATAATCAGCTTCTCGACTTCTTCGCGAACCTGCCGCAAAGAGACGTCCAGATTCTTTAACACATTTGCCGCAACTCCACTGCCTTCCAGCACGAGCCCCAGCAGGATGTGCTCCGTGCCGATATACTCGTGGCGCAGTCGCTGCGCCTCCTGGTTGGCCAGTTGCATTATCTTTCTCGCGCGATCGGTAAACCGTTCGTACACCTGTCGTCTCCTTGGCGGAACACAGCGTCACCGGTCGCCGCTCTTCGAGCACGTAACGCTATCTGACGGCTTGCCGCAAGTCCTGCAGCACCTGCGCGAGTTGCCAATGCACTTCCCAGGAATTTTTGACGGCGAGGGCGAATTCCTTTTCTGGATGCTTGGCGATGGACGCTTTTGGGTCATGCCACATCTGCGGCGCCACCGTGTTCTTCAAGGCATCGGTCAAGTCCACAAGAGAGGGATCGAGGGTCAGACGCCGCGCGTCGTATTCGACTTCGACGATCTCGGTCGCTCGCCGCCGCGTGGTAATCAAGATGCCTGACTCGGTTGGAAACCACGTCAAGCCGAGATCCGCCAGAACTAGGTCCAAGACGCAGCGGAAACGAGCGTGTTTGAGGAGGCGAGTCATGGGCGAGTCCAACGAGATGCCATTCTCGCTCAGGGCCTGTCGATCAAACGCGATGCGAACGCCCCTGCTTACCCCTAAGACAACAGCGACGTTGTCGAGCGGTGTCTCCATGAACGCGACCGGCGTACAATCGTTCAGCGCGAGGGTCAAGTTCTTGCAGACAGCGTGAGGCACAACCGCCGTGTCTGTTGGATGGATCATCCTCAACTTGTCCGCGTAGCGATTCTCAATCAAACGATGGGTCGGTTGCGTTTGGCAGATGAGAAGAACACCGGGTGTAACCTGACGGACGGCGCAGCTGCCCGGACCCCAGCTGCCGGGAGCGGTAGTGGCCCTGATATCCTTGATCAATGCGGCCAAGTCGTGGTTTCCCCTGGAAACGTACACTCGCGTTTCGGGGCTTGCGTCGGCCTCCTGAGGCGTGGTAATCAGCAGAACGTCGTGGCGTACAAGCCAAGTCAAACGGAGCGGATTGAGGAGGCGGTCCAGGACCTCGGCAAGCGTTCCGTCCTTGTTCTGCATGGTTACAGGGCTGTCTGTCCCGACCCCAATTTCATCCAGGGCTTTGGTGTCGAAATCGATGTCGATTCCGCCGCGCTCCGCAAGGAAATCCGTCACGCGATGGAGTTGGGTGTTCACGAACTCAAAAGCCGGCTTGGCGGCCAGTGCCTGTTCGATCCGAGAGATTGCCGGGTTCGCTGGCGAGATATCGACGCCGGGAAGCAATCTCAGGTAGCGCTGGTCAGCTTCCGAAAACCGTTCCAGCGGCACCTGAATGACGACGCCGTTCGGTTTGCGCAACCACACGGTCGTCTGAGACGCTTCGAGGAACTCGGCCTCAACGGTAAATACGCCGCTGCTATCCGTCCATTCCCGAGCCCGGCTGCAGTGAACAATCAGGATGGACAACAGGAATGCCACGGCAAAACGGATAGTTGACATCATCCCCTCCAACAACAAATGGAATCGCGCAGCGGCGGGCAAAGACATCTCAATTGGCGTCGAATCAATCCGTCGGCACAGGAGCCAATTGCGACAGCCATCGGACCTTTACTCGCCCAACTCGACGAACTTGTAATTATCCCGCCGGGTTGTCCTCGCTCCGGCGGTGTGCTCTGGCCGGTTTGGTTGATAATGCCTGACTGACAATGGGGTAGCTTATACGATTTCTAAAGGCAATTGCAAGCTTTTTTCCCTCTTTTCGGTATCATCTGGATTTTATCGGAATCGTCGTCTCGGACGGTCTTGCGCCTTGGGCGAAGGCCTATTGTCTGATGCCGAATCACTGGCGTTTCATGTTGTGGCCCAGAGAGGACGGAGAACTGACCGCATTTCTCCGATGGCTAACCAATACGCACACGATGGGCTGGCACGGCATCACCAGACGCGGGCACGGGGCATCTCTACCAGAACCGCTTCAAGGCGTTCCCGATTCAGGAGGACGAACACTTCTGTGCCGTGAATGCGCTATGTGGAGCGAAATGCATTTTCGGGCGAATTTGTCGGCCCAAGCTGAGGAATGGGGCTGGTCGAGCCTGGGGCGTTGAACCTGCGGGGATTCGGCCGCGAAGGGGTTGCGGGCGGATTGGCCGCTGCCGATGCCTCGAGACTGGCGCAAGATCGTGGGTCAGCCGCAGAGGGAATCCGAACTGGAGGCGATTCGTCATGCCGCTCGCCGCGGGTGTCCCTTCCGGAGCGAATCGTGGCAGAAAGAACACTGTCGTCCGTCTCGCTCTGGAACCGACGCTGCGGTCTGGCGGACGGCCCAGAAAGCAGTGAACTGTGATGCAACGCCGGAAAAGAGAAGAAAGAGGTGCGTCCTCTCTTGCTGGCCCCCCTCTTGCCGGCCCGTTCAGCCTCGCGTCCTTGCTGTGTACGCTTCAACGCTGGACTTCGGAGGAGTGACTGGTTACCACCCACCTTGCCGCCCTATACCAACGCTGCAATACTCGATACGGAGCCTCTGGCTAGGAGCTACTCCGGCGGGATTCACACCCGCTTGTCAACAAACCATTTCCAGT
>Ga0351889_10316_pt1 | contig 12116 bp, 15 predicted proteins | sample TotcelFGM3001M14_FD_206767 | JGI IMG/M metagenome (GOLD analysis project Ga0351889, IMG submission 206767) | Enriched cells from coal bed in the Powder River Basin, Montana, United States - Total cells FGM rep3 HSBNCT.FGM.300.1.M14 ...
TCTCGTGCGGAGCCGTGAACAGGGGAAGAGGGGCAAGCGGTCAAAGCGGCTGCGTCGGAAGACCGATGTGTTCATTCGCCAGGGCGAGTGGTTTTTCATCCCGGCCCAGGACGTTCGAGTCAACGAGAAGCTGATCCTGCCTCACGAGCCGATCCGTCGTGGCGGCGGCAAGCCGCACATGTGCGAGCAGTTGTATCGGGACGGCGGAACCACCGTGTACGTGTGCAGCCGCCATCCCAACGGGCTGACGGGTGACGAGTACCGGAAGTTGCTCAAGGAGAACTCCGACGCCGCCAAGTGGGGCTGGCGGACGATGGCACGTAACCCGGTGGTCTACGTCCGAGGCAAGATCACTCACCCCGACCACGCCACGATCCGGCTGGACGGCTGGCACCGAGTCGAAATGAACACGGAGAACCGCTCCAGGGCGATGGCTTCCGTGGCGTTCTTGGACTGAAGCAGGTGGAGTCCGGTGGGACAGCACCCCACCGCCCTGCACGGGGCGGCGGGGTGTTTTGCGTTATGGACCGGCGACGTAGGATGATGGCTGCTCCAGCCCCTTCGTGAACGCCCCCGCAAAATACACGCCGAAGAAAAGAAAGATCCCGACATGACGACGACGGTCCCGCTTCGCTACTTCGTGGTCGATGCGTTTACCGACCGCCCGTTCGCTGGCAACCCGGCTGCCGTGGTTCCGTTGCCGGACTGGCGGGATAAGGCGTGGCTCCAAAGCGTGGCGATGGAGATGAACCTGTCGGAGACGGCCTTCCTGGTGCCGAACGCCCAAGGCTTCGACCTCCGGTGGTTCACGCCCAAGATCGAAGTGGATCTCTGCGGTCACGCCACCTTGGCTTCGGCCCTCGTGGTCTCCCACCTGGGTTTGCAGGCGGATCGGCCTGAGATCCTTTTTTCCACTCGGAGCGGCGTCCTGAAGGCACTCGTCCAGCAGGACCACATCCAACTCGATTTCCCGATCAAACCAGAGATGGAAGCGGAGCCGCCTCCGGGGTTGGTGGAGGCTCTGGCTGTGACGCCCAGGTACGTCGGGAAGAGCCAGTTCGACTACTTGGTGGAAGTCGAGTCCGAAGCCGTAGTACGAAGCATGGCCCCGGACTTCAAGCAGTTGTCCAAGGTGGCCTGCCGGGGCATCATCGTGACGGCCCGGTCGGCAGGTGCCCAGTTTGATTTTGTGTCTCGGTTTTTCGCCCCTGCCGCTGGCGTTGACGAAGATCCGGTGACCGGATCGGCCCACTGCTGCCTCGCCGACTTCTGGAAGAAATGCCTGGGCAAGGACAAGTTCGTGGCCTACCAAGCGTCGGCACGGGGCGGCGTGGTCCACGTCGAAGTCCAGCAGGATCGGGTTTTGTTGGGTGGGCAAGCGGTAATCGTGGCCCAAGGCGAACTTCTGGTAGGGTAGCGGGTATGTTCGGATTATCGTCGCAGGCCCAAACCACAACGAGCGTGCCATGCACCTATTGGTGAACGACCAAATCCACCTGACCGAGTTCCGGCCGTCAGACAAAGCTGCCTGCGTGCAACACTTGGGCGACCGGGAAATCTACGACAGGACGATCCGCATTCCGTATCCCTACACGGAGGCCGACTTCGACAACTGGCTGGAGATCACCATCAAGGCCACGGAGCAACACGGGGAGCCGATCCATTTCGCCATCCGAACCAACGACGATTTGTTCATCGGAGGCTGCGGCTTCGACGGACTGACCAAGGGCCATCGGGCCGAGATCGGGTACTGGTTGGCGAAGCCGCACTGGGGCCAGGGGATCATGTCCACCGTGGTGAGCAGGGCTTGCGAGCACGCCCTGGCAAGTTGGAAGCTCGTGCGTATCACGGCCCATATCTTCGAGTCCAACTCGGCCTCGGCCAGGGTGCTGGAGAAGAACGGGTTCGTTTGCGAAGGCCACCTGCGGAAGCATTACTTGAAGGACGGGCGGTTCTTCAACGGCAATTTGTACGCACTGGTGCGGTAGGGGCCGAGTCATGGAAGCCGTGATCTTCATCGGCCTGCAAGCGGCCGGAAAATCGACGTTCTACCTGCGGCGATTCTTCCGCACCCACGTCCGCATCAACATGGACATGCTGGGAACCAAGCACCGGGAACGGCTGTTGCTGGACGCTTGCCTCGCCGGGAAGCAGGCGTTCGTCATCGACAAGGTGAATGCAGCTGTGGCGGACAGGGCGATGTACATCCACCTTGCCAAGGCGGCGGGATTCCACGTCGTGGGCTACTACTTCCAGTCGAAGCTGGACGATTGTCTGGCTCGCAACGCAGCACGCCCCGAAACGGAACGAGTGCCGGACATGGCGATCCTGGGAACCTACAAACGGCTGCAACTGCCGTCACCGGCCGAGGGTTTCGACCGGCTGTACTACGTGCGGACGACCACAGGCGAATTCGTGGTTGAGGAGTGGCGTGATGAAGTTTGATGATCTCGATGCCAAAATGCGGGTGTTCGAAACGGCCCTGGACTTCTGCGTGCTGCCGGAAATGCACATGGTGGCCCGGTTGGATGGCCGCAGCTTCACCCGGCTGACAAAAGAAAAACAGAACTTCGAGGCTCCCTTCGACGAACGATTCCGTGACCTGATGGTCGCCACGACCGAACACCTGATGGACTGCGGATTCAGGATGGTCTACGGCTACACCGAGAGCGACGAGATTTCCCTGCTGTTTCACCGGGACGAGCAGCAGTTCCAACGCAAGCTGCGTAAGCTCAACTCGGTGCTGGCAGGCGAGGCCAGTGCGAAGTTCTCGTTGCTGTTGGGGGACGTGGCGTGTTTCGACTGCCGGATCTCGCAGCTTCCCAACGTCGAGTTGGTCTGTGATTACTTCCGCTGGCGTAGTGCCGATGCAGCCCGCAACGCACTGAACGGCCACTGCTACTGGTTGCTTCGAAAGCAGAGCCTCGACGTAAAGGCGGCGACGGAACAATTGGTGGGCATGTCGTCATCCGCCAAGCACGAATTGCTCTTCGGCCACGGAATCAACTTCAACGCCTTGCCGAACTGGCAGAAGCGAGGCGTGGGCTTGTACTGGGAACAGTTCGAAAAGATCGGCACCAATCCGGTCACTGGCCAAGCCGTAGTTGCTCAGCGGCGTCGGATCAAGCAGGATTTCGACTTGCCGATGAAGGACGACTATGGAAGGTTCATCGGTGACTTGGTAACTGGCGGGTGTGCGTCCGGTCCCGATGCGATATCCTGAAGCGGCTCGCAGTGGCATTCATGATCGTCTCACAGGGATAGCCGCTTGACTTTGTGCTGCAAGGAGTGTCGAGACTGAAAACGGGGCATTTGTCATGGCAGACGAAGACGAAATCAGGGGGCTTGTCGAGATTGTGTACCGGTACGGCGTCTACGACCGGCAGGGGCAGAACGCCATAGCTGGGATTGCGAAGATCGGCGGAACGGCAATTCCATTCGTTCTGAACGTGATGCAGAATCCGCCCAAGTCAGACCTTCATCCACGGGACTTGGCCGACTCCATCCAAGCGATCTTCACTGGCTTGGCTCGTACTGCCCCAGACGCCCTGATTGACCTGATGGAACGAGATCCAGACACCGAGTTCATGGTCGTTTGGGCCTTGGGCAACGCCAAGGGCAAGCGATCCATCGATGCCCTCGTAGCCGCATTGAAGCACAAGAACAAGTGGGTTCGATGGGCAGCCGTGGAAAGCCTGCTTAGATGCCGATCCGAAAAGGCCGTTGATCCGCTCATTGATGTGCTGCGGGACCGCTCATCGATGGTGAAGTCCCCGGTCGTATATGCCATGGCCAAACAGCCGATGTACCGCAAACGACGGGCGTTGGAATTGCTCCGCAAGATCGTGGTCAGCAAGAGTATCGGGAAAAACAGCCCCGGCCTTTGGAAACAGGCCCAACAGGTAGTGGACATCATCGAGCGGGAATGCCCGGAATGACCACCGTTACAACTCGCAACAGCTACTTGGATTTGCGGGTTTGGCCCGTTCATCGTCCATGGTCATCGGCGGTGTCCCAAAGATCACGAACTCCAGTTCTTGTCCCGGCTCGGCCTCCAGGGAGTGCGGCACTCCGGCCGGGATTACGGCCACGCTGCCGGGCCGGAGTGGATGCGTTTCCTGGCCCAGCGTGATTGTGCCGGTGCCTGCCAGGACGTAGTACACCTCGTCGTACCCGGTGTGGAGATGTGGCGTCCCCTTCGTGATCTTGACCACATGGACATTGGCCACGCCACCGGCACCGCCAGTCACGATCCGCTGGACGTGGCCGAACGGGCAGTCGATGGGCTGGGTTTCGTCACGGTGGTGTACGAGGGGTTGCCGGTAGCTAAACCACCGCTCATCACCCAGCACCACCGAGGTGTCCACCTGCCGGTCGGGGATCGACCAATACTTCTTCAACAGCCGGTTCTTCTCTTCCTGCGTGACCAGCCGAAACCCGTGCTTCTCGTAGAACCGAACGGCCCAGATGGCAGCCGCCCAGGTGCCGATCAGCACCGGCCGGGCCGTCAACGTCCGAAGCTCGGCCAGCAGATTGCCGCCGATTCCCCGGCTGCGATGGGTTGTTCGCACGTAGGCGTGCCGGATCAGGGTCACGTCCTGCACATCCTGGATGCCCATCACGCCGACGAGTTTCCCGCCGTCTTGATAGCCCCAGAACCGGACCCCATTTTCGATCTCGTGCCGCAGTTCATCCTGGGACATGTAGGGTTCATGCCAGCGGTCAGCGGGGATGATGCCACGGTACGCTTCCGCTCCGTCGTTGATGATGGCGTGCATCGTGTCGAAATCGGTGTCGCCACAAGGACGAATCATTTCTCCTTCGCCTCCAGGGTCTCGTAGTCGAAGTCCTGCTCTTCGATTGGCACTGCGGTCATGGTACGCTGTTCAGGCTGCTGTTTGAAGCCTGTATTTCGAGGTTGCCGCCAATGCTGACGATCCTTTGGGACAACGATGGTGTGCTGGTGGACACGGAGGGACTTTACTTCCGGGCCACGCAGGAAGTCCTGCGGACGCTCGATGTTCCACTGACCGCCGACCAGTTCAAGGAAATTTCGCTGCGTCGTGGCGAAAGCTGCCTTGGCCTGGCTGCCGGGCGAGGGATTGAAATCGAACAACTGCGGGCCGATCGGGACCGGCGTTACGCCGAGTTGCTGGGATCGCAGTCGTGGGCCATCGACGGAGCAGAAGAAGTGCTGCGAACCCTGCACGGGCAAGTCCGCATGGGCGTGGTGACGAGTGCTCGGCGGGTTCACTTCGAGACCGCCCATGCCAAAACCGGCCTGCGTCAGTACCTCGATTTCGTGTTGACTCGTGAGGACTACCAGCACACCAAGCCGCACCCGGAGCCGTACCTTACCGCCATGGCTTGGCATGACCTGCGGCCGGAAGACTGTATCGTGGTCGAAGATTCGGTACGGGGGCTGGCGGCGGCTACGGTCGCTGGCTTGCCCTGCCTGATTGTGCTGAGCGACTGGAGCCGAGATGCCGATTTCAGCGGAGCAGCAAAGGTGCTGAAAAACATCCGGGACGTGCCGGAGGCGGTGCTCAAATGCCGATCAGCATGTTGATCCAGAAGCGAACCATGAATGCCGACGCCGTGTCTGCTGTGGGGATTCCCTTGGCCCTTCCGTCTTCCCGTTGCGGTCTGCCTGCCGGGGACAATCGACATGCCACCGTCCAGCCGAGAGCAGAAAGGGCGTTCTGATGGGTGCTTCACATGGCGATTTCATCAAGTACCCCCGGACGCCTCACCTGTTCGGCTCCAAGGGGACCGACGACGACAAGCACCTCGGCGAAGCCGAGTCTAATCGGGTCATTGCCGATGGCTCGTTGATCGTCGAAGAAAAGATCGACGGCACCAACGTCGGCATTCACTTTTCGGACGAAGGCGAACTGGTCCTGCAATGCCGGGGCCACCTCGTCACCGAAGGGATGCACCCGCAGTACGACCTGTTCAAGCAATGGGCGACGGTCAAGCGATACATCTTGGAACAACGGCTCGAAAATCGCTTCTTGCTGTTCGGGGAATGGGTCTACGCTCGGCACTCGGTTTTTTACCGCCAGCTAACCCACTACTTCTTCGAGTTCGACATCTACGACAAAGAAATCGAGGCGTTCCTAGACCTTGAGCGACGGCTGGATCTGCTGGGAGGAGCCGGGATCGAGACCGTGCCTGTCCTTCATTCTGGGGCGTTGAAGCGATCCGAACTCGAAGCCTTGATCGGGTCATCGAAGTTCGACAGCCAGTTTGAAAATCCGCTGACGCATCGGACTGACAGCTTGATGGAAGGGCTGTACCTGCGAACCGAGGCGGACGGTATCGTCACAGGCCGGGCCAAATTTGTGCGATCCGAGTTTGTGGAGAAGATCAAGCAAAGCACGCACTGGCAGTACCAAGCCATGGTGCCGAATCAGCTTGCTTCCGGTGTGGATATCTGGTCATGAACTGGCAAGAACTCAAGCAGGCGTCAATCGACGACATCGTGGCCTGGGCGGAATCCCAGCCGTGGTGTCGGGCGATGGCGGACTGTGCCCAGGATGCCGAATGGCATTCGGAAGGCGATGTCTGGACGCACACGAAAATGGTTTGTCAGCAGCTTGCCGAACTTGAGGCGTGGCCGACGTTGACTTCCGACGAGCAGACGGTGCTGACCTTCACCGCACTGTTTCACGATGCTGCCAAGCCACTGACTTCGGAGGTCGATCCCGAAACCGGACGGATCACATCGCCAAAGCACGCCGTCAAGGGCGAACACCTGACCCGTGGAGTCCTGCGAGACCTGGGCTGTGACTTGGCAACCCGTGAGCAGATCGCCCGCTTGGTCCGGTTTCACGGGCGGCCAGCATTCCTGCTGGAACGGTCGGAACCGACTCATGAAGTCATCCGGCTGTCATGGCTGGTCAACAATCGGCTTCTGTACTTGTTTGCCCTGGCCGACACTCGTGGTCGGGACACCGATTCCATGACTCGGCCCGAAGAGAACTTGCACTACTGGAAGTTGCTGGCGGAGGAAAGCGGCTGCTACGACCGGCCATACCCGTTCGCCAATGACCACGCCCGGTTCTTGTTCTTCCGACAACGGGAGCCAAACCTGTACTACGTTCCCCACGAAGCCTTCGCCTGCCGGGTGACGGTGATGTCCGGCTTGCCCGGCGGCGGCAAGGACACATGGCTGGCACGGAATCGAACTGACCTGCCGGTTGTCTCGCTGGACGACATCCGTGGGGAACTGGATGTCGAGCCAACGGACGATCAAGGCACCGTGGTGCAGTTGGCTCGTGAACGGTGCCGTGAATTCCTGCGGGCCGGTACGTCGTTCGCTTTCAACGCCACCAACATTTTGAAGCAGACTCGCCAACGGTGGATCGACCTGTTTGATGACTACAACGCCCGCATTGAACTGGTCTACGTGGAACCGCCGTTTGACCGGCTGTTGCGTCAGAACAAGAACCGGCAAAATCCTGTCCCGGAGCAGGTCGTGAGGAAGCTGGCAAGCAAGTGCGAACCGCCCACGTGGACCGAATGTCACGGCTTGATGCTGGTTGATGGGGAGGCCAAATGAGCGACGAAAATCGGATCAAACAGGTCATCGTCATGCGTCACGACTTGAAAATGCGTCGTGGCAAGCAGATCGCTCAAGGTGCCCACGCCTCCATGTCGTTCATTTGCCGTCGCTTGCAGGAAGCGGGCTCCGTGTCGCTCGACGGCCTCACCGACGCCCAACGTGCGTGGCTCACCGGGGTGTTCGCCAAGGTCTGCTGCCGGGTGGACAGCGAAGAGGAACTGATGCAGATCCACGACAAGGCGGTGGAGGCCGGACTGGAAGTGCATCTGATCACGGACAGCGGCAGAACGGAATTCCACGGCCAGCCGACTCGGACCTGCCTTGCCATCGGACCCGACGAGGCCGACAAGATCGATGCGATCACGGGTCACCTTCAGTTGTTGTGACACCGGGAAGGTGACGACCGGCGATCCAGTCAGGCATCCGCTGAATTGCATCCCTCGGATTTCTGCTCCGGTTCGTGGGCTCCGAGCAACTTGAGGTTCAGCGAACCGCCGCTGAACAGCATTTCGTTCAGGGCAGCGTCGAGATCGTCATGGCTGACCTCACCTGTCCCATCTCGTTCGATGTGGAACTGAACCGTCCTTCGCATCAGTTCCTTGATGAAGGCCGCACTTACCCCGTCAGTTCGCCGAACGGTTTCATCCACGACGGATTCCGGGAGGGTGATGCCTTGCGAATAGAGTGCCACCAGCTTCCTGCGACCCGTGTCATTCGGCAAGGGGAACTCAATGGCCTGATCGATTCGACCGGGGCGTGACGCCAGGGCCGCTTCCAGTTGTTCGGGACGGTTGGTGGTCAGAACAAACAGAATTTCCGCATCTTCCTTCAGGCCGTCCATTTCGTTCAGCAGTTTGTTGAGCAGAACCTCCTCGCACGGGCTGTTCATGGTGGCTCGGTCTCTGGCGATCAAATCGACATCTTCGATGATGACCATGCTCGGCTGGAGCAACCGAGCCAGCGTCATGTATTCAGCAAGCAGTCCAACCTGCTCGGCCGAGATCAACAGCGTCGTGTGTCCATCCAGTGCTTTGGTAAGATAGTGAATCGTATGCGTCTTGCCCGTGCCGGGCGGGCCGTAGAACAGCAGGCCCTTCTTGGTTGCCTGTCGGAACTGGGAGAGCCGTTGCCGCTGCCGGACGAACTGGATCACGTTTCGATCCAGGAGAGTCAGCGTCGATTCGGGAAGGATCACCTGTTCACGTTCAACGGATCGAAGACGGTGGACGGTGATACCTGCTGATTGCCCGGAGTAGGAGTGGTCCTCCGGCTCCAAGGAGAGGATCTTTCCTCGATACGATTCCGCCTTCAGGATCGACTCTTCAAGGTGCCGGAAGAACTCCCGTGTGATCCGAGTGCCATCGGCGGCATTCGGCACCCCGACGTGAAACTGAACTCCCGTCACCTGTCCATAGCGGCCTGCCGGAGAAAGCAGCACGGCAAAACGTGTGCCAGCGTTTTCCAGCAGCCACAGACCGTTCTTGAGAACCCGCACAGGCTCGTCTTCCCCGACATCGATCTCCTCGTGTTCGGGAGGAATTGAGACTGTGGGATAATTCTGACTCGGCACAATGCAGCCCGACAGGGTGATCCCTTCGGGCGAGAACTCGCTGCGAACTCCGCAGAAGTGCAGCACTTGCGTTTCCTTGCCAAAAAGCCGGTCAATCGCTCGTTGGAGATCGGCACGCACTCGGTAGGGAAATTGCCGCTCGGCTATCGTGATGTCATCCAGCTTGACAGGATGGAAGTGCTTGTGGAGTAGCGACGACACCGAGACATGCCCGTCAGTTGTGCCACTGATGGCGATGAATCGCCGTGAAACGGCGAAGGTGACGCCACCGCCCACCAGCAGCCCGACAAGTAGCCAACCAAGGTATTCCATGCACTACTCCTTGCCAATCGAAGCCGTATCCGACGAATGAGTCTCTCGACAAGACAATTCTGACCGAGGTTCGCTTCCTGCTCAATCACCGGCAATGTTTGCCCGGTTATCGGCAGCCTCCTGAAGGTGCCGCCACTTCGCCCGAAACAGAACGGAGCCGACAATCACCGAAGCCAGTCCGCCAAACTGGATGCCCCAAATCGAACCGCCCACCCACGCATACCGGAGCATTTGGCCGAAGTCCTCCGGGACGCCACGGAAAGCGTGCCGATAGAATCCGGGGCTGAGTGTCGCCAAGCCCATCGCCACCACGCCACCCAATGTCCAGCACACCAATGCAGCAACACCAATCAAGACCAGATGGACAGCAGCCAAGCCGTAGGGGGATCGGGCCTTGGACACGATGCCCACCACGGCCGTGAAGATCACGGCGAAGGCCAATCCGAACATAATGCCTTCAAGGATTCCCTGGGCGATGCTGGCCCGCCAGATGTCCTGCACGTCGTCCCACCGCATGATGTTGCGGAAGTAAAGCGGACTCACCCAGCCGTTGTTGCTGTTGGTGATCGCACCGAGGATCGCCCCCAGGAAGACGCCGCTGAATGCGACTCCGATCAAAGCTCCGGGACGGCTTCTGTTCGTTTCGGTCATTGCGTTGGCTCCCCAGATTCTCGTTCAGCCTGCACCCAGATCCTCCACGAATCGGGCCGATGAAGTGACTTTTTCGACTTTCACGCCGAGGGTGTCCGCCACGATCTTCTGCAACTTCAGCCAGACCTCTTCGTCGGTCATCTGCTGTTTGACGGCTGCCTCGTAGCCCGGTGGCAACGTCGCACGTGCCGCATCACCGACCGTAGCCACACCATGCGGAAACGCCAGGGCGAACGGACGGGTAACGAAGAAGGTCACCAGCAGCATGGCGACCGTCGCCGTCCCGCCCAACACCATGGCGTGAGCGAAGCCGACGAGCGGCACGATCATGGCCGCACCGACGACTCCGGCAACGAGGCACCCACCGGCCAGCACCGGCCCAAGTCGAAACGGCAAGCGGAGTCCCCGCAGTCGCCCCGGTACTTCCTGTTGCAGACGCTTCCAGACATGGCGGCGTATTCGTGGCGGAAGGATCGTCTTCAGTTCCGTGGAGGGCCGAATTGCCTGTCTGGGCAACGAAGCGGTTTCCGTCAGCACACGCCGAGCGTCACGAAAGACATGGCCTGTCGGGCATCCGTGCTGCTGGGTCTGGCGGCGACACTCAAGAATGTAGCTGTAGAATTGTCCAACCGTCCGCAGTGGTGGATCAACCTCGTCCGAGACGATGATGCCGAACGTTTCTTCGGCCTTCATCACGATTTCGACCAGTTCCAGTCCCATAATTCCGGCCTGTTGACTGCCACATGGTTCATGGTCCCACTTGCCGGAACCGCTGTCCAGGGTCCGAAGACGGCAATCGCCCGGCGACGGCGTGTGGCCACCCGGAACGCAACCTCGATGGCCCAAGTCGTCTCCGGGCGGCGGACCGGTAACACTAAGGCGACACGCTGACATTGCACTCTGGCCTGCGTTCTTTGAACGCATTCACGGCATCTGGGGTCATTGAGGTCCAAGCAACGTTGAGTTACCTCAGATTTTTCATGCGGTCGAGGTGGTCGATCGCCCGGTCGGTGATTCCTTTGCAGGTATTCACGTCCAGGAATCCAAAGCCGTTTCAGGCCCGTCAGATGCTCCAGCCCGGCGTCGGTGATGCTGTTGGCCCCGCAGCCGATTCCCTGGATGGACGGGATTTGGGCCAGCACAGCCAGCGTCCGATCCGTGATGTCCGTGTACGAAATGTAAACCGCCTCCAGCCGGGGCAGTCCTACCAACAACTCCGCATCGTCGTCGGTGAAGGGACGCTTGGCGACCACCTTCACCTCGGTGATGTAGAACGGGTGATCTGGGATGTCGGCAAAGTCGATCAGGCGAGTTCTCCCTGACCGATCCAGGATCTCCAACTCGCCGCCGATCCCAAGCACCTTTTCGATGACCTTCCGATTGTGTTCAGCCTTCTCGTCTCTTGCCACACCGGGAAGAAACCGCCCTGCGAAAATCATATAAGCGATTACGGCAACCGCCAGAACTGAGGCAACCATCAGTCGCCAACGGACTCGAAACTTGGGACGGGTTCGCAGGGCCTCGGCCAGTTCCGCTGCCGAGCCAAAACGGTCGGCCGGATGCTTCGCCAAACAACGCAGGCAGATGGCTTCGAGGTCGGGCGGGATCTTGCCGTCAATGGTCCGAGGGGCCACCGGCGGCCGGAAAAGGATCTGCTCCTTCATGGCCGTAGGCGTCCGACCCTGATACGGCACCCGCCCGGTCAATAATTCAAAGAGAACCACGCCCAAAGCGTAGACATCCGTCCGTGGGCCAATCAGCTGAACTTCACCGGCGACCTGCTCAGGAGCCATGTACGGCAACGTGCCCGACCTGGGAATCCTGCGGTCGTTGACTTCCTCCGTGGTTACCGCAATTCCGAAGTCGGTGATCAGGGGCCTGCCCTGATTGTCCAAAAGGATGTTGCTCGGTTTGATGTCCCGGTGGACAAAGCCGTGCTCGTGAGCGTAGTGGAGGGCGTCAGCGACCTGGGCGACGAGGTGGGTCGCTTCCGTCAACGTTGGCTTCCGGTCCAGG
>Ga0351889_10328_pt1 | contig 11771 bp, 8 predicted proteins | sample TotcelFGM3001M14_FD_206767 | JGI IMG/M metagenome (GOLD analysis project Ga0351889, IMG submission 206767) | Enriched cells from coal bed in the Powder River Basin, Montana, United States - Total cells FGM rep3 HSBNCT.FGM.300.1.M14 ...
TGAGCAATTATTCATCACCCAGGCCACTACCAACAGTTGGAAGCGCATCCATATCTGTGGAGATGGCCAGGGGGTCAGCCGGATACTGACAACCAACGCCGCGGGAGTGTTTGACATTAAGATGCTGAATGCAAACCACGCCCCGGTGGAGATCCATCACCTGTCTCTGATCGCAGATGCAGTATCTGAGAAGGCCATTTCCGTTACCGGAGCGTCCAGCACCCCTTCAGATAATGCGTCTTCACTGTTCGTGCATGACCTGGATATCCTGCCAGGGGAAAAATCCTTCAAAATCGGCATTTATGGCAAAACATTGAAGAAGCCCGGATTGAAAAATGTCTGGGCCTGGATCGCAGCCAAAGACGCTCAATTTCCCGGCAGTTGCGGGGTTCAAATGGTCGATGTGAACGGTTACGAAAGCGAAAGAGTTGCCTATAAGGCTCACTCGGAATTCGGACTGCATCTCCAATGCGCCATCGGCACGGGATTACCCGTCACAATCGTTTCGGGCGGTTCCGTCGGTCCGGACACCGGACTCTGGATTAATGGCAACGCCAGCTCATCAACGGTAGCCATTGATGACACGCATGTTAACAATCCCAAAAGGGATATCTTCATCCAGAACATCACCAATGGCGTCGATATCGCAAATCTGGAAAGTCTCAACATGGATGACGGATACATTGACCCCATCACTGGAGAAAAGCCCGAGGACCGCTCGACCATTTTCTTGCACAGTTGCAACAATGTCCGCATTCACGACGTCGTCTTCCATGGTGGCTCGGACGCTCCATACAACACCCACCGGCGCATCGTGCAGGTGAACGGAGGCATCTCCGACCTGACGATCATCGACGCCAATCATTTCAACGAACCCGGAGAATACAGCACCTGGTTCAACACCAACACCAGCAACAGAACCGTGCGCTACAACCGGTTCCGCCGGACCGATGCCACCGATGCATACCCCATCAACAGCAACACAACCATCACCCGCAACTACCAGTTGAACGGCGAAAGCGGAGCGGATTATCTGCTTGCAAAGGTAAATAATACCACCGGAGCTATTGATGGGTACCTCGACAAGCAGTTGGGAACCAGCCAGCAGGAAATCCTCGATAAGGATATATCCCCAAGCTATGGCGACATGTGGAAAATCACATGCACCAACCCGTCCACCAATACTTATCAATTGAAAAACAAGCAGGGGAATAACTACGGCGCAACGACCATTACCGCAACGATTAGTAAGAAAGCCAACGGAAACTATACCGTGAGCGGCACCGGCCTTCCCACCGGCGATTGGAAGGTTCTGCTCGCGGAAAACGTTACCAAGGGCTTCGACCATTCAAATATTAGTGTGAAGGCTGAGTGGAGCAAAGTGCCGTTCAAGCGGCCCTTCCTATTTACTCCAATAGTATTTGCCGGCGCGATCAGTGGCGAACCCGCTCTCACTCCATATATTAAGAACGTCACAGCCACCGAATGTGACATTCGATTGATGAACTCGACTGGGGGCATCCGGTCCGGGGAATTAGGATTCATCGCCGTGCATAAAGGCTGTTACTATCTTTTCGGCAACCAACTCGAGGCCAGCACCGTCAACATCGGGCCCAACGACGGATGGAAAACCATTTCCTTCAAGGACCAAAATCGGTTTGACCCTGCTGCGCCGCCTTGCGTTTTCGCCCAATGCCTGAACGCGCAGAATAACTCCTACGTCCAAGTCAAAGAGGTGAGTGCAACATCCTTCAAAATCAAGCTCACCGGATCGACCATATCAAGAAATGTGGATTACATTGCCATTGCACCGACCCCCTTGACTTCGAATAACGAAACGCGACACGGCTTTCAAGTCGGCCGCACCGGAAACGTCAGCACCGCGAACACCACGCTCCCCTTCAACATGGATAACCGCGATTCCTCGGACGTGGGCTTTATTGGTGCTCTACAGAGCGCCTATGGCGCAGGGGTGCTAAGTCGCACATCTCTGACTAAAAAATCCGCAACAGTACATGTGGATTACTTCACCCCTCCTACTCCTTCTACCGCCACCGAAACGGCCGGCTGGATGGTTTTCGAGAATAACTATTAAGACGGTTGCAGCGTTCTCCGCGGGTTGATTATTTCTCCCGCGGGGCGGCTCGGAGGCGCGAAGGAAAGCTATTTTCCTTTCGCGCCTCCGCTTTGTACGCATCCCATTCCCCTCCCGGCAGGAACGCTCCGCACAGGCCGCCACGATAAAGAATGCGCGCCGATCGCTTCGTCGCGGGCTGGATGATCACCGTGCCGGCTTGAAACATTCCGCGGCTTCCGCCAAAAGAACAGCCATCATGAAAATCGCCTCCTCCATCGCCGGCATCCTGCTCGGACTGCCCTTTGTTTTTTTCAGTGCTCTGTTTTTGCTCAACCTCGTGCCCATGCCTCCGGCGCCTCCCGATGGCTCGCCCCAGGCCCTGTTCATGGGAGCGATGTTCCCCACGGGGTATCTCACCTTCGTGAAAATCCTGGAAATCCTGGGAGGCATCCTCGCCGCCATTCCCCGCACGAGGAATTTCGGCCTGCTCGTGCTCGGCCCCATCATTGTCAACATCCTTGCTTTCCATGTGTTCATCATGAAGGGCGATGGCCTTTTCAACCCGATCCTCATCGTCATCTGCCTGCTCGCCGTCTTCCTCCTTTGGTCGGGGCGCAAGGCCTTTGCCGGCCTGCTTGGGTGAGTGCGCCTGCGTATTTTCCATCCGACGGCAAAAAACTCTGGATATTCCCACGATCCACCGGCCATTGATTCCGTACCATGCGAACCCGCATGCGCATACTGACCTTATGTGGCAGCCTTCGTGCCCGGTCTTCGAACCAGGCCATTCTCCAAGCTTACGAGCGTCTGGCGTCCGCGAAAATGCAATTCACGCATTATGATCGGCTGGGTGCGCTCCCGCATTTTAATCCCGATCTGGACGAAGAGAGCGCCCTGGCGCCGGAGGAAGTCGCCGCGTTGCGGAGCCATATCGCCGGAGCAAATGCCGTGATCATATCCACGCCGGAATATGCGCACGCATTGCCTGGCACCTTCAAAAACGCGCTGGATTGGCTGGTGAGCACCCCCGCCTTCGTCGGCAAGCCGGTCGTGATCCTTCACGCGGCCCGTGGATCGCAGTGGGCTCTGGATTCGTTGAAGGAGGTCTTAACAACCATGTCGGCCAAAATCCTCGAGCAAGCCTCGGTGTTGCTGCCGCTGGGCTCCAATCAAATGGATGCGGATGCCATCCTCCTCCATGCGGAACTCCATTCACTTCTTTTACGCAGCATCGAGAGACTGGAAAAAGAACTCCCGGCCACGCCCCGGCATTAACCTGCCTGCCGCATCCCCTAAAAAAAATTGGCAACCGCCAGGGACCGGAACATCATCCGTCATGACCACTCCCGTGACGACAAAGGACAAACCGCGTTGCGCATGGTGTTTAAAAGACCCTATTTACATCCAATATCACGACGCCGAATGGGGGCGTCCGGTCCATGACGACGCCGTGCTTTTTGAGTTCCTCATTCTGGAGAGTTTTCAGGCGGGACTAAGCTGGCTCACCGTGCTCAAGAAGCGCGAAAACTTCCGCAAAGCCTTTGCCAGCTTTGACGTGAACAAAGTGGCGCGTTTCGATCAGAAAAAAGTGGAGCGCCTGATGCAGGACGCAGGCATTATCCGCAACCGCTTGAAAATCGAGGCGGCCATCAACAACGCCCGGCGATTCAAGGAAGTCCAAAAAGAATTCAGCTCCTTCGACCGCTACGTCTGGAGCTTCACTGGCGGAAAGCCCGTCGTGAACCGGCCCCGAACCCTCGAGGACGTACCGGCCACCTCGCCAATCTCCGACGCAATGAGCAAGGACATGGGCAAGCGCGGCTTCAAATTTCGCGGCAGCACGATCTGCTACGCCTTCATGCAGGCCGTCGGCATCGTCGATGACCACACCACCAATTGCTGGCGAAAAAAATCCGCCGACCACCCGGGATGAAATCCACCGGCGACACAACCTCCCAACGCCGCCTCCTGAATCAGCGCATTGCCTCCGGCCTGCGGGAGAGCCCTGCCGATGTGGTGGCGGCCATGGGAGCCATGCAGGCGCAGGATTTTTCCGCAGCGCTCTGGGCCATCGGCCTGCGCACTGCGGGAGCCACCCGGCAAAGCGTCGAACAAGCCATCGCCGAACGGAAGATCGTCCGCACCTGGCCGATGCGCGGGACCCTGCACTTCGTCGCCGCGAACGATGTGCGCTGGATGCTCCAGCTTCTCACCCCGCGCATCCTTGCCGGCACCGCCCGGCGTATCCACGCACTGGAACTCGACGCCGCCGTCTTCGCCCGTTGCCGGGAGGTATTCCTCCGCACCCTGCAAGGCGGCGCCTGCGTCACTCGGGAGGCCATGCTGGAGCAGTTGGAACAGGACGGCATTTCCACGGCCGGCGGACGGGGCTACCACATCCTGTTCCGCCTGGCACAGGAGGGATTAATTTGTTTCGGCCCGCGCTCCGGCAAGGCGCACACCTTCGTCCTGCTGGACGAGTGGATTCCGCGGTCCCGCACGCTGGATCGGGACGCCGCCCTGGCGGAACTCGCCCGGCGTTATTTCACCAGCCACGGCCCCGCCACCTTGCAGGATTTCGTCTGGTGGTCGGGACTCACCGCAGCCGATGCCAGAGCTGGCATCGCACTGGCCAAACTGGATGCCACCCCCATCGCCGGAACCCCCCACTGGGGGCCGGAGTCCACCGCTCCCGCAGCTCCCTCCTCCAGCCCGGCGCAGCTCCTGCCCAGCTTCGACGAATATCTGCTCGGCTACAAAGACCGTGCCGCCGTGCTGGATGCCGCCCACGGCAGCAAGGTCAATCCGGGTAACAACGGCGTATTCATGCATACCGTGCTCATGCGCGGCCGCGTGTGCGCCACCTGGAAGCAGGTTCTCCGGAAAAACGCCGTCACCATCACCGTGCATCCGTTCGCGCCATTCCAGAAATCCGACCAAAACGCCCTGCTATCTCCCGCCCGGCGCTACGCCCAATTTCTCGGCGTGGAGTCCGCGCATCTCGACATTTGAGCCAGCTCCCGCGAGCGCTTCCATTCCTTGCTTTCCGCCCCCCCATGCCTTTTCCCAAAAAACCATTCATGCCACACGTTTTGATCATTCACGAAGTCGAGGACTACGCCGCCTGGAAGAAAATCTTCGACACCGCAGCCGGCATCCGGAAGAAAGCAGGCGAAAGAGCCTACCAGGTCCTCAAATACCAGGACGACGCCAACAAGATCGTCCACTTCTCCGAGTGGACTTCGCTGGAGGAGGCAAGACGCTTTTTCGAATCCCCGGAACTCATCCGCATCCGGGCGGAAGCCGGAGTCAAGGCACCCGATTTTATTTACCTGAACCAGCTGGAATCCGCGACCCTGTGATCCGCCGCCTTCTTTTTTTGAGTCTTTCGTTCCTGCTCGCGGTCCGTCTTTCCGCCGATGAGCGGACACCCCTCCCCCCCACCGACGGCACCCCCGAGCACGGGCCGGCCATCTATTTGCTCGATGTGTTTCAAGACGGCGCACGGCGGTTCGTGCATTGGAAATACAACGCGGGCATGCCCGGATGGTCGGAAGTCGAAGTGGCCGACGACCAGGGCCGGGTCCTGACCCGGATTCCGCGGCCCGGCGATACGTTCGACATCCCGTCAATGCCCGGCGCCCCCCGCCTGAGCCTCACCCCGCTTACGCAGGAGGGCCTTCGCGGAGTCACCCGCACGATCTCGACGAATGCCGTCCCAGCCCGCCGCGAGGAGCCGGACGCCCTGGGCCGGATTGGCATTCGATCGGTCAATGGCAGGGCCGAATTCTTCAACCAGGCGACCGGACTCACATTTCATCCCTGTGGGTTCAACTACATTCCCCTGCGCGGCGACCACTCGCTTTTCCAGGCCGCCACACGGGACTCCACGGCCGATTACGACCCATGCGACGCGGAGACCGCCCTCCGGCTGATCGGCAACGCTGGCTACAATACCGTCCGGGTCTTTCTCGCCGGACGCTCCCGCAAAAATCCCGGTCTTGGCGGAGAAATGAGCACCCAGGGCGTCTACACCCCCTATCTGGATAATCTCGCCGACTTTCTCACCCGCGCCGCCCGTCACGGCATTTATGTCATCATCAACTTCTGCGACATGAACCTCCCCCGAAACGCTTATTTCCAACAGCGATCCGGCGGCAGCACCACAACCAATCACATCCTCTTCAGCCGCAATGGAGTCGAGGCCCATCAGGAACAGGCCGTCTCAACCCTCTCCTACCTCAAGGCAAAAAATCCCGCCTTGCTCAAGGTCCTGCTCGGCGTCGAGTTTAACAACGAAATCGCCGTCAAACTGGCCAAATGGCCCTTCAGCGAAACCACCCCCGTGACGCTCGCCAACGGGAAAACCTACGATATGCGCGTCTCCGCCGACCGCCTGCGCGCAATGGATGAAGGGTTGCTCTTTTACTGGACCTCCATGCGGCAAGCCGTAAAGAGCGTGGACCCCGGCCTGCTCACCGCCGAAGGCGCTTACACCCCCTATGCCGTGGGCCGCGATCTCCGCAACCCTCGCGGTTACATCGCCGAAGCAGTCGCCCCCGGCTACGAGTGGGACCTCAAGCTGGGCAGCCGCTGCCCCCCCTCGTTCCCGCTTTTCGCGCGCAGCCCACTCGACTTCATCGACCTGCACATCTACCTGCGCACCTCCATCGACAGGAGTGCGGAGGAAATCGCCAATAGCCTTGAAAGCGGGAACTTCCAAAAAGCCGTCGACGGCGGACTGCTGGCAGACAAACCGATCATCCTCGGAGAATTCGGCTCCCACGCATCCAATGGCAAAGGCAAAGGCGACGCCACCTTCGCCGACGCGATCCGGCGCCTCGAGCAGACACGGGACCTCGCCTGCCGCGTCTACCATTTCACCGGCTGGCTGGTCTGGACCTTCGATACCTTCGATCAGACCAACATCTACCACGCCATCGCGGACGAAGGGGAATTTCTCAAAGCCTTCGCATCCTATCCGCTCTGGCCCGATCACCGTCGCAACGCCCCCATTCTCTATCCCGCCCAGGCCGCCGGACTCCCGCTCAAGCTCGCCACCGCAGCCCCCACCGGCGAGAGCCAGGGATTCCTCGTCCCCCAGCCGCGGTCAAACCGATAAGACATTCGCTCAACGGCGCGTCGCGGCCCGGTTGTTGGCCATGAAATAAAGGACCGGCACCGCCATGCGGCTGATGAGCAGGGACGCGATCTCGCCCGCCATCAACGCAATGGCAAGCCCCTTGAAGATCGGGTCGGCCAGAATGACGGAAGCCCCAACGACCACCGCAAGCGCAGTGAGCAGCATCGGGCGAAATCGCACCGCCCCGGCATCCACGACTGCTTCGGCCAGCGGCATGCCTTCCGCCACGCGCTGCTCGATGAAGTCCACAAGGATGATCGAATTGCGCACGACAATACCTGCTCCCGCCATAAATCCGATCATCGAAGTCGCCGAGAAAAACGCCCCCAGCAGACCATGCGCGGGCAGGATGCCGACCAGCGAGAAGGGAATCGCAGCCATCACAATAAGCGGCGTGAGAAAACTGCGAAACCAGCCAACCATCAACACGTAAATAAGCACCAGCACGGCGGCGAACGCGGAACCCAAGTCCCGGAAAACTTCGATCGTGATGTGCCATTCGCCGTCCCACTTTATCGCGGGAAGCGCATCGCTGAACGGCTGCGTGGCATTATAAATCTCAAGTGGCGAGCCGTCGCCGCCGAACTTGCGCGTATCGAGCTTTGCGAGCGCACCATTCATCTGCGCGATCGCATACACCGGACTCTCGACCACTCCGGCCACGTCGCCGATGACATAGGTCACCGGCATCAGATTTTTATGGTAGATGCTTTTTTCGGCAACCGTCTCTTCCACGCGCACCAGCTCGCGCAAAGGAATGAGCGGCGCGGCATCGGCGGCACCAGGCTCGGGCAGCGCGTTGGCATCACCAGAGCGAACGCGCAGCGCAAGCAACTCGTCCGGTCTTGTGCGGGCGGAACGCGGCAGCTCGAGCATAATATTCACATCCTCCTTCTCACGGGGCAGATGGAGCAGGTCGACCGATTCGCCACCCACGGCGATGCGCAGCGTCTGGGAAATCGTCTCGGCGCTGATGCCGTGGAGCGCGGCCTTCTCCTTGTCGATAATGAAGCGCGCCTTCGACTGATCCGCCTCGACATACCAGTCCACATCGACAACTCCCGGCGTGCTTTTAAAGATGTCCTTTACTTCCCGGGCCAGCGCGTGGCGCACGGCTTCCGTCGGACCATAGATCTCCGCGACGAGCGTTTGCAGCACAGGCGGACCGGGCGGCACCTCAGCCACGGCAACACGGGCTCCGTACCGGGCGGCGATCGCGGCAATGCGCGGACGCACCCGTTTGGCAATATCGTGGCTCTGCGCCTTTCGCTCTCCCTTCGCGGCAAGATTCACCTGAATGTCCGCGACGTTCGCGCCGCCGCGCATGAAATAGTGGCGCACGAGGCCGTTGAAATTAAACGGTGACGCGACCCCCGCGTAGATCTGGTAATCCGTGACCTCCGGCTCCGTGCGCACGGCGGCGGCAATTTCCCGCGCCGCCTCCGCGGTGCGCTCCAGCGAACTGCCCTCAGGCATGTTCAGGATCACCTGGAACTCGCTCTTGTTGTCAAACGGCAGCATCTTCACCTTCACCCAGCCCAACCCGACGGAAGCCAGCGCGCCGAGCAGCAACACGATAATCGAGGCCAAAAAAAGCCAGCGCCACCGTGCCCGGGCAATCATCGGCCCCATCATGCGCCGATACAACCGGGTGAAAAAATCCTCCTCATGCGCAAAATGGCTCCCGGCCTGCGCCGGCGCGACGCCCTCGGTAAGCCGGGCGTACTTTGCACCCCAGCGCAGAATCCGAATCGATGCCCACGGCGTGACGATAAAGGCAATGGCCAGCGACCATCCCATCGCAGCACTGGCACCAATCGGAATGGGCCTCATGTAAGGCCCCATCAATCCCCCAACGAAAGCCATCGGCAACACGGCGGCAATGACGGCAAACGTCGCCAGAATCGTCGGATTGCCAACTTCATTCACCGCTTCCACGGCGATTGCGGACCAGTTCCGCCCCCGGTTCTGCGCCAGATGAAAATGACGCACGATATTTTCGACAACGACAATGGCGTCATCGACGAGAATGCCGATGCTGAAGATCAGCGCGAACAGCGTAATGCGGTTAAGCGTGAAGCCAAGCAGGTAGAAAACCAGCAGCGTCAGCGCCAGCGTGGTCGGGATGGCGATGGCCACAATAGTCGATTCGCGCCATCCGAGCGTCAGCCAGATGAGCAGCGAAACGCCGATGATCGCGATTCCCATGTGCAGCAGCAGCTCGTTGGATTTATCCGCGGCCGTCTCGCCGTAATGGCGCGTGATCGAGACCTCCACGTCACTCGGAATCACGGTACCCTTGAGCGTTTCAACCTTGCGCAGCACGTCCTCGGCGACGGTGATCGCGTTCGCACCGGGGCGCTTCGCTATGCTGAGTGTGACCGAAGGTTCCTCATCCGGTGAGGAGGAACGCGCCGCACCGTGGCCGAAGAACGTGTAGTTCGATGGCTCCTCCGCGCCGTCCACGATGTCCGCAACCTCACGCAGATACACCGGACGCCCGCCGAAGACGCCGACGACGACATTGCCCACATCCTCCGCGCTGGCAAGGAATCCGCCGGTCTCAATGATGACCTCCTTGTTGTCGGTCGTGAGTCCTCCCGAGCGGTACTGGCGATTCCCTTGCTGGAGCATCGGCACGAGGCCGGCGGCACTAAGATTGCGCGAGGCCAGCCTCACTGGATCGAGCAGCACCCGCACCTGGCGACGCGAACCCCCGATAATGGACGTCTCGGCGACAAGCGGCACGGCCTTCACCGCATCGTCCACCTCCGCCACGAGACGGCGCAGCGCGAGGTGATCGTAATGCGCGCTGTGAAAGGTCAGCGCAAGAATCGGCACATCGTCGATGGACTTTGGTTTGACGAGAGGCGCGGCAACGCCGTGCGGGATGCGATCAAAGTTCGCACGGAGCTTCTGCGTCAGCAAGACCAGGCTCGCCTGCGGATCCATACCGACCTTGAAGCGCACGATAACGAGGCTCTCTCCGTCGCGGGACGTGGAGTAGATATATTCCACGCCGGGAATCTCCCAGAGCAGTTTCTCCATCGGCCGCGTCGCACGCTCCTCGACTTCCTTCGCGCTAAAGCCGGCCATGTCCACCATCACATCGACCATCGGCACTTTGATCTGAGGTTCCTCTTCCCGTGGCAGAAGCAGGATCGCCGCAATACCAAGGAGGACGGAGGCGATGATGATGAGCGGCGTGAGCTTCGAATCAATGAAGGTGCGCGCAATGCGTCCGGCGAGGCCGATGGATGGCTGTGAGTCAGGTGGCGATTGCATGGATGAGCTTATGAGATCGGGAGGAATGAGGGTACGCGGTCATCTTGCACCCAGCCCGAAGAGGAGTCCGATCGCCCCTCCGTAGAGGGCGCCGCGCCACCAGGTCGAAGTGAGCGGACAGGCACCGGAGGAACATTGCCCGAAGTACCCAAGCACGGCCCCAAATGCGGCTCCAAGGAAAATGGCAACAAACAACCTCATCATGGCTTCTGTGTGACGGCCATGCCATCTCGCAAGGGTTCCTCCCCCTGGATCACAACACGGTCGCCGGAATTGAGTCCGGAAACGAGTTCCACTTCCGTGTCGCTGCGTTTCCCGGTGCGAACGAGGCGCAGCACGGCGCGTCCATTTTCGACCACAAAGACGGTCTCCATTTGTCCCCTTGCGACAAGTGCCGAAAGCGGCACCTGCATCGTGCGTATTTCGCCCGTAGGCACCAGCACACGGCCAAACTGCCCGCTGCGCATCTCCGCAACCAGCGGGAGATCGAGTTTTACCAAAAACGTGCGGCTCGCAGGATCCGCCACTGGAGCGAGTTCCACGACCGCGCCTTCGACGGCCGGAGATGCCATGCCGATTCGTGTCGCGAGCTTCGCGCCGAGCCGGATGTTGCTGATGAGCGCTTCGGGGACATCGGCTTCGAAGCGGAGCGCCCGAGGGTCCTCCATCTCCGCAATGGGTTTGCCGGGCGCGGCGAGATCGCCGACATCAGCAAGTTTCCGGGTAATCACGCCGTCAAAAGGCGCGACGACCTTTGTGTAATCCAGCATTGCCTGGGCCTCCTGCACGGCACCAGCGGACACACGCTCCCGCGCCTTGATGGCGTCGAAATCCGCCGCTGAAATAATTTTTTTCTGGAGCAGCGTGCTGGCACGCTCCAGCTCCCGCATCGCCTGTTCACGAACAGCCAGGGCTTGATTAAGCCTGGCCTGAATCTCGTGCGCATCAAGCTGTGCGATGAGATCGCCTGCCTTCACTTCCTGTCCCGGCGACACGAGGAGCGATTCAATACGGGCGCTGACCTTGGGTTCGATGGCGGCACTCAGTTTCGCCCGCACAGTACCGACGACCTCCTCGTATCCAGCGCGCTCCACGGGCTCGACAACGACTGTGCGCACCGTCACAGGAGGGCGGGTTTCGACAGCCGCACCCAGCTCGCTCCTGCGGCATCCCGCCTGGAACAACGCGATGGCGAGCAACAACGCCGAAGGAACGGCAAGGGGCGGAAATTTATGGCGCAACAGGGTCATAAGTAGAAAAGAGCTG
>Ga0351889_10329_pt1 | contig 11713 bp, 8 predicted proteins | sample TotcelFGM3001M14_FD_206767 | JGI IMG/M metagenome (GOLD analysis project Ga0351889, IMG submission 206767) | Enriched cells from coal bed in the Powder River Basin, Montana, United States - Total cells FGM rep3 HSBNCT.FGM.300.1.M14 ...
CACCGGATGGTCGATGAAAAGGGAAAACTCCTGGGATACAAAAATCTCGACGCGTTGCGCGAGCGGTTAAAACCCATTCTGCTGCGTCGTACCCGGGCCTCGGTCATCAAGGATCTGCCGCCCCGGACCACTCAGGTGATCCGCATTACCCCCACCGAAGAGCAGCTTGACGTGGAAAGCACCCATCGCCGGATCATTCAGATCATCCTCCAGAAAAAATTCATTTCGGAGATGGATCTCCTCCGGCTTCAAAAAGCTCTTTTAATGTGCAGGCTGTGCGCCAACAGTACATTTCTGGTGGATAAACAGGCACCGGGTTACTCGAGCAAGCTAAAGGAACTCGATTCACTCCTGGAGCAGCTCTCTGACGAGGAGGATCGCAAGATCGTTCTTTTCTCCGAGTGGACGGGTATGCTCGATATGATCGAGCCGTTGCTGGAGGCCCGAAAGCTGAACTACGTCCGATTGGACGGCTCCATCCCACAGAAGATGCGTCAGGGTCTGGTGCAGCAGTTTCAGCAAAACCCCGACTGCAAGCTTTTTATCACCACCAATGCCGGATCAACGGGATTGAATCTTCAGGCCGCCAACACCGTTATCAATGTTGATCTGCCCTGGAATCCAGCCGTATTGGAGCAACGCATCGGCCGGGCTCATCGTATGGGTCAGAAGCGTCCGGTGCAGGTGTTTTTGCTGGTGACGGTCGATACGCTGGAGGAAAGTCTGCTCGCGACCCTTTCGACCAAGCATGAGCTCGCGATGGCGGTACTCGATCCGCAGGCGGATATCACCCAGGTCAACATGACAACAGGCATGGAAGAGCTCAAGCGAAGACTGGAGATTCTGCTGGGGGCCAGGCCCGATGCTGCCGAGGACGAAAGCATGAAGGCGCAGGTGGAAAAGCAGACCGCGCATCTGGCGAAAACGGAGAAGATGGCGGCGGCCGGCGGACAATTGGTCGGCGCAGCATTTGCCTTTATCGGCGAGATGTTCTCGAGCGCCGATGAAACCGAAAAAATCGTCTCTCTCACCGAAGTCTTCAAATCAAAACTCAGCGAATGCATGGAAAAAAATGATGACGGCAGCCTCAGCATGACGATCCGCATGCCGGATGACACCTTTGTACAAAAAATGGCAAGATCTCTTGCCCAGATGGTCGCGGCCGGACAATAGGTGCCGAAATGCGTTCATCATAAAAAAATTACATTCCTCTAACAATCCGCTAACAATTTCAGATTATCATATTCCCAATCAAGATGATTTTCAGACCGGCTGACATGTCTGTCAATCGGGGCCATGCCCGACGATCCGGGAATGGCCGTTTCTGGAAAACGATCGTCATCTTGCTCGAAAAAAAATATCAACCAAAACGATTATCCAAATTGAGGAGGACACGATGAAATCCCGCCTGACCACCCTGTTGACAATGGCTCTGCTGACCGGCTTGATTGCCGGTGGTGCATGGGCCGTAGAGTTGGACCCCAAACTGACCGCGTATCAGAAAACCAGCGGCGTATCCGGAAATTTAAAATCCATTGGTTCCGATACCCTGAACAATCTGATGACACTCTGGACCGAAGGGTTCCGGGCCAATTATCCGGCTGTCAAAATTGAAATTGAAGGCAAGGGGTCTTCGACTGCCCCCCCCTGCCCTGATTGAAGGAACCGCCCAGTTCGGTCCCATGTCCCGGGAAATGAAATCCAAGGAAATCGACGAGTTTGAAAAAAAGTTCGGTTACAAACCCACCCGTATCCGGTCTGCGGTGGATGCATTGGCCGTGTTTGTTCACAAAGACAATCCGATCAAATCCATGACGCTTCAGCAGGTGGATGCCATTTTTTCAAAAAATCGCAAAGGCGGATTTTCCAAGGATATCGTGACCTGGGGTGATCTGGGCCTGACAGGTGAATGGGCTGATAAACCGATTTCCCTGTATGGACGTAATTCCGCATCGGGTACATATGGTTATTTCAAGGAAGTGGGCCTGTTTCATGGCGACTATAAGGACTCGGTCAAGGAACAACCCGGATCATCCGCGGTCGTTCAGGGGGTCGCCACTGACAAATATGCCATCGGGTATTCCGGCGTGGGATACAAAACCGCCGATGTCCGAACGGTTCCGCTGGCTGTCGGTGAGGGAAAACCATCATTTGACGCCAATGCCGAAAATGCGTACAGCGGCGACTATCCGCTGGCCCGTTTCCTGTACATCTATCTGAACAAAAATCCCAATCAGGCCATCAATCCCCTGCAGGGTGAGTTCATCAAATACGTTTTCAGCAAAGAAGGCCAGCAGATTGTCATCAAGGATGGTTTCTACCCGGTAACGAATGCACTGGCCCAGGAAGATATAAAGACTCTGGGTATTAAATAATCTGATTGCATATAGACCTTCAGAAAAATAATTTCGCTGCGTTATCGGTCATCCCCGACCGGTAACGCACCCCAAATCGCTATCTTGAAAGCGTTTAAAAAAGATTGAATATTTATGAAATATAGAATCCTGTGATTGTCAGGCATTTGTAACCGCTCTTCAAAGGCGACTCTGGTGTCGGCGGGGTCCAGGCAGTCATACGGCGCTGTTTTTGTCCTTGACAATATAATTATTAATCATTTAGATGGGATTAACATGGTTTTTCAGTCATTGAAACTCTGACCCATTTCTAACCTCCATTCCGAACCTGTCGTCATACTAATCCCGAATATCAGGTAAAACGACTCCAAATAATTGCCGTTGCCTTTCACTAACCGGTTTCATTTTCAGCATGCTGACTGTTTTTTTTGACTGTCGATATATTCAACGCATGCGGATATGCCAGGCCGTCAAACCAAAATTCAGTTTCATTCATCGAACCTGTTTTTCGCCCCAACCTTTGTCCCATTAACCCTTGAATCAACCGTTTAAACTTAAAGGGTAAAGGAGGTGATCATCTGCCCGATCGGCTGTTTTCGAACAAAAGCGCAGCATTTTTAATCACCTTGATAAACAGGAGGGAGTTCAGATGAAAATTCGAAAGCATTTCAGTCAAATCGCCATATCGGCGGGAGTCTTACTGATCGTTTCACTGGCCACGGCTGGTACGTGTCTTGCAGGAGGACTTGTCTCCGTTCATGGAAGTTCCGGTCATATCGAACGTATGGGAAACCTTACCAGCACTGATAATATATATTTTGGATGGGGGCTGGATATCATACAAAAGCCAGGAGTTTTTAACTGGCTCCATTATTCGATTCCCACGACTCCGGGAACTAAAACCAGGTATCTGCTGCTTCGCTATGAAACGGGTGCCAATGGAGATTTTGCCGATTCAATAATCACAAATTTGCATGTATTTGACGGTGAAACAAGGATATATGCAAACGATTCGATAAATTTAAGCGGTGGTCCAGCTTATACCGTTATCGATATGGGAGAAGATAAAACCATTGCCTGGGGACTTGGCCTTACCATCGGTATCAAAGCGGGCGTGGAAAGTATGAGCCATCGGATGCGCATTTATGCAGTTTGGGCTGAATACCGTTAAAATCAGATCATTTGATGGGTGGTTTGTGATGGAGGCAGATGCAGAGACGGATGGGATCATGGTGTCATCGTCCTTTTTATAATGTTATGAACCACGAAACACACGAACCACCCAAAAGAGTTGATTTATAGCTTTCAAGATAAAGATTTTGGCTGCCTTATCGGTCGGGGATGGCCGAAAAAGGCCTATCCCCTTCCTGTTGCCTTCCCAAAATCATTACCTTAAAAGCCATACGATCAGGCGAGATCGAAACGGTCAAGGTTCATTACTTTTTCCCACACCGCTACAAAGTCGTGCAGGAACTTCTCCTGTGAGTCCTCACATCCATAGACTTCCGCCAATGCCCGGAGTTGGGAGTTCGAACCGAAGATGAGGTCGACACGGGTGCCGGTCCACTTGAGTTCGCCCGTTGCACGATCACGGCCCTCGAACACGTCGCCTTCATCCGAGGCCGCCTTCCAGGTGGTGCTCATGTCGAGCAGATTCACGAAGTAGTCATTGGTGAGCATTTCTGGCCGCTTGGTGAAGACGCCGTTTTGGGACTGTTTGAAGTTGGCATTCAAGACACGCATACCGCCAAAGAGAACCGTCATCTCAGGGGCGGTAAGCGTCAGCAATTGCGCGCGATCAACCAGCAGATCCTCTGCCGATACGGTGTATTTGGTTTTGAGGTAGTTACGGAATCCGTCTGCAGCCGGTTCGAGGACGGCGAACGCCTCCACGTCGGTTTGATCCTGAGACGCATCCGTGCGTCCCGGTGTGAAGGGAACGGTCACATCGTGGCCGGCATTCTTCGCAGCTTGCTCGATGCCTGCGCATCCGCCCAGAACAATCAAGTCAGCGAGCGATACCATCTTCCCGCCTGCTTGCGCGCTGTTGAACGCCTTTTGGATTCCCTCAAGGGCCTGCAGCACCGTCTCCAGTCGGGCAGGCTGGTTCACTTCCCAATCCTTCTGCGGTGCGAGCCGGATGCGTGCGCCGTTCGCCCCGCCACGCTTGTCGGAGCCGCGGAACGTGGACGCCGACGCCCAAGCGGTCGAGACCAGTTGGGAGACAGACAGACCCGAAGCGAGGATTTTGCCCTTGAGAGCGGCGATGTCCTGCGCGTCAATCAATTGATGCGTGACCGCGGGGACAGGGTCTTGCCACAGGAGATCTTCTTCAGGCACTTCCGCGCCGAGATAACGCGCGCGCGGTCCCATGTCGCGGTGGGTCAGCTTGAACCACGCCCTGGCGAAGGCGTCCGCGAATTTCTCGGGATTCTGCTGGTAGCGCCGCGCGATCGGCTCGTAGATCGGGTCGAAGCGAAGGGAGAGATCCGCCGTGGTCATCATCGGCCGGTGTTTTTTCGACGGGTCGTGCGCGTCAATTACCATGTCCTCTTCAGCCACGTCCTTGGCCAGCCACTGATTCGCGCCGGCCGGGCTCTTGACCAACTCCCACTCGTATTTGAACAGCACGTTCAGATAGCCCATGTCCCATCTGGTCGGATTCGGTTTCCAGGCGCCCTCGATGCCGCTGCCGATCGTATCGCCGCCTTTGCCGCTGCCGAAGCTGCTCTTCCAGCCAAGTCCCTGCTCTTCGATGCCGGCGGCTTCGGGTTCCGGACCGACATGCGCCGCATCGCCCGCGCCATGACACTTGCCAAAGGTGTGTCCGCCGGCGACGAGTGCGACGGTCTCTTCGTCGTTCATCGCCATGCGTGCAAAGGTCTCTCGAACGTCACGGCCGGAGGCGACCGGATCCGGATTGCCGTTCGGGCCTTCCGGATTCACGTAGATCAGGCCCATCTGCACGGCGGCAAGAGGATTTTCGAGTTTTCGGTCACCGGTGTAGCGCTTGTCTCCAAGCCAGGTGTCCTCAGCCCCCCAGTAAATATCTTCTTCGGGCTCCCAGACGTCTTCGCGCCCGCCGCCGAAGCCGAACGTCTTAAAGCCCATCGACTCCAGGGCACAGTTGCCGGCGAGGATCATCAGATCGGCCCAGGAGATTTTTCTGCCGTATTTCTGCTTGATCGGCCATAGCAGGCGGCGCGCTTTGTCGAGGTTGACATTGTCCGGCCAACTGTTGAGCGGCGCGAAACGCTGCGAACCCGAGGATGCACCGCCGCGGCCGTCGCCGGTGCGGGAGGTGCCTGCGGTGTGCCACGCCATTCGGATGAAGAGCCCCCCGTAGTGCCCGTAATCCGCCGGCCACCAGTCCTGCGAGTCGGTCATCAGCGCATAGAGGTCCTTCTTCAGGGCCTCCAAATCGAGTTTCTTGAATTCCTCAGGGTAGTTGAACGCCTCGCCCATCGGGTTGCTCATGGAAGAATTCTGACGAAGAATCTTGAGGTTCAATTGGTTCGGCCACCAGTCTTTGGTCGACCTGCCACTGTTGGCAGTGGGTTTGTCAATTCTGCCCGTTACCGGACACTTGCTATCTTTATTCATTTCTGATCTCCTTTCCTTTCGGGTTTGGATTTGTACGGCTAAGTATGGGTTACATATAGACCTTCAGAAAAATAATTTCGCCGCGTTATCGATCGGGGATGGCAGACGGTTTTTCAAGGCGCCAGCCGCAAAAGACCTACGTATTGCGCTTCAAATCCTGCGAAACTGTTTTTCATTCTTGTCGTTGGAGAATAATTGCCGAAGTTTGCTTTCGCTGTCAATGGCTTGATTTGAATTCCAAATCAACTTTTATCAAATAGACGATGTCTCCCGCGTGGTCAAGTTCAGAATCTGATTCCTACATCGGTAATTTCATTTTGTCGGCGCAAATGAACGGAATTATGAGAGAGAATCGAATATCTGGTAGAAAAAAATGGCTTTTCAGACCGAGATATTGTAAATCAGATTCAAATAACCGGAACGGTTTCAAGGATATGGTCAAACAGATTCGGCGAGTCTCTCCAACCCCGGACCATCACTGATGAATAGGGATGAACCGCCATTTCACTTCGATTTTATGATGCTGATATTTAACATTTCAAGGAGATCTGCACAATGAATCCGCCTGAATGGAACCCCGGAAAAATATTGGAAACCAGCGGCGCGTACTGGAAGACGTGTGCCCTTCACGCCGGTGTCAAACTGAACATTTTCACCATAATCGGTGATCAGGTAATGGCCGGAGAAGATGTTGCGGAGTGCATTCATTCGGATTCCCGCGCCACCATCATGTTGTTGAATGCACTTTGCGCCATGAATCTGCTGAACAAATCGGATGATGGTTACCGGAACACGACGGCATCAAAGAGTTATTTGTCGGAAGACAGCGCCCAGTATATCGGATTCATCATTCGGCATCATCAGCACCTGATGGGATCCTGGAGTCAACTGGATGTTGCGGTCAAAACCGGCAAACCGCTTCGAACCCGTGTCAGCTTCGCTGATCCGGAAGTCCGGAAGGCCTTTTTAATGGGGATGTTCAACATGGCCATGAATACGGCCCCGAAGGTCATTCCCCAGATCGATCTGGGAAACAGACGTCAGCTTCTGGATCTGGGTGGCGGTCCCGGAACCTGGGCCATCCATTTTTGCATGACACACCCGGAAATGAAGGCAACTGTTTTTGACCTGCACACCAGCAAGCATTTTGCCGAGCAGACCATTACCCGGTTCGGAATGTCTGAGCGGATTCAGTTTCAGGGCGGAAGTTATCTGAATGATGAAATCAGGGGCAATTTTGATGTGGCCTGGCTCAGCCACATTCTTCATGGAGAAGGGCCGGAATCCTGTCAATCCATCATTAATAAGGCAGCCAAGGTACTTTCTCCCGGCGGCATGATTCTGATTCACGAATTCATTTTGAACAATTCCATGGACAGTCCGCTGTTTCCGGCTCTGTTCTCCCTGAACATGCTTCTGGGCACGGAATCCGGACAGGCTTATTCTGAACAGTCGCTCATGGATATGCTGGCAGGTGCCGGATTCAGGAACATTCATCGCATACCGGTCGTTACTCCCAATGACTCCGGTGTGATAGCGGGATATAAATGAAACAGAGGTGATAATGAAAACATATCGGATTGTGTCACAGCTTCATACGTTGATCCTGTTAGCCATCATTGCGGCTCTTCCGTCAGTTTCATATGGCGACATGGCATCTGCTGAAACCGCACGGGTGTGTCTGATCGGGCTGGGCGACAGCCTGACTCATGGCACAATGGATGGCACCAACAATATTCTGAATACAAAAAATGCGTACCTTCAGAAAATTGCTGAATCTCTTTCATCCGTGCTCCCTCTTCAATTCAGTCAACCTTTTTATGGGTTTCACGAGCAGCGGCTGAGACCACTCATGGTTCCCACAAACCTGGGAATTGATGGATCGGACGTATTTTCCCTTGAAGGCATTGAATATTACAAACGGGTCGGCGCAGAAAAATCCTATGTTACCGGAGCCTATCTATGTAACAGCCAGAAACCCTGGGAGTTTCAGGATGACTATGACAAGGTGATGTATCCGCTCAACCTGGTATCCGGCAAACCCCTTTCACAGCTTGATGCATCTCTGACCCTTCTGTCATCACAGGCAATTGAAAACAGCACGGGTTTGGCCTTTGTCTTTGTCTGGATTGGCAACAATGACTCCAGCCTGGCAGCATTGGGTACAGGCGGGGCCAACCCATCCTTTATCCCTCTGCCGCTCGATGCCATATCCATGGAAATTTCTCCTGCGCTCCGAACATTTCTCGAAACTGGCCGGAGTCAGGGCCTGATAAGCTTTGAACCTTACACCCCTGAAGCAATTCTGCGGAATCTGACAGAAGTCGATGATTTCGCCAACCAGTTCAACCATGTGCTTTTTCGCCTTAACAGCGAAAATGTGATGCCGGAAAATCAGACAGCCATTTTTGTGATGACACTTCCCTATTACAGCGCGGTTGGCTATCTGTTTGATTCTGACGATATTGAATTTTACCTTCAGCAGATCAATCCGGAATACCGGGTTCCACAGACATTTAAACGGGTCGTGGAATCCGGCCAGATTATTACAGACGCACTCAAGGGGGATCGGGTATCCCTGTTTACCTTTGCCAGCATGTACGCATTGATGATCAGCGGCTATTCCATCGATCAGGTGAACGCCGTTCTGGAAAAAGACGGCATCCAGCAGGACGGTCTGGTTATGTCCGAGGCCGAACAACAAACCATCATGTCCCGTATTGACAGCTTCAATCAGGCAATTCAGAGCGCTGCTGATCAATATGACAATGTATTTCTGATTGATGTGGGACGCTATCTCAATGCGGCATTGAGTGGTGAGATAGCGGTTGAGATTGCCGGTAAAACAATCAGCCGAAAATGGTCCCGCGGAAGCGCATTCAGCCTTGACGGTGTCCATCCGGCATATACCGGGCAAGCCCTGATCAGCAATTATGTTCTGGAAAGAATCAACGGACTGTATGATATTCAGGCACCGCTATTCAATCTGGAAGAGATTCTGGCAAGTGACTTCTATGTGGACCGGGATGGAGACGGCTGGGTCCCAGGACCCTGTTACCCCAATTCAGGCCTGACTGAACTGCTGTTTATGTTTACGGATCCCAATGATCAGGATCCATCAATCAAAGCGGTGTTGCCATCCAATTTTTGGGAAAGAATGTCGCGAATTCTTTTAAAGGAACTCATCGGACAGCCGTCACTGGCATCGCTGGGGCAAATCCCAGCGCATTGAATTGCCCCCATATATGGCAATACAGGAAGCGGTCGGGTGGAATCCCCGCTCACATGTGACAGTTGACGCGTGACGCGTAACAGGTAACGGGTAGCAAATCATAAAGGAGACTGGCATGGGTACCAACAATCTTGTGTTTCTCGAGGTTATTGAATGGTTTGATGAATCCGGGAAAGAACTCGTGCATCGAATACCCGAATCCGGTTCCGGAGAAATTAAATGGGGCGCCCAACTGACGGTACGGGAAAGTCAGGCCGGTGTCTTTTTTTACAATGGGAAAGCCGTTGCCGCATTTGGCCCGGGAAGGCATACACTGAAAACCGCCAACATTCCCATTTTGACCAAGATTCTCAGTGTACCGTGGGGCATGACCAGTCCGCTTCGGGCCGAGGTTTATCTGGTCAACCTGAAAACCTTCACCGACCTCAAATGGGGCACCCGTGATCCGGTGGCATTCCGGGATTCCGAGCTGGGTCTGATCCGGTTGCGGGCTTTTGGCGTATTTAATATTCAGATCATTCAACCGGTTCTTTTTATCAACACCCTGGTCGGGACCCAGGGCATGTTTTCAACGGAGTCGATTGAGGGATATCTGAACCGGGTGATTGTCTCCCGTTTTAATGACTACATGGGCGAAACCATTGATACCATTCTGAATCTTCCGGCCCGTTATGATGCCATGTCCGGAAAGCTGATTGAAAAGCTTGTGGAAGACTTCAGCCATTTCGGGCTGGGCCTTCGGCAGTTGTATATCAATGCCATTACGCCGCCACCCGAAGTTCAACAGGCAATTGATGACCGCAGCCGAATGGGTGCCATTCAGGATATGAACAAACTGATGCAGATGAAGGCAGCCATGGCGTTTGAAAAAGCCGCATCATCGGACGGTTCGGCCGGGCAGTCCATGGGAACCGGGCTGGGTTTGATGATGCCGGCCATGTTTGCCCCATATATGTCTTCAATTCAGTCCGCATCGGGTCAATCCCAAACCGGTGCACTGGCCATATGCCCGGAATGCCGGAATTCAATTTCAACTGACGCCCGGTTTTGCCCGTACTGCGGCCATCAGCAACTGGTGCTGATTCAATGTGCCAATTGCGGAAAAAATCTGACTCCAAAGGATAGATTCTGCTCCCGGTGCGGCAGGCCGGCGGATGAGAAACCGGTTCCCCGGATTTGTCCGGGATGTAAAGCAGAGAATCTGAGCCATGCAACGTTTTGCAATCAGTGCGGGGAAAAAATTTGAAGAAGACTGAAGGCTGAAGGTGGCCGCTTCCTGCAATCTGAAGTCCGGCTTTGAACGACGAGATGGGAACGACACTTCACAAACTTAACCTGTCAAAAATCAGCATGACGCATCCCAGAATCACCCAGAACGCGCCTTTTATCCAGTCGCTGGTATAGAGTCGGAATATCATGGCGTCTGGCCAGGTTCCGGTGTAGCCACGGGCTGTCATGGCATCAAAAACCCGCTGTGTCCGATCAAAGCTGCGGACCAGCAGCATGCCCAGAAAATTTCCGAGCGTGCGCAGGGTTTCCATATCGGTTTTTTTCTGAAATCCCCGCGCCCGCATTCCTTTCAGCATACGCTCGGCCTCGTCCTGGAACACAAAAATATACCGGTGGGCCAGAAGAAGCATCTGACATAAGATGGGGGGCGCATTCAGCCGGGCAATTGCCTGAATGGTAACGGAAAACGGCGAGGTTGACAACAGTGGCTCAGCCAGAAGCGCAATGGCAATGGCCTTCAGGCAGATGAGGAGGGCCAGAAAAAATCCCCGTAGATTGAATCGAATCCACTCGATTCCCTGAAAAACGATCAGGATATCCTCGGGTTTTCCAACCGCGGTCAGCGGCATCACCACCAGAAACATTCCCAGAAATGTTCCCATTGCGGTCACACGACGCAGGGGATTCCGAATGGGGATGCGTGCGACAATTACAGCCGCCAGAGCGGTCGCCAGAGCGATCGACGCCCAGAATATCTGGGTCAGAGAGGCCACGCAGAACATGAAGGTCACCAGCGTACAGAGTTTGATACGCGGGTCCCACCGGTGAAACAGGGAGTTACCACCGGATTGGGAATCAATGATCGGAATGCGCCAGTTCCGTTCTTCCACAGGTGAATCGGGGTTTTTTCTGACCTGGCTTCGCTTTGTCATTAAAATGCAGAGCAGCCATATCAGTATGCCGCTGCTGATCATTACAATCAAATAATTGATTGGAAGGGTGATAACCGGATTGTTGGTAGTCATCTGAATGTTGATGCGTCGTTAACGGCTGGAAATCGATGAAAACGCAGAATCCAGAAGTTCTGGTTTCACCCGGATAAGAAACGATACCACGATGCCGGATATGGCAGTCTCGATAGCCAGAACCGGGAGATGGGCGTACATGGCGATTTTGGCAACTCCAACAAAATCCTCGCCACCGGACATCAACAGAAGCGCCAGAATCAGAACAGACAGAACGACTCCCAGCCCACCAGCCACTGCCCCGCCAAACACACGGCGGGAACGGGCGC
>Ga0351889_10331_pt1 | contig 11674 bp, 9 predicted proteins | sample TotcelFGM3001M14_FD_206767 | JGI IMG/M metagenome (GOLD analysis project Ga0351889, IMG submission 206767) | Enriched cells from coal bed in the Powder River Basin, Montana, United States - Total cells FGM rep3 HSBNCT.FGM.300.1.M14 ...
ATACAATTTAGATTTATTTGAGTAAACTTGGCTCTTTACACTACGATGATTCACAATGATGGGGACGATTTAAAATGTATAAATTTGCTGCATTTTGTATCATTATTTTGGAACTGATTGCTTTGCCAATGATTTCTTTTGCGGCACCTATCGTGATCACTTTTGAGGAACCTGTTATATCAAGTGAAATGGTGGAGACGCGGTTAGCATATCAATATGCTGACATGGGCATCACATTTAATGCGCCGAAAGTAATTGATTATTCACGCTCCAGTTCTCCTGAGAGATTTCAAAATTTTGCGCATTCGGGAACAAAAGCCATCGAGCAGTGTCGTGGTGAGGAATTTTGCATGACACCCATTCAGATAAAATTTTCAGATCCACAGAAGCGCGTAAAAGTCTGGGTGGGTTACTCTGATAGTCTGTCTAATAAAAAATCAGTAGTAATGCGTGCTTTTGATCAGTCAGGTGCAAAAATTAAAGAAGCAGCAATTGATTTTCAACCAAGCAATAATCCGATATCCATTAAAACGCCTATGGAAATAGTGTCAGATATTGCTAATATCGATAGTGTTACCCTAAATTTAGTGGCCCCCGCAGGCAGTGTCACTTCAAACAATCGTCTGGCAATTGACGATATTGAGTTTGACTCATCTGGGCCTGGATCGTGCTCTGCTACTAATAATCCGGTTGTTACGATCTCGCAGCCAATTTCCGGGCAAATTTTGAGGTCCAATTTGTTTGATGCAGAGGGTATAATTAGTACAGAAACGGAACTATATGATGCCAAACTAATCATAGACGGTTCAGGTGGAAGCAAATCATTGAATTTGCTAGATACCAACTATAACTTAGTTAACGGAGGATCTTTTAGGAATTATGGGATCACGGATATGCTCTTCCCAGGTCTCAACACTATTACAGTTAAGGCTCAAAATTGCAAGGGCTCGTCCGAGAGCAGTCTAAAATTAACCTACCAGCCATGTGATAGTACTTTAGAGCCTGTTGTGACTATAATTGAGCCTAAGACATCTGATTTTGTCGTCTCAAATCCACCTAGACTGAAGGGCACCATTATCCCTCCAAATAATATTGGAAGGGTTCAAGTAATTATTTCTGCCGGACCGCCACTATACAACGGCTTTCATCGATTTGAAATCTATCCAAATGAGCAAGGTGTTTTTGATTATCAGCTTCAAGAAGATGATTTATTTAAAGGATATCAAAATATTATTGAAGTCTTTGTTTCATCTCGCAACGGTTGCGTAGGTCAGGGAAGTACAAAAATAGTATTTGATAAAAATGACAAAATGAAACGCATAAAAGGCAGAGTCCAATATGAAGATGCTTCATCTGATGGCCAGACTTCTACGGGATTCAAACCAGTTCGATTTTGCAGGGCTACACTACAACTTAATTACGGATCTGGTCAGATTTATGAACCGATTTTGACCAATAGTGAGGGCTATTTCAGTTTTGCAGCCAACGCAGATGGATTAAAATCAGCCGCAATTCTTCTGGGTAATAATGAGGATGAATACCATATAAATTCCGCGGTTAGGATATCTAAAGATCTAGAGTACTGTAATGAGTATGTGTGGTGGTGGAGCGATGCTAAGTCAGCTTTTATCGGGCATGATCTAAATTTTGGCAATCTCAGGATAGGCAGAGATAGAAATCTTGAATTCAAAGGCTACTGGCAAGAACATAACCATGATTGGGGAGCCTGTGGTGGGCCAATCAATAGCCTCCCAGGAGGGTCTGTATATTTTAATGTTGCCGATGTGATTTTATGCGCAAAAATATATGCTACAGAGCAAAGGGCTAAAGCTAGTGCCTATGATCAGGCAGATGATAGTATTGGTGAAGTAGCAGTAACATGGGAAGGAAGTTCGCATTACGACGATTTCTGGGGGGAGATGCACCTCGCTCCTGGGGATGGCTTCAATGATGCGGTTATTGTCCATGAGTACGCACATTATCTCCAAGGGGCCATCAGCACATTAAATAGCGATGGACGGAGTCATTCCGAATGTGATGCAACTTATCTCGAATTTGCATGGAAAGAAGGATTTCCAGAATACTATGCCAATATCGTCCCCTATCATTACAATTTATCTAATATGGGCACTCAAGGAATTGAAGATAATTTCTGTGATTCGCCGTCTGAAACTGTTGAGGGTACTGTAGACGCAATATTGTGGGACCTTGTTGATAAACCAGGTCAACACTTTCCGGAGCCGAATGGGGCGATGATTACTAAAGATGAAACATTCGACACGCTAAGTGGAAAAGAAGATATCGTATTTAGTATATTCGATAATGAAATGGATAAAGCGAATGATGTCGACATATGCGAATTTGTAAATAAAGGCTGGTTGGGTAGCAGGCTGCCGTTAAGTCAACAAGAACGAGAAGCAATTAAACCTATTTGTCAGCATTTTAATATTGGATGTGTTCAACCATGAATAAAACTTTGCAAATATTAAAGGCCATTGGCATTGTAATTGCCATATCCATAGTTTTCTCTATCAGTGTAAGTCAATCCCAGCCTATAAGAGGGACAGATGAGGAGACAATCATCGATTATTTTGAATCAATTCGACTCAATCCTACCGAAGATTATATTTATGAATTGGAATCCTTTATATCTGAAAATCGATCTAAAGCCTATGCTTCTTATGTGAGGGAGAGAGGAATAAAACGACCTGAACCCTATGTTCGATATTTAATGAAGAGGGCAACAAGCCGATCTTTATCCTACGCCCCATATTTAAGAGAAAATGCAATATTCGTTTTAACAGATATATCTATCCAAAAAAACCAATCACAAGAAATTGTAGGTTTTCTTAAGAATATTTCGATGAATGAACAGGATGATAGTATCAGGACTGCAGCCGATTCAAATCTCGACTTGATTAGAGACGTATCTCCACTTGAAGTAGGTTCCTTAGACATTGCTGTTACTGGAGAAATTAAGAAAGGAGAGAATATTACAATAAGTGGAAAGATATCATCAGACGTTCCAGTAACTGCCGCTGTTATTGGGATAAATAGATTGCATAAGGATATTGAGAGTTTATCTAACCCTGTTATAAAATTAAATATAGCCGAAAATGGATCCATATTGACCGATCAACAGGTCGAGTTTCGATTAAGATTGAAGGAAGAAGGTCGATATAATATCCCAATCTCACTATTGTTGAGTATGGATAGGATTGATTACAATTCAATATACAAAAACGTATATTTAAATGTTAGTGCAACGAATCAAACATCATACGATTCGGTTTATATCGAAGGTTGAAGACTTTGCCAATGGTACAAGTGCCATCATTGTCGATGTATCACCGTTATCGAAACTCAATAACCGTGTGAGTTGGAGATAATAGCCAATACTTGGCTTCTTCGCTTTTTCACGTGGCTAAGCACAAGTCAAAAAATAGGCTCTTGCCGCCGATCCCAGGAATCCCGTGGCCCTCAAGAATCTGGGCGCCATCCTCGGCAAGGAAGGCGACAGCCTGCGGGCTCTCTACTATCTGCGCCGCTCCTACGAGTGCGATCCCCAGGACCCTCAGACCGTGTACGGCCTCGCCTTCGCCTACATGGAGCTGGGAGACATGGAGCCGGCCCAGAAGCATTTCCAAAAGGTGCTAGAGATGGAGGCACCCGAGGAACTGCGCCGTCTGGCCAGAGATGAGCTGCGCAAGATTGCGGCCCGAGAGCTCAAGGCCAGGGGGCCATGCATGGATGCGGTCTTCTATCTGCTGGATGCCATGCGGCTGTTTCGCGGGAAGTCGCTGCCGGAGATCCGGGAGATCACCTTCGAGATCGGCATTCTGGGCAAGTACGGGCTGGATATCAATGATCCCCAGGAGAGCCACGTCCTGCGAGCGCTGCCGGGGAGGGTATTCTCGGCGCTGCAGCTCATCTGCATCATGTATGCCGGCTTCAAGAGGATCGAGCCGGGGATGGATATCGGGGTGGATCTGGGCGAGGAGTGGGGGATGGCGGAGAGGCCTGATGGAAGAGGAAGGCCCCTAAGGTAGACTCCCGGGAACTGGCCAGGGATGTCTAGACATTGCAGAAGGCCGCCAATGGGCCTCCTGGCGCGAGGGCGACAAGACGCGCAATGTGCACCTGGGGAGCGCCAGGAAGATGGATGCCGAGGCGGCCAGGCAGAAGGCCAAGGAGAGGAAAGCTGAGGCAATAGGATAGCAAGCTATAGAATAGACTGCGGGAGAGATTCAAGAAGAAGTTAAAGCAGTCCCTTGTTCTCAAGCTGCATCCTGACGATCCGTGCGCCTTCTTCGCAATCCTCCGGCGATTTGCCGCCCGTGATCACCAGTTTGCCGGAGCTGAAGATAAGCACTACTACCTTGGGCTGCTTGATCCTGTAAACTAGCCCCGGAAACTGCTCCGGCTCATACTCTACGTTCTCCAGGCCCAGGCCGAGGTCAATGGCGTTTATGTTCAAACGGGTCTTCAGGTCGGCAGAAGCCACAATATTCTGAACGTGGATCTCAGGCTCCAGATTAATCTTCTCGAAGCCGATAGACTTGAGCGTCTTGGCCAAATTGATGATGACCGTGCGAACATCCTCGACGTTCTTGGCTCCAGTGCATACTATCTTGCCGGAAGTGAATATGAGAAAAGCAGCTTTAGGGCCCCTGACTCTGTAGACGAGGCCGGGAAACTTTTTCTTGTTATACTCGGCTCCCTCCAGCTCGGCCTCGATCTTGAGCAAATCGAATGCCTCCGCCAGCTTGGTGGATGCCACCACGTTCACGATATCTATTGTGGACTTCATATGCACGTATATCTCCAGACCACCCCTTATATAGTCCGGAATTGGGCCGATTGTGTGCCCTGAAGAATGCCGCCGGCATTAAAAGGAGGATTCATTTCGCAAATCTGGCCAACGTCGCTTTCCTGCGCGTCCACTTCTGCGACTCACGCTGTAGATCTTCTTGCTCTATAGCTTGCCGGCCTGCCCTGCCAACCAGGTTGTCTCTGTTTTTCCTGGGACGCCCCATACTCATCCCCACCGAGATAATATACTCTAATTTGATTTCTACATTTGAATTCAGAGCTATACACTCGTATTATGTTGAAACTTTTATATTATATAAATCTACTGGTTTGGTACTTGGTTTTCTGTTCCGTTTAACGATAATATGGTTTCAAAGAAATTATTTATATGATTATGACCTGATCAGCGACGACGTGCCACCTACAACTCAGTTTTCACGTCGAGTCTTGTCTCCTCTTTAAATAGCTCCCTCATTCCAATTGACTTAAGGGACTTCGATGTCTTTTCTGATAAATTTAGATAAAGCGTTTTTATCCTGACCTCCCCATGATTTAGGCATATTAAACAAATTTTCGTTATCTATAACCGAAATCTATAAATAATATTATGTGCCTAAATATGCACATGAAATCGTTTAATCGAATAAAAAATATAAGTGGAATTGAATATATCTACGAAATCACTCCTTACTACGACAAAGAAAAGAAGAAAATTCGCCAGAAGAGCAAGTATCTCGGCAAGAATGTTAATGGAGTTCCTGTCAAGGTCCGATCTCAGGGAAAAATACCAAAGAAAGTTCTATCACATGGCGAATTCGTTCCACTGAAAAAGATAACAGAAGACCTTAAACTAGACGAAATTCTCTATGGAGTCTTGCCCAGCAAAGAAGTCTGGCCTGTTTTAACTCTGGCTATGAATTTTGCTTTGCGTCCCCGAGCATTAACCCATATCCAAAGCTGGTATGAAGGCACAATTCTATCGGAAGACCATCCCGATCTTCCCCTATCCTCTCAGAGCCTTTCTCGAATGCTAAGCCGTATCGGTGAGAGCACCGCGAATCTGGAATTCGCTCATCGACTAATCCAAAGAATCTCAACATGCAGCACTCTGGTTTATGATATCACTTCTTTGTCCTCTTACTCTCAAAACATAGGGCTACTGGAATACGGTTATAATCGAGATGGTCTCGATCTGCCTCAGATCAACCTGTCTCTGATTGTGGACAAGGATCTAGGCATACCGGTAATGTATGATCTATATCCAGGAAGCATCTCGGATGTAACTACCCTCACGAATACAGTCAAAAAAATAAAGGCCCTGGGTGTTCAGAATTATACTATGATCATGGATCGTGGTTTCTTCTCGACTGCCAATATCCATGAGATGGTCTCAGCGGATTTGTCGTTCATCATCCCCCCAACAAGTACTCTCAAAAATGTCAAAGAGGCGATATCCGCCATCCATAGCAGCATCGATGATCCTGAGAATTTGGAACTCTACGAGAAAGAACCGCTCTTTGTCATGCCTGTGGACATCGAGGTAGGCAAAAACAAGCTGAAAGGATACGCATATTACGATCAGAAGCGAGAGCAGTTGGAACGAAGTACTCTCTATAAGCGGCTATACGATTTAATGGAACGGCTCAAGGCTGTGACCTTAAAGAGCTGGATGATTCCGAGTGTGGTTTTCAGGGAAACGGCGAAAAAAGATGCCAAGTTCATCGAATGGAAAGCAGTTGACGGAAAATTTGAGGTCTCCCTCAGAAAAAAAGCTGTCTCTCAGGCCATCAATAAGATGGGTAAGTTTATTCTGCTGTATCGGGGCGAGTTTTCTTGGAATGAGTGTCTTTCACTTTACAGAAGCAAAGATGTCGTCGAGAAAGGATTCGATGTATTGAAGAACGACATCGAACTGATGCCAACAAACCTAAGAACCAATAACAGTTTGAGTGGCTATCTGTTCGTCGCTTTTCTTGCTCTGATCTTAAGAATGAAGCTGACCAGGCTCATGGTCAATGCCGAGCTGAATAAACGATATTCAGTGGAAGGATTGCTCACTGAACTAGAAAAGATCAAGCTAATGATCTTGCCGGATGGCGAGAAAATCACAACTGAGATTACCAAGAAACAGCGAGAAATCCTGGATGCACTTCATATGTGTGCCTAAACTTTGGGGAGGTCAGGATTTATGGACTTTACGCAATAACAATTTAACAAAAATATATGTTCGATTTAAATAAATATACAATCTAAAAGAGTAAGAAAGTTAGCTTCCGATCACAAAAATTCATTCAATTATTTAAATCTAGGCTATCTCACAAAGAGAGCCTTTACGGCTAATCCTCCCGGCAACGCCTCTCAGCTACACCACAAAATTCTTGAGAATCCCAATTCCCTCGATTGCTACTTCCACCGCGTCTCCTCTTTGCAGCGGCCCTACTCCCGGTGGCGTGCCCGTGGCGATCACATCACCAGGCTCAAGAGTCATGACGCCGCTTATGAACTGCACCAATTTCGGCACATCGAATATCAGATCGGAGGTGTTCGATTTCTGCACCACCTTTCCGTTGACGCGAGTTTGAATATCCGCGTCCGAAGGATCAATTTTGGCGATCCAGGGGCCGAAGGGGGCAAAGGTGTCGAAGCTCTTGGCGCGCGTCCACTGACCGTCTTTGCGCTGCAGATCGCGGGCCGTCACGTCGTTGAAGCAGGTGTAGCCCAGGATGTACTTCTCTGCCTCTTCTGCCTGGATATTCTTGCAGCGCTTTCCAATAACTACCGCCAGCTCGCCTTCGTAGTCCACCTGGCTGCTGGAAGCAGGATAGACTATATGCCCGTCCGGGTCCAGGATAGAGGAAGGTGGCTTTAAGAAGAGAATGGGCTCCTCAGGAAGCGGCATCTTCAGCTCCTTGGCATGCTTCACATAATTTAGGCCGACGCAAACGATCTTCGTAGGCTGGCAGGGGGGCAGAAGGAATACTTCATCCAACCTCAGCACCTCTCCCCTGGAGATTATGCCATTCTCTTTGCTGTACGATCCCCCTCGGACTATGCCATCATGCATGAATCTGACAATCATTTCCAACCTTCTCTCCTTTCTTTTGGCTCTCGAGTTGTTAGTTCGTCGCTCTGTGAGTTCTCTGTGAACTCTGTGGTTGAAAATGTCGTTAGCCACTAGCGCACGGAGGACTCACATAGGACTCTATTATTATATTACCCACTCGATATCGCGAAGAGCCTTTTCCCCTTTCATCCTCGGCAAGGACCCTTACCACCGGTTGGTCCCCGCCGGTATCGCCCAAACTCGCTCTCCAGCAGCCGGTCGGCCATGAGCACCGGCCCTTCCACACAGACGCGCACCCCCTCCGGGTCCAGGCAGCAGGAGCCGCAGATGCCTGCCGCGCACTTGAAGTAGCGGTTGATGCAGGCCTGGGTCTTTTTGGCATGCTCCTGTGTTCTGGAAATTATGTCCCACATCATCATCTCCGGGCCGCAAAGGTAGATCTGATCGTAATCGAATAAATTTAGCTCATCAAGTCCGGCAGCAGCGCGGCCGTGTATGCCGAGGGAGCCGTCATCAGTGGTGATAATAGTATCTCCCAGAGCCTCAAATCTCTCCTGGAAGATGAGGTCTTCTTTGCAGCGGAAGCCGAGCAAGGAGGCGACCTCGATTCCTGCCGCTTTGGCCTGCTCTCCCAAAAAAGCCAGGGGGGCAGTGCCCACTCCGCCGCCGATGAGCAGAATTCTCTTGCCCCGCAAGATGAAGCCACTCCCCAGAGGGCCGCGTAGCCCCACGCTGCTTCCTGCGCCCAAGCCAAAGAGCGCGGCTGAAGCCTCGCCTACCGACTGCACCGTTATGGTATCAGGGCCCGAGAAGCTCATGGGAATCTCATCTACGCCTCTGATCCAGACCATAACGTACTGCCCCGGTGCCGGGTCAAGGTTTCTATCCAGCCGGAAGGTCCTGATCAGAGGAGCCTCCGAGCGCACTTCTTCTATGATGCAGTTTATGGGTCTCATGAACGTCTCCTCCCGGCCAGGCCGCACAGCTCCTCCAGTGTCAGCGATTTTCTCTCCAGGTAGCGGGACAGGCCAACTGTGATCTCCTCGAAGACGCCATAGCCCCTGAGAAGAGCTGTTCCCACCTGCACGGCCGAGGCTCCGGCCATGATCATCTCCACGACATCCTCCCAGGTAGAGACTCCGCCAACACCAATCACCGGAATTTCCAGGCGGCTGGCCAGCTCGTAGACGCAGCGCACGGCCACAGGTTTGATGGCCGGACCGGACAGGCCGCCAAAGCAGTTGCCCAATATCGGATAGCCGGTCTCGATATCAATGGCCATGGCCTTGAGAGTGTTTATGGCCACTATGGCGTCGGCCCCGCCCCGCTGCGCCGCCAGACCCAGCTCGATGATATCGGCCGTGTTCGGGGTCAGCTTGACCCAGACAGGCACATCTGCCGCAGCCTTCACCGCTCCGGTGACGGATTCCACCAGATCGGGATAGCGGCCCAGTTCGCTTCCGTAGTTTTCGGCATGGGGGCAGGAGAGGTTCAGCTCGAAGGCATCGGCCTTCAGGCCGCGGGCGATCTTGGCGAACTCTTCTGCGGAAGAGCCGAATATGCTGGCGATGACGGGCACTTTGCCAGCGCGGGCCGTATCGATCTCGTCCTGAAAGTCTTTGTAAGAAGGATTGGGCAGGCCCATGGCATTGAGAAGACCACCGTCCACGTGTACAATGGTGGGACCGGGGTGGCCCTCTCGCGGCAAGGATCCCACTGATTTGGTGACCACGCCGCCTGCGCCTGCCCTGGCGGCACGACAAAGAGAGGCACCGGTGGTGCCCAGGATGCCTGCCGCCAGTAGGATCGGATTATTAAGCTGCAGGCCGCCAGCATGGATGGAAAGGGATGGCATGAGGAGGGAGATATGCCGGACAAGATAAAAGGCTTATTAATGGGAAGTATCTTTGAGAATAATAAAGAAATTTACATAAATCTAATCGGACTTGACCAACCTCTCCAGAGCATCTTTTAGCTCCTCCATCTTTACCGGCTTGCTGATGTATTCATCCATTCCGGCGGCTAGGCATTGCTCCCGATCTCCCTGCAATGAATAGGCGGTCATGGCGATTATCCTGGGCTGCTTTGCAGCAGGCAGGCTACTGCGAATGAATTTTGTAGCATCAAGTCCATCCATTTCCGGCATCTGGATGTCCATGAGGATCACATCATAGGATTTTTGCTCTAAGCTATTCAACACTTCCTTGCCGTTGACGGCCACATCGGCTTTATACCCCAGATGCTTGAGCATAGCCAATGCCACTTTTTGGTTGACAGGATTGTCCTCTGCCAGAAGAATGCGATAATTTAGGTATCCTGTGGGGCGCAAAGCATTTTCTCTTTCTGGTTTTAACGATTTTTCCTTATCCCCAAAAATGCGCAGCAATGCGCTGCCAAGCTGAACTTCTCTGACCGGCTTGGTTAAAAATGCCTTGATTTTTGCCTCCATGGTTCTGGCCTTCTCTCCCAAGAAGGCAACCTCTATCACGGGCAATGATTGTAGATCCGGTCTGTTTAATCTCTCTGCCAAAATAGGCCATTCCGGGATATCGGCATCAGTTATAATTACATCGTACCTTTCCCGGTCCAGTAGCCTTATTGCCTCTAAGACTGAGCCTGCTTTTGCAGAGGCTATGGCAAAAGAGCGAAGATGATTGGCAAGCATCTCACTGCTGGCCTTTTTTCCTGCTACAATGAGCGCCTTTTTGCCACTTAATATGGAATAAGCCTCAGCCTCTCGGTTTATGCCAGTGACCGCAGTGTTTTTTTCAGGTAAATTCGCATCATTTGCCAGTCTTGCCGAAATGATGAAATGAAATTGGGACCCAACTCCGGTTTTGCTCTCTGCCCAGATTCGACCACCCATCAGCTCGACCAACCTGCTGCTGATGGCCAGACCCAGACCAGTCCCTTCGTACTTGCGTGTCAATGATGTATCTACCTGGCTAAAGGGGAGAAAGAGCCGGGACATGCGATCCTCTGAGATGCCTATCCCCGTGTCGCTGACCATGAAATGTAATGCTGTTTCTTTGTTTTCTTTTTTTTCGATGGAAACAGAGATTGTGACCTCTCCCGATTCAGTGAATTTGACGGCATTACTGAGCAGGTTTACAAGAATTTGCCCCAGCCGCTTGGCATCGCCCACCATTTTCCGGGGCACATCGCTTGCCATAACATAAGCCAGCTCCAGGCGCTTCTCAGAAGCCCAAGCTGCTACCTGATCCAGGGCGCTCTCCAGTACATCCTGTAAATCCAATGGCAGGTTAGCTATTTCCATCTTCCTGGCATCGATCTTGGAGAAGTCCAGTATCTCGTTAATAATGCAAAGTAGGGATTGGCCGCTGCTGCGAATGGTCTCCACATAATCTCTCTTTACCGGATCAAGATCGCTCTCCAAGAGCAGGTCCGTCATGCCAATGACGGCATTAAGGGGCGTTCTAATCTCGTGGCTCACATTGGCGGTAAACTCGGCCTTCGCTCTTGCCGAAGCCTCTGCAGCATCTCTGGACAGGACGAGCTCCTCCTCCATCTTCTTCTGCTCGGTGATGTCAATGCAAACGCCAAGAGCTGCATAAATCTCACCCGATTCATCCAGCAGAGGATATACGGAGAACATAGCCGGAAATTTCTCCTGGGAACTTCTCACTAAGGTTATGAATCCTGAAAGTGTAGTTTCTTCCTTCATGCGGCGAGCTGCTTCAATCAATTTATCATGGTCCTCGGGAAGAAGCAGCAATGAAACCGGCTTTCCTAAAACTTCCTCGCGCTTGTAGCCGAAGGTCTTCTCCGCTCCCGGGG
>Ga0351889_10332_pt1 | contig 11667 bp, 11 predicted proteins | sample TotcelFGM3001M14_FD_206767 | JGI IMG/M metagenome (GOLD analysis project Ga0351889, IMG submission 206767) | Enriched cells from coal bed in the Powder River Basin, Montana, United States - Total cells FGM rep3 HSBNCT.FGM.300.1.M14 ...
GCCTCCGCGCGGAAAATCTTCGTCGACGCGCCGGAGGACTGGCCGGCGTCATTGGCGTCGGGCGCGGTTTCCTTGAGCCGAAGCGCGAGATTTTCGAACATCGGCATGCATTCGGGATCGGCCGGACCGCTCATGCAGCCGGTGGAGAACCCTTGGTCTTTGCCAAGATCGATGCCGGCGAAGAGCGCCTTCAAATCGAGCACGACCCGCTGTCGCGCGGAGTCGAAGGACGCGAGTTTCACGGGAATGCGATTTGGATTGGCGCAGGAGGTGATTTCGCCTTTCGTCGCGTCGCCGCGGCAGCCGGTCGAACCGAGATGCAGCATCCAGGTTGAGACCGTGATCGTGCCGTCCTCATTGACGCGCAGCGGCGCCGCCTTGGGCGCGTCGGCCATCGCCGGCGCGCCGCCGTCGGACTTGTCGCCGGACTTGTCGCCTTGCGCGCCGGCGCTATTCGCTGCGTCCGCCGGGCTTTTCGGCTTGGGCGGCGGACGGGTCACGCCGCCCTCGGGATCGACTTCGATCTTTATGAATTTGCGGCCAGCCTGCCAATTCCACGTCATCGACTGAAGATCGAGCGGCGCGGGAGCGGTGGCGAAATTCGAGTGGTTGAGAATGACGTCCTTGCCGTCCTTATCCTGGACGACGCTGGGAACGCCAATGACGAAGCTGAACCCTTTGTAGCGGCCGCGCGGCGCCGATCCCTTGATCGTGTCGTTGATGTCGGCGCTGCCGACGCATTTGCCGGTCTTGTTTTCGAAATCGAGCAGGGCGAGGTTGGTGTATTGCCAGTCGTTCTGTTCCAGTTCGATGGGAACTTCATGGCCGGCGGCGTCGATCAGCGCCGGCGCGGCGATGTAGAACCTGGCGTCGTGGAGCTGCGCCGGTTGTCCGCCGGTTCCGAGCCCCGCGATGTCGCGGCCGCATTCGACCGGCTGATCGCCTGCTGTCAGCGCAAAGCGTATCGCGACCTGCTGCCTTTCGCCGCCATCGACCTTGGCGGCCTGCGCGCCGCCAACGGCCGCGAGACCGGCGACGACGGCCGTAAATCGAGTGAATGCGCCCATGGTTCCTCTCCTGTCGGTACGAATTTTTGAGACGTTTCTTGGCTGCACGCGTTCGCGACGCGTGTCGGCGGCGGCGCGTGTGAAAACACGCGCGGCGCATCAAAGACGCGATGGAATGGCGATGAGGGTCGAGGACCCGGCAGCCGGCCGTTAACGCGCTCTCTTAGGAGAGAAGCGACGGGGGTGCGCGAGAAAGCCTGTTTCTAGGCCACTGGGTGGTCGGCGGCGCGATATCGCGCTCTTCCGGCCAAAGAGGAGGAGTCGCAGACAAGGGCGCCAGCACGAGAACGACGGCGGACAGGAGAACCTTTGTTCCGAGGTCGTCGCTTCGGTCGCTTAGAAAGCAAGCCATGCAGTGCATGTGCTGAACATGCGGGGCCTTGCCGTCGCCATTGGCTTGGTCGGCGCAAAGCTCGTTCGCCATCGCTACGGGAGAGCTTAGGAACGCGCCGAAATCACCGCCGTAGCGGCCGTGAGAAAAAACAAGACCCAAAGCTTGTTGAAACAACAGACAAGCGACGGCGGCCGCCACAATCGGACGCATGAATCGCCGCATTTGTTTCTTGTCTTGCCGCATAAGGAATTCTGAGTGCACAAGGATTAACTTGTCAACGACGGTTATTGCCCAACTTCTGCAATATTTGGAACTGTTGCGCTGTAGCCACACTTGGACTTTGCAATTTCGCTTTGTCTTTAAATTGACGCGCACGAAGAAGCCGTCCGCTCCGACATCCCTCCAAATGGCGGCGCGACCGCCGGCGCAGAGTCTCCGGCACAGAGTCTTTCGTCCGCAATGAAGATCCTGTGGCGATTTGAGACCGCGCAGCGGGCTCGCCGACGGCTGCTGTTTGTCAACGCGTCATCGCCTTGTCGGACCCTGATCGTTCCGCCATGCGCGCGTCATATAAGGAGTCTCCATATTGCCGCGCGCGAGTTTCACGCCTATGATCCGCGCCGCGTAGGCAATGGTTGGCGGCAATCCATGCTCGTTCGTCTCATTCTTTTCGTTGCGATCTTGTTGCAAGTCGCTGGCGTTTCGACTGTCGCCGCGCGCGCTCAATCTCATTCTTTGTCGTTCCGGGCCATCGTCTGCAAAAGCGATGCTGTTCCCGCCGCGCCTCACGCGCCAGGCGAACACGACGGCTCTTGCTCGGACTGTATCGCGTGCTGCGACGCTCAGCCGCAGATCTTATGCGTCTATGATCAGGTTGCGCGCCTGTCCTTTCCAACGGCGCGACCCAGCGTTCTCGCTTTTCCAATCCTTCCCGCTTCCCGAACGCGGTCGGCGACTCCGCCAGCGCGCGCCTCCCCCGTCTAAAGACTCGGCCGCACATCCGCGTTCGGAAGCAAATCCGTCCACGGATTGAAACCCCGCATCCCTGAAGGCCTTTGAGGGCGCTTGGGGTTGATGCGTTTTGGATAATCGGCGCGCTTGGAGACAAGCGGGGAGGCGCTGATGCAGAAGTCCCATGAAACGATCGACCGACTGTTTAGAAGCCATCATCGCGATCTGATAACGCGGGCGCGCCGCGTGATTGGCTCGGGAGACGCCGAAGACCTGGTCCAGGAAGCCTATCTCAAAATGCTGGAAAGCGACCGTGGCCAACTGATTTCGAATGCGCGCGGCTATGTGTCGAAGATGACGTGCACGCTCGCGATCGACAATCTTCGGAGGCAAAGAACGCATGCCAGAGCGCTGGCCGAAGACGGCGCATGGTTCCAGTCGCCTGCTCGAGACACGCAAATCACAACCGCCCTCGACGCGTTCGGCCTGGCGCAGGACGTTCAAGCAGCCCTGGCGCGGCTGCCGCGATGCTGTCGTCAGATATTTCTTATGAGCCGAATTCTGGGTTTCAGCCATTCGGAGATCGCGCAGGAACTCAGCGTTTCCTTAAAAACGATCAATCGCAACCTCGGTCGCGCGCTTGAGCATTTCGGTCGCGCCTTCGAGATCTCGCCTTCGAGCGTCCCGATTGAGTCGCAACGCATCAAGCGGAAGAACGCGCCAAGCGACGCCTTGGTCGAAGCGTCCGCGCCGCGCCTTCGACATGCGCCAGCCATCAAAATCTCGACAGCTCGGAAAAATTCTCGTCCCATGCTGTCCGATTTTTGCGGCCTCGCTCGTCATACCATTCGGGTCCCGCGTTCTGCGGAGCCCGTCTGGTCTCTCCAGACGAAATCAAAACAGGAGGCCTTCATGACCATCCGTATCGCCAAGCGCATCACCCTCAATGTCATTGGCCGCGCCAGCGCCCGCTGCGCGTCGACCTGCGCCGCCACCAACGGCTAAGGACGATCGGCTTGCGCCGTTGGCTTCCGGCCAGCGGCGCAAGCGACGTTGCGCGGTCAAACGAAGGCGACAAAGAGATGCGGCTTGGCTTCAATTTCACGCTCGGCGACACCTATGACACGGTCCAGCGGCTGCTCGCCGAAGGGCGCATCGATTATTGCGAATTTCTCATCGACAATTTTTTCTGCGTCGATCCGGACGAACTGGCCAAGGCGTTCGATTGTCCGATCGGCCTGCACATCATGTATTCGAAGTTTCTCGAAGCCGATCGGCCGACGCTCGTCGATTTCGCCGCTCGGCTCAGAGATTATATTGACGCGCTGAATCCGATTTACGTCTCCGACCACATTCTGCGTTTTTCCCACGAAGGGCGCGCCTTCTTTCACTTGGGCGAAATCGACTATGCCGCCGAATATGAATTGGTGCGCGACAAGGTCGTCGAGTGGCAGGAGATCGTCGGACAGCGCATTCATTTTGAAAATTACCCGTCGATCATGGATGGCGGTCTGGAAGCCCCTGCTTTCTTCGAGCGCCTCATGAAGGAAACGGGCGCAGGCGTGCTGTTCGACGCCTCCAACGCCGTCTGCGCCAATCGCAACTGCGGGACGCCATTCGAGACCTGGCGGAACGTCATCTCCCAGGCCCAGCACTTTCACGTCGCCGGCTACCGGCAATCCTTGATCGAGCCCTTCATTTCGCTCGACACCCATGCCGAGGCGCTAGCGCCGGACACGCTCGCCTTCCTCCAGAATTTTCGATCGGTCTTCGACAAGCCTGGCGCAACGATGACCTATGAGCGCGACGATCAGATCGAGTTTGACGCTATCGTCGCCGATCTGAAGGTGTTGCGAGACCTGTTCGGCCAACCGGAAGAAAGGCGTCATGACCTTGCTCTCACTGCCTAGTCGGACTGATCGCGACCTCTACCCTGCGCTGATGTCGCCGCAGCTGAACGCAAAATATCCCGCGGACGATAAAGCTTTCGTGCGGATCGACGTGAGCCTGCGCATTTATTGGCACACGCTCTTCGACATTTGCCCCGAACTCCTGGAGCTTTCCAGTCCAGACGGCATGTCAATTTTCCGGCCTTTCATGGCCTGGGCTGAAGAGAAGAAGCTCGCCTTCGACTGGTCCTATTACCTTTGGGTCTATGTTTGGCTGCGCCAATCGCCATTCAAGGAACGGCTCTTGTCGGACGACAAATATCTCCGGTCGACCATGGCGGCGTCCGCCGCACGTTGGGCGATCCTCGATCGCGGTCGAAGCTGCGGGATCGTGATCGGATGCGCCGATACCGCGGATCTCGTCATCGGCTGGAAATGCCGCAACGTTCGCCTCGGACGAGAGATAGAGCTTATCGAACCCGAGGAGCCGTTGCCCGCGCCCTCAGACCTGTTCGGATACTTTACGCTGCCGAGCTTTGAACTCGACACATTTCCGGGGTGGCAGAGCCTCGCGCGATGACAAGCGCGCCGCTGTGGCGCGGATATTGGTTCCTGTTCGCCAGCACGTCCGCAGCCGCCTTCATCATGCAGATCGATCTCGCCATGGTTGCGCGATTGGGCGGCCGCGCGTCAGGCGCCTATGCGATTCTGATGCGCATCACGCTGCTTGATGTCGCGGTCACCATCGCTGCGGCGGCCGTCGCCGCCATCGCGCTCGGCCGTGCACAAAAGAATGGCGAGACGGCCGACGCGATCGAAAAGACCTGCGCGCTCTCCCTCGCGCTTGGCGTCGCGACAGCGATTTTCGGCTTCTTCGCCTATCCGATCTTCCTTGACGCTCTGATGGGCGACGCCGCCGCCGCTCCATACATCGGCGCCCCGATCGTTTGGCTCGTCGCCGGCGCGCCCTTCCGTGTTCTTTCGAACACGCAAGGTTTCCTGTTGCACGCCCTCGGACGCGGCGGCTCGGTTCTCACATGGAAACTCGCCGAAATTCCAGCGAAAGCCGGGGCGAATGTCCTATTCATGCAGACATTCGGGTTGGGTTTTACCGGCTGTTTTCTCGCGGGCTGCGTCGTTGCTGCGGCCTCGTCTTTTTGGTTGTGGACTCGGCTGCACGCACATGGCGCGCGCACATTGCGCCTTCCCGAATTCGCCTTTGCGCGCTCCTTTATGAGCGGAACTTTCTGGGAAGCGCTGCGGGTGCTGTCGCCGCAGGCGGCGATGCTCTTCTCGCTGACGCTCTTCTCACTGCCCTGGCATTACGCCGCGAACGGCCAACGCCTCGACTCCTACGCGGCCGCGCAGACCTTCATGCTGTTCATTCTTGGTCCGCTCATTACGCTGATGCGCTATCTCGCCATTTACCTTCCCAAGCAGTCTCCCGAGGATTGGACGCCAGCCCTTGCGCCGGTGATGCGCGTCGGCGCGCCAATTGCGCTGACGGCCGCCGTCTTGCTGCTGTTGGCGCGCGATTGGATTGGGGACGCTCTCTACCGCCAACACGGACCCTGGTGGTCCGTTTTCGTCGCCTGCTTGGCGCTTTCGATACCCATCCGATTCATCGGAAGCATCGTCCGAGGACTAACGCTCGCTCGGAGCGCGTTCGCAGAACTGACCTCCGTCGATGTGCTTGCGCAGTGGCTCATCGCGCCGCTGTTCATTCTGTTCGGTCTCTCCGTCAACCGTCCGGAGATCGCTTATCAATCGCTGATCTGGCCTGAAATCGTCGCTGTTTTCTTGCTCTGGCGCGGACTTCGATCCGCGCCCGAGGAGCCGATGGCCGTTTCGTTGCCCTCTGAAGGACATGTGCAATGAGCGTGGAGCGAGTCCCGGTTCTGATTGTCGGCGCCGGCTATGCCGGTCTGTCTGCGGCGACGCTGCTTGCATGGCGCGGCGTCCCCTGCCGTCTCGTCGAGCGACGCGCGTCAACGTCGCGACTGCCGAAAGCGCACGGGATCAACCGCCGCAGCATGGAAGTTCTGCGCGTCGTCGACGGTCTGGAGGACGCGCTGTTTGCGGCAAGCCGCGCCGGCGCCAACGAATCCACGCTCATCATCGCGGAGTCGGTCACGAGCCCGCCGATCGAAACGCTCGTCACCAAGATCTCGCTCGACGCAACGCCCGTGTCTCCCAGCAAGATATGCACCGCCGGCCAGGATCGCGTCGAACCCGTGCTGCTGCGCTTCGCCCGCGAGAACGGCGCCGATGTCAGATTTTCGACGACGCTAGAGCGCTTCTCTCAGCGGAGCGACGGCGTCGAAGCGATCCTGCGCGATGAAGCGTCGGGACAAGAGACGACGGTCTTTGCCGACTACATGATCGCCGCCGACGGCGCCGGCGGCACGATCCGCGACGCGGGCGGCGTCAAGATGGAAGGCCCCGGCGTTCTGGCCGATACGATTTCTGTGCTGTTCGAGGCCGATCTCGACGCCATCCTGCCAAGCGGGGGATTTGCGCTCTATTATCTACGCAATCCGGCGTTCAGCGGCGCCTTCGTCACCTGCGACGAGCCCAATCACGGCCAGATCAACATCGAATATGATTCCACCCGCGATCAGGCGTCCGATTTCGATGAAGAACGATGCGAAGAGCTCGTTCGCCAATCGCTTGGCGTCGCCGATCTTGCAGTAAAGATTCTCGACATTCGCCCCTGGCAGATGGCCGCTCTCCTCGCCGATCGCATGTCTTTTGGCCGCGTATTCCTTGCGGGCGACTGCGCGCACATCACGCCGCCCGTCGGCGGACTCGGCGGACAAACCGCGATTCAGGACGCCGCCGACCTGGCGTGGAAACTTGCGCTCGTCGTCAAGGGCCAGGCTGCGCCCACGTTGATCGACAGCTATGCGATCGAGCGCAAGCCCGTGGCGCGGATCGCGATCGCGCGGTCCATCGCCAATTACGTCGAGCGCCTCCTACCCGATCGTCAGGACATCCGCATTCGGAAAGACGAATACGGCCTTCTCGAAACATCGATGGGCTATCGCTACCGCTCCGACGCGATCATCGCTGATGAGTTCGACGACGGCGCATGCGTTGAAGATCCTCTTCGCCCGAGCGGCGCGCCGGGAACGCGTCTGGCGCATGTCTGGTTGCGGCGCGGCGAGGAGACGATCTCCTCTCACGATCTGATCGGACGCGATTTCATGCTTTTTACCGGCCCCGATGGCGGCGACTGGATCGAGGCCGCGCGGCGCATCGCCCTGCGCTCGAAAGCGCCGCTTGGCGTCTGCCGCCTCGGCTTCGACGTCGACGATCTCGAAGGGCTGTTCCTGCCGCGCCTGCGCATTTCGCCTGAAGGCGCGCTCCTCGTGCGTCCCGACGGCTACATCGCCTGGCGCTCGCGCGGCGGAAACCCCGATCCGCTCGCAACGCTCGAAGCGAGTTTTGCGCGCGTACGCGGTTTCGACACGCGCCAATCCAGCGGCAGTCACGCGGCTGCGCTCGTCGACGCAAGCTAGCGCAACCGCCTCATCCTGCTCCAAAAATCTTCGCAAAGGAGAGTGGTCGAATGTCCATGCTGTCGCCGGAACTCCACGCGCCTTTCCGGTCAGAACCGATCCTGGCGGTTGATCCGAAGCGGCTCGAAACGATCCAGGCCCCCTACCAAGACTTCAACCGGCTGTCGCGAGCCAGCGGGATTTTGGATGCCCTGCCCCTTCGGGCCAAGCGCCAATTCCGCTCCTATTACTTTTTCAATCCGCCAAGATGGCGGGTGTGGGCGCGTACCCTCGGCTCCAGCGAACGCATGGCGCCGTCCTTCGCATCGATCGGCGCGGTGCGCTCCGGCACGTCTTTCCTCTCCTCTTATATTCTTCAGCATCCGCATGTCGTCCTGCCCCTGTCGAAGGAAATCTCCTTCACTGACACGATGCGCGAACTCATGGCGTATTTTCCGACGCTCGCGGCGCAAAGGGCGGCGGAGCGGCGAAACGGCGGAGCGATCACCGGTTACTGCACGCCAATAATGCCAAATCCGCTTTGGATTTTTCTGGCGAAGTCAATGTTTCCAGAGATGCGGATCATCTGCGTTCTGCGTGATCCGGTGGAGCGCGCCTTTTCGCACTGGCGATGGGATCAAAAGCGTTTCATCAGCCGCAAGTCGCAAGACCCCCATTGGAGGGGCTTTCCAGATTTCGAAACCTTGATCGAGACCGAAATGGCGACGATACGGGGCGGCGGCATGGAGCCGCACGCGTTTTCCGGCGCGCGCGCCGGCTATCTGCGCCACAGCATCTACGCGCCCTTTCTGCGCCTGCTCTTTGAGCAGTTCGGCAGAGACCGCGTCTTGATCGTCGATGCGGCGGAATTTTTTCACGACCCGCGATCGACCGCGAAGGAGATTTACGCGTTTCTTGGTCTGCCCAAAATCGAGCCGCTCGTGATCGAAGAGCAAAATCCGGGTCCTCCCGGAATGCTCGACGACGGCGCTCGCGAGAATTTGGCCGAGTTCTTCCGGCCCTACAATGAAGAGCTCTATGCGCTGCTTGATAAGGATTTCGGCTGGGGCGCCGCCCGATAAGAGGCCGCATTCCGCGGCGGACCTCTCCTTGCTCCTGGTCCCGGCCCTCCGCGACCCGACGGGTGGGCTTCACGCGACCGCGTTCCGGCAATATATGGAGGACGCCGAATTTCCGCCGGTTCGAGGTAAGGATGAACGCCCACGCCAGAGGGCCTGCAATTGCGACGCCCGCAGCCGCCGCGCCGGCGCCGCTCGTCGACCCCTTCGGGCGGACGATCTCCTATCTGCGCGTCTCCGTCACCGACCGATGCGATTTCCGCTGCGTCTACTGCATGTCGGAACATATGCAATTCCTGCCGCGACGCGATCTGCTGACGCTCGAAGAGCTCGACAGGCTCTGCTCCGCCTTTGTCGCGCGCGGAACCAAGAGGCTGCGCATCACCGGCGGCGAGCCGCTGGTGCGCCACGACGTGATGAAGCTGTTTCGCGCGCTGTCGCGCCACCTCCAGACGGGGGCGCTGGAGGAGCTGACGCTCACCACCAATGGCTCGCAGCTTGCACGTTTCGCCGCCGAACTCGCCGATTGCGGCGTGCGGCGGGTCAATGTCTCGCTCGATACGCTTGACCCCGATCGTTTCAAAGCGCTGACCCGCACCGGCGCGCATGCGCAGGTTGTGGCGGGCATCGCCGCCGCTCGGGCCGCAGGCCTCAAAGTGAAGCTCAACGCCGTCGCGCTGAAAGGCGTCAATGAGGACGAGTTCGTCTCGCTCGTGCGTTTCGCCCACGACAACGGGATGGACATGACTTTCATCGAAGTGATGCCGCTCGGCGAACTCGACGGGCCGGAACGCGCCGACCAATATCTGCCGATGCAGGAGGTGCGCGATCGGCTGAGCGAATCCTTCACGCTCGATGAGATCGACTATCGCACCGGCGGACCGGCGCGTTACATGCGGTCGCGCGAAACCGGCGGGCGCATCGGCTTCATCACGCCGCTCACCCATAATTTCTGCGAGAGCTGCAATCGCGTGCGCGTCACCTGCACCGGGACGCTGTATATGTGCCTCGGCCAGGAAGACGCGGCGGACCTTCGCGCGCCGCTGCGCGAAAGCGCCGACGACGCGCTGCTGCATCAGGCGATCGAGGCCGCGATTCTGCGCAAGCCCAAGGGCCACGATTTTGTCATCGATCGAACCGCGCCGGCGCCCGCCGTCTCGCGCCACATGAGCATGACGGGCGGGTAGCACTACTAAAACACTGAATTGAGAATTTCTCGCCTAGTTTATTCTTCGGTGGTATGCTTTGAGCTCATAAATAGAGAAGCGAAACCGCAGATGAGCGACAGTGAGCGTCAGCAGTACAGGTTCAAAATCGACGCCTTTAGCGTCGAGAGCTTGCCTATGTCGCGCCTCGCTGAATACATGAGTGAGCTCGCCAAGCTCCTGGGGGAAGAAGAACGTATTCACTTTTCTCACCTTGAGGCGGGAAGCGCGATTCTTGTCGCCAACGCTGAAGAACCTGCTGCGCCGAAGGTTGCTGAACGCATCAGGAAGGTGGGTGAAGGAACAGCGCCGGCAGAGGCGATGAACGCGTTCAGAAGGCTCGACACCATGCTGGCGAAGGACAACGCGGTCGGCGATTTGTCGAATGCCGCCGGCGCACAGATTATCTCCTTCCCTGGCCGCACGCGTCCAAAACCGGTACGTTACGGCCCCTTCAAGGAGCGCGGCTCTCTGGATGGCGTAGTCATTCGATTAGGCGGAAAGGACGACACAATTCCGGTCCTCCTTCAAGACGGCGAAGCGACTGTCTCCTGCCAAACGAGCATTGAACTCTCAAAGAGACTCGCAGCGCATTACAGAGCCGAACCCGTCCGCGTTTACGGAGATGGGAGGTGGGTGCGTGAAGAAGATGGTATCTGGCGCCTCATAGATTTTTACATCCAAGATTTTGAGGTACTCGATGATAGTCCTTTAGGGGATGTCGTCGGGAAATTGCGCGCGGTGGAAGGAAGCAGATGGAGCGAAAGCCCCGACGCAATTTCCGACATATTGAGCTTGCGTCGTGAAAAAGGAGACCAGCACTAAATGCTGGTTGTTTTTGATGCATCTTTCCTGGTTCCGCTACTGGATCCAAAAGTGAAAGGGCTTGTGGATTGTGATGCTCGGCTGGAGTGGCTGTTTAAATCCCTGGAAAGGGAAAAGGCCAAGATAGTCATTCCAACTCCGGCACTGAGCGAAGTGCTTATTGGTGCTGGTGATGCCGCTCCTCAGTATCTCGACATCCTCAACAAATCGTCTCGCTTCAAGATTGTTGCTTTCGGCGAGCGTGCTGCCGTTGAAGCGGCCGCGGCGCATCGGGAAGCGATCAATGCGGGAAACAAAAAGGAGGGAGAGAACAGTTGGGCAAAGTTGAAGTTCGACAGGCAGATTGTCGCGATCGCAAAGGTTGAAGGCGCAGATCGAATTTATTCGGATGATGCCGATATTTTGAGAATTTCGAAGCGCGATGGAATAGAAGTTATTTCGTTGAACGACCTACCTCTTCCGCCTCTTGAAACTGATCAGTGGCGACTTCTGTGATGATAGATCAATGAATCAATCCAATCCCGTCGCTTTCATCGGCCTTGGGGTCATGGGCTATCCCATGGCCGGCCATGTTCATCGCGCCGGCCATAAGGTGCGGGTCTACAACCGCTCCACCGCCAAGGCGAAGAAATTCGTGGCCGAGTTCCCCGGCGCCGAAGGATTCTCGACTCCAGCCGAAACGGCGAATGGCGCCGAATTCGTCTTTTCCTGCGTCGGCAATGACGACGATCTGCGCGCGGTCACGATCGGCGACGGCGGCGCCTTCGCGGGCATGTCGGCGGGCGCGATCTTCGTCGACCATACGACGGCTTCGGCG
>Ga0351889_10334_pt1 | contig 11534 bp, 13 predicted proteins | sample TotcelFGM3001M14_FD_206767 | JGI IMG/M metagenome (GOLD analysis project Ga0351889, IMG submission 206767) | Enriched cells from coal bed in the Powder River Basin, Montana, United States - Total cells FGM rep3 HSBNCT.FGM.300.1.M14 ...
CTGATTATTGAAGCACAGGATGCTGCTCTGCGTCGAGCCTTGAGAGGACTGGTGCCTCGCCAAGGGTTCAAAGTCACTGAATCATCCAGCCTGGGCGAGCTCATCGGGACATTGCAAAACGGTATGCCGGATCTCATTATCATCGGATCATCCCAAAAAGGGGCGACGGACGGATTGGAGGCAGCCCGGAAGGTGCGGCGGGATGACCAGAACATACCGATTATCTTGGTCACCACCTGCAGTTCGGAGGAATTGGCTGTTGAGGCCCTGAGAATCGGGGCCAACGATTATCTCAAAATGCCGTTAACCTGGGGAGACCTGGCGGCCAGTATCGAGCGCAGTCTTCCTGGTCTGCAGGTAAAGTCGGACCCAACCCCGGAACCCGTGGTGGCGGGCCCCTGCGGTGAAGATAGAATTATCACCAGAAATCCGGCCATGGAGGGGATGATCAGTTTTCTCAAGCAGGTCGCGGCAGCGGACAGCAATGTGCTCATCACCGGGGAGACCGGCACTGGCAAGGAGTTGGTGGCCGGCCTGATCCACAAATACAGCGCCAGGGTTAAGAACCCTTTTGTGGTCATCAACTGCGCCGCCATCCCGGACACTCTGCTGGAAAGCGAACTGTTCGGCTATGAAAAAGGGGCCTTCACGGGGGCATACGCCAGACGGGAAGGCGCCCTCCGGTTGGCCGACTCGGGAACGGTTTTCCTCGATGAAATCGGCGACATGAGCTCCCACGCCCAGGCGAAGGTCCTCCGCATGATGGAACACAAAGAGGTGAGCCGGGTAGGGGGAATCAATACAATCCCGGTTAATGTCAGGTTCATCGCGGCTACCAATCAGGACCTGGAGCAGTTGATGAGGGAGGATAAATTCAGACCGGACCTTTACTTCCGGCTCAACGTGGCCCGGATTTACCTCCCGGCGTTACGCGAGCGCAAGGATGATATTGTGCTCCTGCTGGAATATTTCCGGGAGAAGCTGAACCGGCAATTCGGCAAAAAGGTGAGCGGCTTCACCCCCGAGGCAGTGGAAGCGCTCATGGATTACGATTGGCCGGGCAACATCCGGGAGCTCAAGAACCGTTTAGAGGCTGCGTTTATCGGCGCCGGCATCATGATAGGTTTAGAGGACTTTCCGGAGTTCTTCCGCCGGCAGCTTCAGGAAAACAAGGGCCTGTCCCAGGACGAGCGCGCCCGTTTGATCGCCGTCCTGTTCAACACCAAGTGGAATAAGACCAAGGCCGCGCAGCAGCTCCAATGGTCCCGCATGACTCTCTATCGCAAGATGGAAAAATATGGGATAGCCAATTTATCCAAAGCAGACTCGGGGGAAGCCGCCTTGATGAAGACTTGAGCCCATTTACCCGCACCCCAAAGTCCTTCAGTAAATGCAATCCAACGCCCCCCCTTTCAAGCCGGGGGCTTTGTTTTACTGCTTGTCCGCCGCAAAGAGCACACAACTGGCATCTTGATAAATCTGTCGCCAGTGCGGTTCTTTCCTAATGAGTTCGGCTACTTCCATTCTCCTATCCAGCAAGATCAGGTCAGGGGGGTAATCCTTCAGAAAATCCCGCCATTGGGGGAGGGCATTGATGAATTCGGCAAACTTGTCCTCAACTTCCTGCGGATAGACCGTTTCATAACGCCCATCGAAGGCCACCAGGCTCTGGGGATAAAGTTCCCAGATGAGGTATTCCCCCCACTTGAAGTTAGTCAAGATTTTCCCTGAAAGTCCCTGCTTTTTCACAAAATTCACCGCACCTACAGGATAGAACATGCCATAGATGTCTTCTTGAGAAGCCGGTTGGCCGGGAAGTTGTAGGCTGAATGGATTCCTATCAATAAAAGTGAAAAGGTTACTGAGGGAGAGTATGGCCAGGAAAGCCAGGAATACGATTTTGGTTCCCTTCAGATGCCAAAGTTTCGTTAACCCGGGGCGGGATTGAAAAAACTTCACGTTCACATTATAAAGAACTGGCAAATAAGCCGCAGCGAGAATCCACAGGAAGACGAGGTGCCGGATATGCTTCAATCCCAGATATAAGGTTACCGCCAGGGCCAGGCTGGGGGTAACCTCCCGCCACCCGGACTGCCACATCCCCAAAAGTCCCGCAGAAACCAGAACCACTAAATATATATTCATGGCAAAATTCGTCAGGCCGGTTTGGTAGGCCCGAAAAACCGAAACCCACTCCGTAATGTATGGCCGCGGCATGGTCACGGCCCGCGCCATATACTCCCAGTAGGTCACCCCATACGGATTGATCAGTGTTACCAGCCCGGAAAACAACAAAACCAGAAGAAAGGGCCGATAAGGGCGCCGGGCGATAAACTCGCCCGCGGCGTAAAGGGCAATCAGCCCCAATCCCGCCGGAAAGCCGCCGTGCAGATTGCACCAGAGTATCTGAACTACCGGGAGCAGCAACAAAGGCCGCCACTCGCCGCTTAACCTCGCCCGCTCCAACACATAGAGGGAGAGGGCGAAAAAGAAGAAGGTGAACACCTGGGCCCGCACCGGATTGTATAATTGGCGGGCTGCCGCTGAAATTATCACGACAAACAAGCCCGCAACTAAAGGATGGGCCCCGCGTACCCGGGCAGTCAGGTAAACCAGGCCCATGGCGGCCAGGCCCAGGCCATACTTGAGAATCTGCAATCCCGGGGCCCCCAGGGCCTGGTAGAGGGGATAGAACACCACCCCGGTGAGCCACTCATGATACACCCAGGGATTCAGGGTGGGGGTGTAGGAAAAGACATCCTGGTAGGGGAACTTGGGGCTCTGCCAGAACAACCGGCCAAAGGCCATATATCCCCACAGATCCGGATCGGCGAGGGTGGCAGAGAACAATCCAAGCACCGAGGTTGAAAAGGCCAAAACTAAACCTGCTTTAATCCAAAACTCGAGACGGTTTGCGTTGGCCGATTCCATGAACATTGATACCCCTGAAGGTCGAACTTACCAAAATTATCCGGAAGAATCAAAGGTATTTGCATTGATGCCGAATGAGATTGTAACATCTTGATGCAAGATGAACAGAGGGGGCTCGATGAGGCCGGATGATTTCTACCCCATCAGAGGATTACAGTTAACTATTTTAATTGCTTAATGGTTTTACTCATTGAGAGTCTTTCTTCCCCTTCATTGCCAAACTTAATGGCCCCGGCGACTGTAACAACTGCTGTTACACTTTCGCCGAAAATTATTTCCCGGTTCACCGTTTTATCTCTAATAACTCCATAATATCAAGATCATTAAACAAACAAACCGTTGTGATGGCTGTTGGCATCGGTTTTGCAGTTAAATTGGCAACCAACATGTCTATCCAGCACTTTTGGCAAAATCTTCGGTGAGTGCGGCATCAGCAGGCGGTTGAGATCATCTTTAGCAAAATGGGAGAGGTCAGATGGCAGAAAAATTAACCGTCGGGGGACTTGCGGGATGCTATGCCAACCACCTCAAGGTCGGCCAAAATGCTTTTGAGTTCCTGCTCGACTTCGGGCAATTTTATCGCGCTGACGGGGACGAAAAGTTTTATGTCCGGATTATCACCGCTCCGGTTTATGCCAAGGCCTTTCTCAACGTTTTGCGGGAGTGTATCGATCATTATGAACAAACCTTCGGCAACATTCCTGAGGCACAGGATCAATTATTAGTTGGAACCCAGAAGCCGGATAAAGGGTGGATAGTATGAGCATGAAAAAGTTTCTGCAAGGGGAGCGGGGATCGGTCGCGATAGAATATGTCATCCTCGTGGCCGTTTGCGTAGTTCTCCTGGCCGCAGGGGTCGGGGTTCTGTATGATGCGCTGTCCGGATTGTTCGCGGCCTGGGCCACGTATTTCGGGGCCGGAAGCTGACCCCGACCCCGGGAGGGATAATGTCAAGACCTTTGAACATTTTGTTCAGGGAGGTGCAACTAAGCTGGCGTGCCGTAAGTGAACCCCATGACGTCTGGCAATAAAGCAAGATACATAACCCTAATAACCACAATACTTCAGGAGGACAACAACATGGAAAGCATCAAACGGTTTCTTTTGGAAGAGCGGGCCTCGTCCGAGGCGGTTTCGAGTGTTGTCTTGATCGCGATGGCGGCGCTGCTGCTGACTGCGGCTCTGGGTATTTACTGGGGCGCTTTTCAAGGTTTCTTCGAGGGAATGGGAGCCTGGGTGGATAGGCGGACAGGCTCTATTCCTGCTGATTAGCCTCGAAACCGGGGAGGCCGTCAGGGCCTCCCCGGGTTTGATTTTTTCCCCGGTATTTATCATGTAAGGAAGTCTAAGGCGTGAGGGATTGGGGACGAGGTCTATGGATATGCATTTCCGAAAGGAGAGAAACCTCTTCTTAAAACGGCAAGACGGGGTGGTGGCGCTGGAATTCGTCATCCTCTTTCCCCTCTTCCTGCTCGTCGTCGCGGGCATCGTGGAGTTCGGCCACCTGTTCTACGTCCGCCACACCCTCACCAACGCCTCCCGGGAAGGCGCCCGGGCCGGCGTGGTGTATGTGCCCGCGGACCGGATAAATTGGGCCACCAACGCGGCAACCACGGCAGTAAACAACTACTTATATCCTGTGGTTGCGGGTAGCCCAAAGCCTCGCTTGCCCGGGGTCACCATCTCTGATCCCGCCGTGGTGGTCTCAGGAAGCACCTCTGGGAGTACGGTCACCGTTGGGATCACCGCATCTAATGTATTGTTGGTTCTGGATAAATTAATCACTTTGAGCAACCCAATAACCGTCACTACCGAAACAACTATGCGATTGGAGTAAGGAGAAGATCCATGAAATTACCCCCGGGTTCAAAGTATTTCCTCTTGGCGGGCGTGGTGGGGTTGGCGGCCGTCTTCCTGGTCCACCGGTTCATTTCCAGCACGGTGAGAATTCCGATTATCCCCAGCGCCCAACTGGTAGTGGCGGAGGTTGACATCGCCCCCGGAACGGCCCTGGACGGCCGGGTACTCCAGGTCGCCGCCTGGCCCCGGGATATCATTCCTCCCCGGGCCGTGAGCACTGTCAAAGAACTGGAAGGACGGGTGGCGCAGACGCCCATTGCCAAGGGGGAACCTATCCTGCCCAGCAAACTGGCCCCGGAAGGCACGGCCGCCGGCCTGGGAGGGCTCCTGTCTCCCAACTCCCTGGCCATAACGGTTCATCAACCCCGGAGACCGGGTTGACGTCATAGTGGAGATGCCGGGCGCCGGGGACAGCAAGGAGCACTTCTCCAAGATCATCCTGCAGAACCTCAAGGTCCTGAGCAAGGGGCAGGCTTGGGATCAGACCGCGGATAAGAAGCCCCAGGTGGTTCCCACGGTCACCCTGGAGGTAAGCCCGGAGCAGGCGGAAATGTTGAACCTGGCCAGCTTTCAGGGGAGAATCCGTCTGGCCCTGCGGAATCAAATGAATAAGGCCCAATTCGCCACCGGCGGGGTGGTTACCTCGCAACTGGCCCACAAGAAGCCGCCGGCCGTGGATGACAAGGCCCCTAAGGAAGAGGTCAGGGTCATCAAAGTGATCAAGGGCATGACGGTGGAGGATTCCAAACTTTAAACCATCCTGCCCGGATAAGGACTTTAAAAAACCTTAAGCGACGTTTATAATCGCAGTGGCCCCTTCCCGGGGGCCTCAGCGCGGAAAAATAGCCCCATGAAAACCACAAGGTCTCAGACCATCAACGTCTCGGTGCTCTACGGGAGCGGATTGCGAAATCCGGCCTACCGGGAATTATTATCGAGCCTGGATAATCTCAAGATATTGAAAGAGGCCGAAGACCCTGAGACCTTTTTGACTCAGCATCAGGAAAAGTCTCCCGACCTGGCCTTGGTGGACCTGAACGGGGACGCGGCCATTCCCGGCTGGCTGGAAAAGGTGATCGCCCGGCTGCCCGAAACTGAGGTCCTGGTTTGCTCTCATAGCCGGGACCCGGACTTTCTAATCCGGATAATGAAATTACGGGCCGGCGGCTTTCTGCCGCTGCCGCTGGATCGGGAAGAACTTTGCGCCACCCTGGACCGCATCCGGGCGGAAAGGGTCCTGCGCCATAACCCGAGCGACTGTCAAATCTTAGCGGTGACCGGCACGAAAGGCGGCGTCGGGACCACCTCCATTGCCGTCAACCTGGCGGTGGCCCTGGCAGAGATCATGCCCGGGGAAGTTGTCCTGATGGATTTGGCCAGACCTTTTCCCCATGTAGGCCATTTTCTGGATTTGGAGTCCAAAACCAGCGTTAAGGATTTGTTGGATAGTGCCGACAGTCTGGATCCGATATTTGTGAAGAAAATCGTTTTAAAGCATGAATCAGATCTGGAGGTGATCCCCGGTTACGCCAATTACAACCTGACTTCCCCCCTGGTGGTGGATTTGAAGGCCCTGGCGAAGATTTTCACCACGCTGCGCTCCTCATACAACTGGGTGGTGGTCGACTTGGGTTCATGGCTGGACCTGCTTTACATCCGGGTCCTCCAGGAGGCGGACCAGATTTTGCTGATTACCGAACTTACCCTGCCGGATATTCAGAATGCCAAGGTAATCAGAGCCTTATTCCAAGAATGGGGCGTGGAAGAGCATAAGCTTAAAGTTTTGGTCAATCATTATAAAAAGCATTACGCGCTTGGACTCAAGAATCTTGAAAATATTTTTTCACAACCGGTATCTTGCACTCTTCCCCATGAGTACGCAACTTTAATGGAAGCTATCAATCAAGGTGAGACCCTGGGAAAAATGGCGCCCCGGTCAAAGCTGTGGCGCGGACTGCAGGAACTGGCGGCAGGCCTGGTGGAGCAGAGTACGCCCGGGGCCGAAAGCCGGCAATTGGCCGGCAGCCCAGGACTCTTGGGAAAACTTTTTTCATAAAAATAGGCGGATTTCCCCATGGCATGGTTACAGGCGGACAAAAGCGATAGCAGCGATGGCCAGGATGCATCGATAAAGACCCGGTCGGGAGATGCAGCCCGGGGGGGGTCCAAAAATTCCCGGGAAAAGCAGCTTCATGAGGTGAAGAGCCGTCTGCACCGTTCCTTAGTGGAACGTCTGGATTCCTCGCAACTGGATCTCATGGAGAGCAACGCGGTGGCGGTGGAAATTCGCCGGGCCGTATCGCAACTCCTGGCGGAGGATCCGTTCCCCCTGAACTCTGAGGAACGGGCTCGCCTGACCCAGGACCTGGAATTCGAAATCCTCGGACTGGGACCGCTGGAACCGCTGGTGAGAGACGACACCATTTCGGATATCTTAGTCAACCGTTATGATGAAGTCTTCATTGAACGCTTCGGCCACATGGAACTCACCGAGGTGCGCTTCCGGGACAATGCTCACCTGATGAAAATCATCAATAAAATTGTGAGCAACATCGGCCGGCGCATCGATGAATCCTCCCCCATGGTGGACGCCAGGCTGCCGGACGGCTCCCGGGTCAACGCCATCATCCCCCCCCCTGGCTTTGGATGGGCCGGTGCTGTCCATCCGCCGATTTATGGTGATGCGCCCCAATATGGAGGAGATTCTTACCCGCGGCACCTTAACGCCTGAAATGGCCGAGGTATTCCAGGCCCTCGTCAAGGGTAAATTGAACATTCTGATTTCCGGCGGCACCGGCACCGGCAAAACCACCTTGCTTAACATTATCTCTAACTATCTCGATTTAAACGAGCGCATCGTGACGATAGAAGACTCGGCCGAACTCCAGTTGCAGAAACATAATGTCGTCCGCCTGGAGACCCGTCCGCCTAACATCGAAGGCAAAGGGGAGATCACCCAGAGAGAACTGGTCCGCAATGCCTTGCGGATGCGCCCGGATCGCATTATTGTGGGTGAGGTGCGGGGCCCGGAAGTTATGGATATGTTCCAGGCCATGAACACCGGGCATGAAGGCTCCATGACCACCATCCACGCCAACAGTCCCCGGGACGCCTTGCTGCGGCTGGAAACCATGGTCAACCTGGCCGGGTACACGATTCCGCATTCGGCTTTGCGCAACTTGATCAGCTCTTCTCTCGATGTCATCATCCAATTAGCCCGGCACACCGACGGCGTCCGGCGGGTGGTTTCTCTCTCTGAAATCACCGGCATGGAGAAAGAGGTCATCAGTCTCCAGGAAATCTTTGTCTTCGACCGTCATGGGTTGGCCGAAGACGGCGCGATCTTGGGACAGTATGCCGCCACCGGCATCAGACCGCTTTTCGCCGACCGCTGCCGGATATACGGCGCTTCTATTCCGGATAATTATTTTATGCCCACGGTATCCGGTCGGAGAAGGTCTGCCGCAGCAGGAGGGTAAGCCATGCAGAATATCGCTCTGAGGGATCTCTGGTACGCCGGGGTGCTCGCCGCTGTCCTGGTGGCAGTGATCCTGCTCATCATGGCGATCTATCACTTCTTCATCGAGCCGGCGCGCAAGCGGCAGAAAGTCAACCGGCGCCTGAGCGAAGGTTATCACGAACGTCTTCAGCGCATTCAGATCCTCAAGGAGCGGTCGGAAAACCCGAAGGATTGGTGGACGAAATTAGTGAAATTTATTGTGGGGGAAAAGCGGCTCGCCAAGCTGAAAACCCGCATGTTGCAGGCGGATATCCATCAAGATCCCGGAACCTTTCTCAGAATAAGTTTGTATCCCCTGGCCTTAGGGTTTTTTATCGGGTTCTTCTTTTTGAAAAATGCCCTCCTGGGCCTGCTCTTGGGATGCGCCCTGGGGAGCATCCCCTTCTTCTATATCAAATGGAAACGGGCAGATAAGACCAAGAAATTCGAAGCCCAGATGCCGGACGCTATGGAACTGCTGGCCCGGTCTTTACGCGCCGGGCACACCCTACCCTCGGCTCTCGAGTTAATCGGGAACGAAATGGAGGACCCCATGGCCGCCGAGATGGGGATTGCCTACGAAGAACAGAAGTTCGGGATCAGCGTCGCAGAAGCCTTGCTCCATACCTTGGAGCGGGTGGATAGCATGGACCTGAACTATTTTGTCGCCGCGGTTTTGATCCAGCAAGAGACCGGGGGCAACCTGGCCGAACTCATGGAGAATATCGCCCACGTGATTCGGAGCCGGCTCAACTTCAAAGCCAAGGTCCGGGGCCTCACCGCCATGGGCCGCCTATCCACCATCATTATGGTTATCATCCCCATAGTAATTTTCTTCGTCCTCATGCTGGTGGCCCATAAGTATGAAAGGGTGCTGGTGGAAACTTCGACCGGCCGGACGATGTTGATAGTGGGGGTAGTCTGTATATTGATCGGGGGATATATGCTCAAAAAGCTGATTAACTCGGTCGAGGTTTAGACCTCACCATTGGAGAGGAATCGATCTCATGATGTGGACTACTTTGGGCGCGGTTTTTATTGCGATGTTCTTCCTGGCTTATGGTCTGTCGGTTACCTGGGCCCGTAAAAAAAAGGTTGAGGTTCGCGCCGATAGTCCCGGCCCCATATCCGGCAGCGCCATGTTGCACCCGAGACCGCGGGAGTCCCGCGTCAAGGCCTGGTCCGTGGAGTGGTTGGCCTACTCCGGTCAGTGGGCCTTGCCCAATATGGACAAGGTTTCCGAGATCCGCAAGGACCTGATCCAGGCCGGCTACCGCCACCCGCAGGCGCCGGCGGTTTACCTGGGCCTCAGGGTGGTGGCCGCTCTCGCCTTATCTTTTCCCCTGCTCCTGTTTTTCATCATCCGGGGGCAACTGGCTCCCTTCTCCCTGATAATAGCCTTTGCCCTCAGTATTCTGGGGTTTTATATTCCCGTCCAGGTTCTGGGAATGAAGATCAGGGGCCGCCAGGGACGCCTGGATAAGGCCTTGCCGGATATCCTGGACCTGTTCGTCATTTCCATGGACGCCGGTCTGTCCTTGAATGCGGCCATGAACCGGGTGACCGCAGAAATTCGCGGCGTCTTTGACGACTTCTTCGATGAATTTCAAATCGCCGCCACGGAAATGCGTACCGGCATTAACTGGGACGAGGCTTTTGAAAATCTGGCCAAACGCACCGGGGTGCAAAGCATCAGGTCCATGGTCAGTCTGATGGTGCAGGCCGGTAAGATGGGGGGCAGCATCGGCGACGCCCTGCGGCACCACGCCGAATTTACCCGCACCCAGCGCATCCTGCGGGCTGAGGAAAAGGCTGCGAAACTACCGGTAAAAATGGTTATCCCCATGATGTTTTTCATCTTCCCGGCCATCGTCATCGTGACCGCGGGCCCGGGAATTATCCACATTATCGATAAGTTCTTGGGGCCGGGGGGATGCTTACCGGTGGAATGCCCAAGATGGGGCGATAATAACAGCCGAGAGGCGAGGCGGACAAGATCATGAAGAAAAAGATTTCCTTGCTGATCAGAGAAGAGGGCGGCGCCATAAGCGTCATGGCGGTTATCATGTTGTTCGCCTTCATAGGCATCCTGGCTGTGGTCATCGACTTGGGGCACCTGCACACCGTGCAGAATGAGCTCAGGAACGCCGCCGATGCCTGCGCCCTGCGCGGGGCGAGGGGGTTTTTTGATGATAACCTCACTACCATTTCCTCGACCCCACCGAATACCGGCCCTGGTACGAACGGGGCGATTGATAAGGCTTCGGCTGCCATTGGGGATAACAGATCGGACAATGTGCAACTGGTAACTTTGCCTGTGGGTGACATCCAGGTGGGCCTTTGGGATTATGTTGGCCGTCAGCTCCTTCCCTACACCTGGCCCCCAGACGTAAGCTGGTGGGGAAAAGCTATCGGGCCCGGCATCAGCCTGCCCACTCAGAAAACTGATTCTTATAATGCCGGCCCGGTGACGATGACCCTGGCCAATATCTTCGGGATGAGCACGGTTGCGGTTAGGGCGGAGGCCACTGCGGCCCTCAGCGGAATAGGAGGATTCACCCCCGGCTCTCCGGTAATGCCTTTCGGTCCCATGACCCCACCGCCGAATGCAGGCCCGTTCACTGGTTATTTTAGAAACGATACCAATGATACTGTCGGCTGGAGTAATCTCCAAGGTGTACCCCTGGGGGACAAGCCTAACGGCACTAACGCCAACGACCTGAAGAAGCTCCTTGCGGGTACGGGATCGCCTGACACTGGCCCGGATCATCCGGTAGTAAGTCTCAACAACGGGGTGGTCTCTTCTGCCATCAAAGAGATGACCGCCAAAAATAACCAGTTTGGCCTGGTTGAAACGGCGCCGAAAAGCAACATTTTTACCCCGCAGGGAAACAACGCTGCTGGTGTACCGTATGCGGATGTGGTCTATCTGCTGCCGGTTTACGATAAAGCGCTTACGGGTGGTGATGTTGACAAATTTAATCAAGCCGCCGTTGTGGGCGCCATCGCCGCGAAATTAGTAGAGGTGGCTGATTCACCCGGTAACAATATCAAAGTTTGGATTATGACGGAGGGTTATGTTGCGCCGGGTGTTGGGGGAGGCCTCTGGTATGGCGTCCTGTCAACTCAACCCTTCCTGGTGCAATAGCGGGGTGCGGCTATTGGTGCGGGGGCGTCCCGGCGAGGCGAATCACCGGCCGCCCCCACCCCCAGCCGTCAACTAAATTCACCAAAAGGAGGTCAA
>Ga0351889_10335_pt1 | contig 11523 bp, 11 predicted proteins | sample TotcelFGM3001M14_FD_206767 | JGI IMG/M metagenome (GOLD analysis project Ga0351889, IMG submission 206767) | Enriched cells from coal bed in the Powder River Basin, Montana, United States - Total cells FGM rep3 HSBNCT.FGM.300.1.M14 ...
CGCGCGCATCCGCCGACGTTGGCCTCCTGCATGAAACAGACGCCGCAATGCGTCGCGAACGACCGCATGTTGATGCGATCGTTGACGCTGCGCGCTCCTTGGACTGTCTCGGCCAACCGCCCCTTCGCCATGGCAAAGCCTCCCCTCGTCCGGGATCAGCGAGAATCCCGGATTGATGCGCGTCGCAGGAAACGGAATCTACTCTACGCCCTTGCGAACTGATCACTTGAGTTTTCAAGCCGAACGGCTGGAAGGCGGCAATGCGTCTCGCTCTGTGGGCCCATCCGCGCCAGGGAACGCAGGTCGTTCCCCTTACTATTGCGCGCCCATGAAAAACCGACGCCGACCGCCTTTCGTTCGACACTTTGAAGCTACACGTCAGCGCCATCACGCGCAACGACGCTCGCGATTAAATCTGTCATAATGATTGGGCTTTTGTCGCGCGGCATCGCGAGCTTTCTTCATATTCGGCGATAAGCCGATGATTCGCCGCCTTTAAAATTCCGCGCGTGACATGCGCGTCGGGGCGACCGCCGCGCGCTGGCGGCGCTCCCGACAAGCGCCAAGAATAGTGTCAAGTGCCCGAGCTTTTTCCCGTTCGTGACAGCTTGATTGCAAGAGATTGAATCGGGAGAATTTTGAATGATCACGCATTATTGCTGAAAAAAAAATTCCTGACCGTGTCATCTTCGTTTCATGCGACGAATTGCCGTCGCCGTCCTGCGCAATAAAAAAGCCCGGCTCTCGCCGGGCTCCTAGAATGTTGCGTTCACGCTATGCGCAGCGAAACTTCTACGCCTGTGCGGCCAGCGCCTTCACTCGCGCGGTCAATCGCGAAACCTTTCGCGAGGCCGTGTTCTTGTGAATGACGCCGCGCTGCGCAGCGCGCATGACGATCGGCACGGCATTTTGCAGCGCGTCCGCCGCCACCGAGGCGTCGCCCGACGCGATCGCCTCCTCGACCTTGCGCACAAAAGTGCGCATGCGGCTGCGACGCGCCCGATTGACCGAAGTGCGGCGGGCGATCTGGCGAACGGCTTTCTTGGCCGAACTCGTATTGGCCATGCTTTGCGTGTCCTCGAAAGTGACGGCGATGCGCCGCCTAAAAACCAAGCGGCCGCGAAATCGCGGCCAAGTGGCGTGGTTTATAAGCGCGGCGGCCGCCGTTCGTCAATGGCGGCCTATCGATTAGCGAAGGCCGGCTTCCGCTTCTCGACGAAGGCGTTCATGCCTTCCTTTTGATCGCCCGTGGCGAAAAGTGAATAGAAAAGCCCTCGCTCGTGCCGGATTCCCTCCGCGAGCGTCGACTCAAAAGCGCGGTTGACCGCCTCCTTGGCCATGAGCACTGCGGGAAGCGACATAGACGCGATCGTCGCCGCCGTCTTGGTCGCCTCGGCGAGAAGATCTGCGGCCGGGACAATCCGCGCGACGAGGCCGGCGCGCTCGGCCTCCTCGGCGCCCATCATGCGACCCGTCAATATGAGATCCATCGCCTTGGCCTTGCCGACGGCGCGGGTCAACCGCTGCGTGCCGCCGGCGCCGGGAATCACGCCAAGCTTGATTTCCGGCTGGCCGAATACCGCCGTGTCCGCCGCGAGAATGAAGTCGCACATCATCGCGATTTCGCAGCCGCCTCCCAGCGCGAACCCCGAGACGGCGGCGATGATGGGCTTGCGGGCCCGAGCCACGACGTCCCATCGGCCGATGAAATCGTCGAGAAAGGCGTCAACGAAGCCCTTGTCGCGCATCTCCTTGATGTCCGCGCCAGCGGCGAAGGCTTTCTCGGAGCCCGTGAGAACGACGCAGCCGACGCCCTCGTTTGATTCAAACGCTGCGAGGGCGTCGTCGAGCTCGGCGATGAGCTGCGCATTCAGCGCGTTGAGCGCTTCAGGCCGGTTGAGACGGATCAGTCCGACTCGGCCCTGCGTCTCGACTGCGATCGTGTCATAGGTCATGCGCGCCTCCTCGCCTATCCGGCAACTTTGCCGGCTCGCGCGCTTCATATCTCAAAAGCGCCGCTCGCGTCCGGCCTTTCTCCAAAGCCGAGCGCCACCGCGCGGGCGTGCAGATCGTCGAGCGTCACGTCGTCCAATCGCCGGAGCGCGCTCTCTTCGGCTTCGGCGATGATCGGCTCCAGCACCGCCGAGAGCAGCGGCGGCGCCACGTCCGGCGCCTCTTCCTCTTCTGCCCGCAAGGCGACGCGAACGATCTCGCCGACTGAAAGACGACGCCTCTCGCGCGCCAGAGCATAGCCTCCTGCCGGCCCCCTGACGCTTTTGAGAATCCCCGCTCTCACCAAGGCCTGCAGGACCGTCTCCAATCGTCGCGGCGGCAGATCGTGACGCGCGGCGAGCTGCTTTGACGACACCGGCCGGCCCCGTGCATGAAGCGCCACGTCGAGCGTCGCCATGAGCGCGAAGCGAGCGGTGCGCGGCAGAAGCTTCATCACGCGCCTTCTCCGCTCACTCCCGTCGACCCGAAGCCGGCGGCGCCGCGCGCCGTTGCGTCGAGATCATCGACCTCCTCAAGCGTCACATGCGCTGCCGGCGCGATCACGAGCTGCGCGATGCGCATGCCGCGAACGATCTCGAAGGGCTGCCCCCCGAGATTGATCAGCAGCGTCTTGATCTCGCCGCGATAGTCGCTGTCGATGGTGCCCGGCGCGTTGAGCACGGTGACTCCGTGCTCCGCGGCGAGGCCCGATCGCGGGCGAACCTGTCCCTCATAGCCCCGAGGCAACGCGATCGAGAGCCCTGTGGGGATGAGATCGCGGGCGCCAGGCTCCAGCACCAGCTTTTGCCCCGGCGCCAGCGCGGCGTGGAGATCAAGCCCCGCTGCGCCTTCGCTGGCGTAAGCGGGGGACGGCAGACCTTCGGCGTTCGGCAGTCGGCGGATCGCGACTTTCATGACATTTCGCCGCCGATCAACTGCGCAAGGCGCGCCACGAGCCGCTCCGCCACGTCTTCCTTGCGAAGACGCGGCCAATCTTCGACTCCCGCTCGCGAGACGAGATGGGCCTGGTTCATGGCCCCGCCAAATACGCCGGTTCCCTCGCTGACGTCGTTGGCGACAATGAGATCACATCCTTTTCGGGCGAGCTTTTCCTGCGCGTGGCGGATAAGGTCGCGCGTTTCCGCAGCAAAGCCGACGACCAAGCGCGGGCGGTTCGGTCCGCGTGAGACGCTCGCAAGAATGTCGGGATTTTCGACAAGCGACAGACTCGGCGCGCCGCGCTCGCCCTTCTTGATTTTGTCGACCGCCGGCTCCGCGCGCCAATCGGCGACCGCCGCTGCGGCGACGAATATATCCGCCGGAAGCGCGGCGTTCACGGCCGCCAGCATGTCTCGCGCGCTCTCTATATGTGTGGTCTCGCAGCCGGGGGGATCGGGGAGGGCGACCGGCCCCGAGATCACCGTCACGCGCGCCCCTGCGCGCGCCGCCGCCGCCGCAATGGCGTGCCCTTGCCGTCCTGACGAGCGATTGGCGATGTAGCGAACCGGATCGATCGGCTCATGCGTGGGGCCGGAGGTGACGACGACATGCAGCCCTTCGAGCGCGCCGCCGCGAATCGATAATCCTTCGGGCGCGGGCAACAGGGTGTCCTGCTTCAGCGCCGTCTCGATCGCTTGGACGATCTCCAGCGGCTCGCTCATGCGCCCGGGTCCATATTCTCCGCAGGCCATGTCGCCGACGTTTGGCCCGACAAACCAGGCGCCGTCGCCATGCAGCGTCGAGACGTTGCGCTGCGTCGCCGGGTGAAGCCACATGCGTACATTCATCGCCGGCGCATAAAGCACGCGCTTGTCGGTTGCGAGCAGCAGCGTGGTCGCAAGATCGTCGCAGAGACCGCGCGCGGCGCGCGCAAGAATATGCGCCGTCGCGGGAGCGACGACGAGAAGGTCGGCGTCGCGCGACAGCTGGATATGGCCCATCTCTTGCTCGTCGGTTGCGGAGAAGAGATCGTCGTAGACTTTTTCGTTCGCCAGGCTGACGAAGGCGAGCGGCGTCACGAACTCCTTCGCCGCCGCCGTCATGACGACGCGCACCCGCGCGCCGCGCGCGCGCAGACGCCGCACGAGATCCAGCGATTTATACGCGGCGATTCCCCCGCCGACGATCAGCAAGACGCGCTTAGCCTCAAGGCTCCGCGCACAACCCACGCCCGCCACTGAAAAAACTCCGATCGCCGCAAGCGGAGAATACAGATTTTATGCGTAAGGCCAAACGACTTCGCTCATCCGATCGGGAGAGCTTTTGATCGCGGCGGATGCTTGCGCGATCAACCGTCGCTCCGCGACAAGGTCGCGAGCGACGCTTTCCGGCAGACCCAAGCCGTCAACCACGGTCTCTCCCAGTTGAAGCGCGGCTTTGGCAGCCTCCGGGATCACCGAAAACGCGTCTGGCTTCAGCGATGGCGACGCCGCGTCGCGCATGCCCAACCGTCGGCCTCCACGGCGAATGACATTCGATTAGACCTTTCGTAGCGCGATGCTAGTGTGCGCCGGCGCCGCATATGTCGAGTCGAAAGGAAAAGGTATGCGCAATGCCGCTTAGCCTTGCCCGTGTTCTTGCCCCGCGTGTTCTTGCCCCGCGTGTTCTTGCGCTCGCTCTGGTCATGAGCGCCTTCGTCACGGAGTGCGCGGCGCGGTCGCCGCCGGCTCAGCCAGTCATCGTCAGCCCCGACGCCACGACATCTGCGCCGGCGGAGAAACTCGGCCTCCGCGGGCGCACGCTGATTCCGCTGCATTCGACGCTCATCGGGCAAGGCGGCGTGACGCGGTTGAACTTCTCCGGCGCGCTGTCGATTCACAATGCCTCGGCGACGAATGTTCTTGCGATTGAAAAGATCGAATACCGCAGCGGCTCGGGTCAACTGATCGAAAGCTACCTGAATGAGCCCATCTATCTGAAGCCTTACGCCTCATTGCAGGTCATCATCGCGCAAGACGACGTTCGTGGCGGCACGGGCGCCAGTTTCACGGTCGATTGGTCAATGTCGGAAGGGTCGGACGAACCCTTAATCGAAGCCGTCATGACCTCCTACACCGGACCCCACAGCTACGCCATCCTCTCGCCGGGACGCCGCGTTTCCCGCGCGCAATGATCGCTCAAGCAAAGGCGCCGCGTCGCTTCGACGCGACGGCGCCATGATGACCCCTGCGACCAAGAGCGCGCCGCGCGTGCGCCGCCTGACGCTCAGCGACTTCCGCTCCTATGCGGCGCTCGATTGCCGGTTCGAGTCGACGATGATTGCGCTCTTTGGGGAGAATGGCGCGGGCAAGACCAATCTGCTCGAAGCGCTGTCGCTGTTCTCGCCTGGCCGCGGCCTGCGCCGCGCGGAACTCGCCGAATGCGCGAGGCGGGGCGGCGCCGGCGGCTTCGCCGTCTCGATCGAAGTTGAAGTCGACGGCGTGACGACGCAGCTCGGCCATGGTCTGACGCCGTCAAGCGAGCGGCTTTTTCGCGTTGATCGCATGCCTGTGAGCTCAGCGCGGGCCTTCGCCGATCATGTGCGCGTGCTCTGGCTCACGCCGGCGATGGATGGACTTTTTTCCGGCGCGGCCGGCGAACGACGGCGCTTTCTGGATCGGCTGGCGCTCGGCGTCGACGCCGAGCACGGCGCGCGCGCCAACAGGCTGGAGCGGGCGCTGCGTAACCGAAACCGGCTTCTCGAAGAAGGCGTCGCCGACCGGCGCTGGCTCGACGCCGCTGAGCAGGAGATCGCCGCGCTCGGCGTCGCCGTGGCCGCCGCGAGACGCGAGACTGTTGCGCGGCTCGTCGCGTTGATCGCCGCAGGCCGGGACGACGCCTCGCCCTTCCCGTGGGCGGAGGTGACGATCGAGGGCGAGCTGGAGCGGCGGCTGGCGCTCGAGCCAGCGCTCGCGGTGGAGGAATGGTACCGCGGCGAACTCGCCGCGTCGCGCCGCCGTGACGCCGCCGCTGGACGAACATTAGTTGGTCCACAGGCGAGCGATCTCGCCGTGCGCCATGGTCCGAAGAACGAGGCGGCTCGGGCCTGTTCGACCGGCGAGCAGAAGGCCCTGCTGACGGGGCTGACTCTGGCGCATGCGAAGCTGATCGGCGCCATGACCGGACATGCGCCAATTCTTCTTCTCGACGAGATCGCCGCGCATTTCGACGTGAAGCGCCGGGAGGCTCTCTATGAGGAACTACAGGCGCTTGGCGGCCAGGTTTGGATGACCGGCGCCGACCCCGCCTTATTTGCGCCCCTGCGATTGTCGGCCGAGCCTATGCTTGTCACGCCCGGATGCGCCACCCATGTCTGAGGGTGCGCCGCGTAGGCGCTCGGCAGGCTACAACTTGAGATTTATTGATGAGCAACTTACTCGTATTACGCGAATATGAACGAAAGAAGAGGGGATTTCGCGAGATTTCGCGTCGAAATTGAAAAAAATTGGAGTAAGCCTCATGGCGTGCAGAACGTGACAGCGGCAGTCTCCTGTTTCCCCAACGGACAACCACTATCGGGCAGAATGACTACCGGACTGGCGATACTCGGATTGGCCCTATGTGCGGTCTGGCTGGCTGTCGGCGCTCTTGCCGGATTCGCGGCTTGGTTCATCGGCGCCACATTCCTGCTCGTCGCCCTGCTCTTCGCCTTGCGCGTCGACGTGGTGACGCGCCGCATTCTCTGCCGCCGCGCGAAGATCCGCGACCGCGATCCGCCGAACGTATCCGGGGACTAGCGCTTAGCTATCAGGGAGTGAGCACGACTTTCACGCAGCCGTCCTTCCGGTCGCGAAAAGTCTTGTAGAGTTCAGGCCCGTCCTCGAGCGATCCGCGGTGCGTGACGACGAAGGATGGATCGATTTCCCCGGACTCGATACGTTCAAGCAACCTCGGCAAATAGCGCTGAACGGGAGTCTGCGCCATGCGGAAGGTGAGGCCGCGATTCATCGCCGATCCCAGCGGCACTTTGTCGAGAAATCCAGCGTAAACGCCGACGATCGACACCGTTCCAAAATTACGGCAGCAATGAATCGCCTGGCGCAGCACATGCGGCTGATCGGTCCCAAGAAACGTCGCGACCTTGGCGCGGTCGATCATCGAGTCGATGCTCGCGGTCGGGTCGGGTTCGGTTCCGACCGCGTCAATGCAGGCGTCGGCGCCGCGGCCCTTCGTCAGGCTCTGGATCGCCTCGTAAACGTCAACCTTACTATAGTCGAGCGTCTCCGCCCCGGCCGCTTTGGCGAGGCTGAGACGCTCAGGCACCTTGTCGATCGCGATGACGCGTTCGGCGCCGAGCAGGAACGCGCTGCGGATGGCAAATTGCCCGACCGGGCCGCACCCCCAGATCGCGATGACGTCGCCGGGCTTAATGTCGCAGAATTCGGCCGCCATATAACCCGTCGGGAAAATGTCCGACAAAAACAGCACCTGGTCGTCCCGAAGCTGAGAGGGGACCTTGATGGGCCCGACATCGGCGTGCGGCACGCGCAGATATTCCGCCTGGCCGCCAGCGTAACCGCCCAGGAGATGCGAGTAGCCGAAAAGACCCGCCGGAGAGTGCCCCCAGAGCTTTTCGGCTTTGACGCGGTCACGGTTGGTGCGCTCGCAGGCGGAGAAATAGCCGCGCTGGCAGAAAAAACATTCCCCGCAGGAAATGGTGAAGGGCACCACGACTCGGTCGCCGACCTTCAGTTTCTTCGTTTCCGAGCCGACTTCGACGACCTCGCCCATGGTTTCGTGCCCGAGCACGTCTCCAGTATGCATTTCAGGAACGACGCCGTCGAAAATATGCAAATCGGAGCCGCAGATCGCGCAGGCGGTGACCTTGATGATGGCGTCGCGCGGGTCTTCGATTTTGGGATCGGGAACGCCCTCGCAGCGAATGTCGCTTTTGCCGTGGAAGGTAAGCGCTTTCATGGAAAGAGACTTTCTCTTGGCGGCCCGCGAACTTAGCCAGTCCGAAACGCGAGCGCGTCGCCCCGCCTGTGAACTAGCGGCCGCAGCGGACGGTTCCAGCCCGGCCCGAAGGTCGGCGGGGGCGCCCGGCATGGGGGCGCGTTCCCTGGCAAAAGCGCCCAATCGTCAACTATTTCCGTGCATTGACGCAGCCATTTGAGGTAAGGTCGACTGTTCGAATCATCGCCTCTCAAGAGCACGGAAACCCCCAAAAAATATGAGCGATAGCGACAATCGGAACGACGACCCGACGGAATATGGCGCAGGGTCCATCAGGGTGCTGCGTGGCCTCGACGCCGTGCGTAAGCGTCCCGGCATGTATATCGGCGACACGGACGATGGCACCGGCCTCCACCACATGGTCTACGAGGTGGTCGACAACGCTATCGACGAGGCGCTCGCCGGCCATGCCACACATGTCGACGTGACGCTCAACGCAGACGGCTCGTGTACGGTCTTCGATAATGGCCGCGGCATTCCGACCGACATCCACCACGAGGAAGGCGTCTCGGCGGCCGAAGTGATCATGACGCAGCTGCACGCCGGCGGAAAGTTCGACCAGAACTCCTACAAGGTATCTGGCGGTCTGCACGGCGTCGGCGTCTCCGTGGTCAACGCCCTCTCCGTGTGGCTGAAGCTGCGCGTCTGGCGCGACGGCAAAGAACACGCAATAGAGTTCGCCAACGGCGACGCGGTTGCGCCGCTCGTCGTCGTGGGCGACGCGCCAGTCGTCGACGGCGCGCCCAAGCGCGGCACCGAGGTGACGTTCCTGCCGTCCTCCGCGACCTTCACGATGATCGAGTTCGACTTTGCGACGATCGAGCATCGGCTTCGCGAACTCGCCTTTTTGAATTCCGGCGTGCGCATCGTTTTGACCGACGCGCGACACGCAGAGGTCAAGCGCGACGAGCTTTATTACGAGGGCGGGCTTGAAGCTTTCGTGCGCTATCTCGACCGCGCGAAGACGCCGCTTGTCTCGGCGCCGATCCTCATTCACGGCCAGCGCGACCAGATCAACGTCGAAGTCGCGCTGTGGTGGAACGACAGCTATCACGAAAATGTGCTGGCCTTCACCAACAACATTCCGCAGCGTGACGGCGGCGCGCATCTCGCTGGATTTCGCGGCGGGCTGACGCGCCAGATCACCAGCTACGCCGAATCCTCCGGCGTCGCCAAGCGCGAGAAAGTCGATCTCACCGGCGATGACTGCCGCGAAGGACTGACCTGCGTTCTGTCGGTGAAAGTGCCGGACCCGAAATTCTCTTCGCAAACGAAGGACAAGCTCGTCTCCTCGGAAGTGCGTCCGGCCGTCGAGAATATCGTCAATGAATTGCTCGGCCAGTGGCTCGAAGAGCATCCGGCCGAAGCCAAGACCGTCGTTTCCAAGGTGTGCGAAGCGGCCGCGGCGCGCGAAGCGGCGCGCAAGGCGCGCGAGCTGACGCGCCGCAAAGGCGCGCTCGACGTCGCCAATCTTCCAGGCAAGCTTGCCGATTGCCAGGAGCGCGATCCGGCCAAGGCCGAACTCTTCATCGTCGAGGGCGACTCCGCCGGCGGCACGGCCAAGCAGGGCCGTAATCGCGAATTCCAGGCGGTGCTGCCGCTGCGCGGCAAGATCCTCAATGTCGAGCGCGCGCGTTTCGACAAGATGCTGTCGTCCGAACAGATCGGCACGCTGATCACCGCGCTCGGCACCGGCATCGGCCGCGACGAGTTCAACGCCGACAAGCTGCGCTATCACAAGGTCATCATCATGACCGACGCCGACGTCGACGGCGCCCATATTCGCACGCTGATCCTGACCTTCTTCTATCGGCAGATGCCGGAGCTGATCGATCGCGGGCATATCTTCATCGCCCAGGCGCCGCTCTATAAGGTGATGCGCGGCAAGTCGACGCAATATCTGAAAGACGAACGCGCGCTTGAAGATTATCTGATCGAAAGTCTGCTCGACGGCGCCGTGCTGCGCACCGGTTCGGAAGATCGCGCCGGCGCCGACCTGCGTCAAACGCTCGAAGATGCGCGCGCGTTCCGCACTGTGATGCTGAGCCTGCATTCGCGCTATGACCGCGCCGTCATCGAACAGGCGGCGATGGCCGGCGATCTGACGCCGCTGACGGATGCAGCGGAGGCGAAGCGCTACGCCGACGACATCTCGCGGCGCCTCGATGCGATATCGGAGGAAACCGAACGCGGCTGGACGGGCGAGGTGCGTGAGGCCGGCCAAAGTCTCGAATATGTCTTCAAGCGCACGCTGCGCGGCGTGACCCATGCGGTGACGCTCGACGCCTCGCTCTTGAATTCAAGCGAGGCGCGCAAGCTTCATGAGCGCGCCGAGAGCCTGCGCGAAATCTTCGCCGCGCCGGCGACTCTGATCCGGCGCGGCGACGAGGCCCCGCTCTCCGGTCCGCTGGCGCTTTATGAAGCGATGAACTCGATCGGCCGCAAGGGCCTGATGATCCAACGCTATAAGGGTCTCGGCGAGATGAACGCCGAACAGCTCTGGGAGACGACTCTCGATCGCGACGCGCGTTCGCTCCTGCAGGTGAAGGTGAAGGAAGCCGTGGAGGCCGACGACATCTTCGTCAAGCTGATGGGCGATGTCGTGGAGCCGAGGCGCGAATTCATTCAGGAGAACGCGCTGAACGTCGCCAATTTGGATGTGTGAGCCAAAGGCCCTCATCCTGAGGAGCGCGCAATGCGCGCGTCTCGAAGGACGAGGGCCGCCTCCAGATACCAACGACTGTCAGCGCAGCCCTCGTGCTTCGAGATGGCGCCTTTCAGGCGCCTCCTCAGCATGAGGACTGCTTAGGAAAACGCGGCGCGAGCAAATAATGCGCTCTCTGTCCCAATTCGCCTGCGACGAATCCATCATTGTACGTAAGCGTTCGCGTTTGACACTACGCGCAACGACGACGGCATTCGCGTTTGGATTGATCGAGAGAGGTATCGGCGCCACGGAACTGAGTAATCATGACGGCGCATAGCCCACACTTAGATCTCGGCCTCTCCGCCGATCCCGAGCTCGCGTCAGCCATCGCCAGCGAGTTGCGGCGCCAGCAGGACGGCATCGAACTCATCGCCTCCGAAAACATCGTCTCGCGGCTGGTGCTGGAGGCGCAGGGCTCGATCCTCACCAACAAGACCGTCGAGGGCCTGCCCTATGCGCGTTACTATGGCGGCGCGCAATTCGCCGACGCCATCGAGGCGCTCGCGGTCGAGCGCGCAAAGAAACTTTTCCACTGTCGCTTCGCCAATTTGCAGCCGCATTCGGGCTCCAACGCCAACGCCGGCGTCTTTCTTGGCCTGTTGAAACTCGGCGATGCGATCCTCTCGATGAATGTCGCCGCCGGCGGCCATATCAGCCATGGCCATCCGGCGACGCTGACCGGGCGCGACTATAAAATCGTCTCCTATGGCGTCAGCCGCGAGTCCGAACGCATCGATCTCGACGAGGTGCGCGATCTCGCGCGGCGCGAAAAGCCGCGCATGATCGTCGCCGGCGGCTCCGCCTATGCGCGCGCCATCGATTTCGCGTCGATGCGCGCGATCGCCGACGAGGTCGACGCCTATCTCCTCGTCGACATGGCGCATTTCGCC
>Ga0351889_10336_pt1 | contig 11498 bp, 7 predicted proteins | sample TotcelFGM3001M14_FD_206767 | JGI IMG/M metagenome (GOLD analysis project Ga0351889, IMG submission 206767) | Enriched cells from coal bed in the Powder River Basin, Montana, United States - Total cells FGM rep3 HSBNCT.FGM.300.1.M14 ...
GACCGGCGTGCCGGTCGTCGTTTGGAGAATGCCGATCGAGCGTCGCGCGCAATAGCCGCGGCACGAGGCGATAAACTCCTGGACCACGCGCCGATAGTTTACCAGGTCGACGTCCTCCAGGTAGGTGCGGCGCGATCGGCCGGTCGCCACGTCGACCAGCGTCACGCCGCCGGACAACAGCGGGTCGGCTTCGCGCTCGTCGATCACTTGCAACAGGTACGGCGGAAACCCGCGTTTGGCCAGCAGGTCGATTGCCGGCTCGAAGCCGGCCGGATCGAACAAGTCGCTGATCACGACCGTTGTGCCGCGTTGCGGACGCTGTTGGACGAACGCCTCGGCGGCCTGTTTCAGCCGGATCGGGGCCGCAACCGTCCCCAGCCCGTCCAAGAATCGATAGATCTGGAACGCTCGCTGGCGGCCGCGGATCGGCGGCAGTTCCGCCACGATGCCGTCGGCGACAGCCACGACGCCCACACGATCCAGGTTGGCCAGCGCCATGTAAGCCAGGGTCCCGGCCAGGCGGCGAGCGACGTCGAACTTGACCGGCGTTCCCAGTTTCATGCCGGGCGAGCAATCGACCAGCAGGTAGACGACGCGATCCTCGCTGCCGCGGTACTGACGCGTCACCAGTTCGTCGTGCCGCGCGCACAGCGGCCAGTCGATGTAACGGAAATCGTCGCCGCAGGTATAGTCCGAGTGGCCTACAAACTCGCTGCCGCCCGCCCACCGCCGGTCGAGACGGCGCCCCAGGAACCGGCTACCCCAGCTTCGCCGGGCCGTCTGGTCCAAATACTCGCAACGTCGGCGGAATTCGGGATCGAAGAGGGTCATGGGATCTCGGAATACGGCATACGGAGTGGGCCTACTTCGCTTGCGATCGCAGAATGTCCGCCACGATGCCGTCGATGCCCGTCTCTTGGGCGTGGCCGTCGAAGCTTAACGTGATCCGATGCCGCAGCGCGGGCAGCGCGACGCGCTGCACGTCGTCGCGCGAAATCTGTGTGCGGCCGCCATCGGCCGCCAGCACCTTGGCCGCCAAGATCATCGCTTGGCCTGCGCGGGGGCTGGCGCCCCGCAACACGAACCGCCGCGTGGACTCCGGCGCCGCGGGCTGGCCGGGGTGCGTCGCCGTGACCAGGGACGCAACGTGACGAAGTACGTCCGGTGGCACGCTGACGCTGCGAGCCAGTTGCGACATCGCGACAATTCGCTTGGCATCCAAAATGCGTTTGACCGGCTTGGCATGAGCTTCGGTGGCCCGCTGCAAGACCGTCTCCAACTCGCCGCCCGTCGGCGCCGGCAGCGTCAGTTTGAAAAAGAACCGGTCCAACTGGGTCTCCGGAACCGGGAACGTGCCCTCAATGTCGCCTAGACTCTGGGTGGCCAACGTGAAAAACGGAGCGGGCAGCTCATAGGTCTCGTTGGCCACGGTCAGCGACCGCTCTTCCAACGCTTCGAACAACGCCGCTTGCGTTTTGGGGGTGGCGCGGTTGATCTCGTCGGCCAGCAGCAGGTTGGTGAAGATCGGGCCTTGCTGGAATTCGAACCGCCGCCGGCCTTGGGATTCCATTACGAGGTACGTCCCGATGACGTCGGCCGGCATCAGGTCGGAGGTAAACTGAATCCGCCGGTACTTGACGTCCAGCAACTGGGCCAGCGTGCGTCCCAACAGCGTCTTGCCGACGCCCGGCGGCCCGTCCAGCAGCACGTGGCCGCCGGCGATCATCGCGGCCAACGTCAGTTCGATCACCTCGGCATGGCCCACCAAAATCTCAGCCAGCGCTTGCCGCAGGGCCGCGAAATCCGCGGAAAACTGGTGCAACTCTTGTTTCAGATCCGGCTCGTCACTCATCGAACAACTCTCTTGCGGTTGGGGGGCGATGCGTATCTTCCCTCGGCCTTGCGGGATGTTGCGCATCGTAAACTCGAAGCGTCAGCGAGGAAGAGCGGCGTTCCTCGCTGACGCTTCGCGTTTACGATCATCCGCTGCCAGCGTTTTGCGCACTACTCCGATCAAGGGCTCTTCCCTCTGTCACAAACTTCCGCCGATTCACGTTATAAACGCAAACGGGGCGAAAAGGAATGCGATCCGCTTCCCATCGCCCACTTTTTCACGGCTCGCCCAATTGCTGCAGGGCCTCGAACGCAAAGCGGCGAATGGTCAAATCCTGGTCGCGCAGGGCGCTGCGCAACAGCGGCTCAGCCGCTTTTCCTTCGGCACCCAGCGAAAACTGGGCAAACGCGCGATAAGCCGCGCGGCGGACCTGCGGCTCCGAATGCTTCATCAACTCCAACAACGGCGGAACCAGCCTGGCCGTGATGACCGCCATTGCTGGATTGGCCGGCGAGGTCTCCGGCAGGTAATCTTCCAGGCGTGTCAAGGCATCGATCGCGGTGAGACGGACTTCCGCGTCCTCGCCCTGCAAGCTCTGCAGCAAGAACGGCGCGGCCAGCAGTCCCATCTGGGCCAGCGATTGGACGGCCGTCTGACGCACCTCGCTATCGGGATGGCCCAACAGGCGAACCAGCGCCGGCGCCGCCAGTCGTATCGCGGGGCGCGAGGCGGCCGCTAAGTTCTGGGCATCCATCTGAGGGCTGTAGAAAACGGTGCGCCGTAACACGTCCAGGAACTGTCCCAACACATAGGCTGCGGCGGCCGGCTCGGAGAAACCGTCCTGCGACAGCCGTTGCGCGACGGCCTCCAAATGCGAGACGCCCAACGGAACCAAGGCCGCCGCAGCCGCACGGCGCACGTCCGCATCCGGGTGGCCCAACGCGTCGATCAAATCCGGCGCGGCTGCTTTGGCATCGGCGCCAAGTTGCGTCAGGACCAAGACGGCCTCAAACACCGCATCCGAGTCGTTCGACTTCAGCACCGCGCGCAGCGACGGGATGCTCTGCGGGTGCTGGGCGATCTTCCACAGCGCCCATGCCGCTTGCACGCGATACAAGGGATCTTCGTTTTGCAGGGCCCGTTGGAGCATCGGCACCGCGGCCGCGGCATCAGGGCCGATCCGCCCCAGCGCTCGAGCGGCCAAGCAGCGAAACGGCGCCAACGGCGCATAGTTGATGTGCTGCGGAGGCAAGTCGGCCGCGGCCACGATGGCGGGAACCACCGTCGTCGCTTCCAGACCGATCCGCCCCAAGGCGTCGACCGCAAAACCGCGGACCTCGACCGCAGGCGACTGAAGGGCCTGGACCAACAGCGGGATCGCTTCCCGAGCCGGTTCACCGAGCTGACCCAACGCCTGGGCGGCGCGGCGGCATTCTTCCTTATCCTCGTCCGTATCCTTGTCCAGGTGCTGGGCGAGGAGATTTTGCCAATAGCTGACCGGCTTGCCTGCATACTGCGGAGCCGCCGCGCCGAGCTGCGCATGGCCCGGGGCGGCGCACCAGGGGAACGCGACCAGAACCGCGGCGGCGGCCAGCAAAATTCGGCTCGTTATCGACGTCATCAAAATCCTTTTGGAACGCGGCGACTTGTCGCCGCTGTGCGCGCCGGCCGACCCCGGCTCCACCGCTCAAGGGAGCGATGGGACGGATTCGCACGCCGGCGCGGGGTCTTCCGCATGCGCTACGTATTCGCCACCAACGGCCGGAGGTGCTCGATGCTGCGGGCCGCCTGTTCGATCGTACCGCACTCGACGGACATCACAATGTCTCGCGGACAGCGGCGGACAATGTCCACGATCCGCTGCCAATCGATCACCCCGTCGCCGCACGCACAGCCGACCGGCGTGCCGGTGACTTTGCCGCGTTCCGCGTCCGAGTGCTCGACGGAAATATCCTTGGCGTGCAGATGCACCAAGCGGTCCACCACGCGTTCCAGCCAGCTGTAAGGATCTTGCCCCGCCAGATACGCGTTACCCGTATCCAAATTGATCCCGATCGACGGCGACTGGACCAGGTTATAGATCCGATCGAGGCCGTCGGGCGTCTTGGAATACTGGGCGTGGCATTCGAGCCCGATCTTGATCCCGCGCGGCTCGGCCACGAAGGCGGCCTCTTGCAGCGTGTATTTCATCAGCACGTGATCTTCTTCCACCGTCGTCCACTTGGCCTTGATCCCTTCGTCGGTGTTCACGACCGGCGCCCCGCACTCGGCGGCGTGACGGATGGCCAGCTTCAAGTACTCGCCATGAACCTCGGGCCGGCCCAGCGGTCCGTGCGCCTGCAATCCCGACAGCTTGACGCCCGCCTTCTCGGCGGCTCGGCGGATGCGGTACGGATCGTCGAACATGGACACCGTGTGGAAATAGCCGGCCTCGCTCATCAACTCGCGGCCGAAATGGACCATCGGTTCGATGTACTCGTAGCCCAATTCCGCCGCCTTGTCGACCGCCCACTCGAACGGCTTGTCGTGGTGGCGCACGTATTCCATGTTCAAACCGACGAAGACCTTGGCCATGCGTTTACTCCTTGCGTTGCTGAGGGAAAGGGTGCTCGGACTGCAAAGGACGTCGACAACCCCCTTGGCTGTCCCGTCATCCTGTGTTCTGGCTCGGCGAATGTCAAGCTGGCATCGTCCCGGGCGTCCGGGCTCGTCGCCGACGATTAGAAATCCACCCAGATTCCTCCGCCGAAGCGTTCTTCGCGGTGGTCGTAGTATTCGTATTGCTCGCTCTTGCCCTTGTAATACTGAACACCGACGCGGAACAGCGAGCCGCGCGCCTGGCGGCGCCATGCCCATCCGGTCTGGAACACGACGTTGCCGCCAAAATCTAATTCCTCCCGCAGATGCGCATTGGCGGCGAAAAACGGCGCGCCCCGCAATCCCGTATCGCGCGCCGGCGCCCAGTCCAAGCCGTATTGGCACTCCAGGGGTTCTGCCCCGTCGCTGATGCCCACGGCATACGCGACCTCGCCGTACACCCGCAGCTGTTCGATGCAGAAGTAGCCGACGCCGAGCATCACCGCGTCGCGGACATAGTTCAGCCGCCGCGCCGATGGGTTCATCAACAGGAATTCGTCGCCCAAATGCGAGCTGATATGGTAGTAGCCGGTCTTGAATTGCCAGGGACCGCGGGCATAGGTGACGGGAATTCCCACGCGAAAGTCGACGGACAGCACGGGAGTGCTCGGCCCGCTTGGATCGAGCCGCGTCTGCGAACCGCCTTCGAGATCGACTTGCCAGCCTTCCGGAGTGACCGGATCCTGCGTGCCGTAACGCAGCACCCCCAAACGGCCTCCCAATGCAGCATCCCAAATGCCACCCACCCGGCTGTCACTGCTCCAAACGGACGTGAGACGCGGTTCTTTCACCCCCGCCAGATACGAGCGGTACAGCAGCCCCTGCGGCATGACTTGCACCGTCCACGGCTCGCCCGCGACAACGGCGCAGCCGCCGGGCGGGCAGCTGTCGCGAATGTCGTCTCGCCGCAGGTAAGCCGCTGACCAAAGCGACGTCGCCGGCTCCTCGTAATCCGGGGGCTGTGCCAGCACGAGTGACGGCTCGCCGTGAAAAAACGGTTCCGTCCCCGGCAACACGTCGTCCGGATTTGCAGCAGGAAAGAACTCGCCGCCGACAGCGTAGGGACCAGCCCAACGGTGCGAAGCGCGAGCGAGTTGATCTGTGTTGTAGAGCGTGGACGTTGCGTCGGGCGTGGGCAATCGGATGGGGCGGGATTCGGCGGCCGCCGGCATGTGGAGCAGGCAGACGATCAGCGCAAGGCAACCGAGACCGATGCTCGCGGCGTCCCGAGCCGGATGTTTCCAGAACGTTCGCGTGCAGGGATCTGAGACTTCGCGATCGTTCGTCAAGAGCCGCATCAACGTCCTCCGTCCGCAGTTTCCCGCAAGCGTCCCGTCCGCCGGCGCAACCGATAGGACACGCAATATGCATCCAAAGCAAAACGTCGGCATCACCGCTATGCCGGGGTCATTACGACCGAAGAACTGGCGCCAATCCGCGCTCCGGCCGGAGATTCGATTCGTACAACCGTCACATTTTGCCGGCGAATCCGGACGCTCGCCCATTGTCAGATAGCCGTTTTCCGCGACGATATAGATCATGCATGACTTTTCCGAATTGGAAGCCCGTATCGACCTGGCCGTGGGCGGCCAGCGTTTCCGCCTCCGCCAGCGGCTGCGCTCGATCGACCAGGCGCGGCGGGCGGGCAAACCCTACGACCGCAGCTTGGAACGTTGGCGGGACGAACTGGAGCAGTCGGTCCAGCTGCGGGCTCGGCGGTCGGCGCGGCTGCCTGCGGCCGCGCTCGATCCGGTGCTGCCGATCACCGCCAAGAGCGACGAAATCCAGCAGGCGATCCGCGATCATGCCGTCACGATCGTGTGCGGCGAGACAGGGTCGGGCAAGTCGACGCAGCTGCCGAAAATCTGCCTGCAAATGGGCCGCGGCATCGACGGCCTGATCGGGCACACCCAGCCGCGCCGCATCGCGGCCCGTGCGATCGCCACGCGGCTGGCCGACGAACTGGGCTCGCCGCTGGGCGCGGCCGTGGGCTTCAAGGTGCGGTTTACCGACACGACTCGACCCGAGAGCTACGTGAAACTGATGACCGACGGCATCCTGCTGGCCGAGACGCAGCAGGACCGGTTCTTGAACCAATATGACACGCTGATTATCGACGAAGCCCACGAGCGATCGCTGAACGTCGACTTTCTGCTGGGCTACGTCCAGCGGCTGCTGGGCGCCCGGCGAGACCTGAAACTGATCATCACCTCGGCCACGATCGACGCCCAACGATTCGCCGCGCATTTCGCTTGCCCGCGAACCGGGCGGCCGGCGCCGATCGTCGAAGTGTCCGGCCGAACGTACCCGATCGAGATCCGTTACCAGCCGCTGCAAGCCGACGAAGACGCCGGCGGAGACATCGACCTGCAACGCACGCTCGCCGATACGATCGAGGAACTCGCCCGCACCGGGCCGGGCGACGTGCTGGTCTTCTTGCCGACCGAGCGGGACATCCGCGAGACGGCCAAGACGCTTCGCGGCCGAACGATTCCCGGCGACGGGCGGCAGACCGAGATCCTGCCCCTGTATGCCCGGCTGTCCGCCGCCGAACAGAACAAGATCTTCCAGTCGCATTCGCGGCGGCGCGTGGTGCTGGCGACCAACGTGGCCGAGTCGTCGCTGACGGTGCCCAATATCCGCTTTGTGATCGACACGGGCACGGCGCGCATCAGCCGTTATTCGCCGCGGCGCAAAGTCCAGCGGCTGCCGATCGAACCCGTGTCGCAGGCCTCCGCCGACCAGCGGGCCGGACGGTGCGGGCGGGTCGGCCCCGGGATCTGCGTGCGGCTGTACGCCGAAGATGACTATTTGACCCGCGAGCGGTTTGCGACGCCCGAAATCCGCCGCACCAATCTGGCTTCGGTCATCCTGCAAACCAAAGCCCTGCGGCTGGGCCCGATCGAAGAGTTCCCGTTCCTCGATCCGCCGCGCGCCGACGCGATCCAGGACGGCTACCGGACGCTGTTCGAGCTGGGCGCGATCGACGACGGCGGCGAGCTGACGGACATCGGCCGCCGGCTGGCGCGGTTGCCCGTGGATCCCCGCATCGGCCGCATGATCCTGGCGGCCGGCGACGAAGGCTGTTTGCCCGAAGCGCTGGTCATCGCCGCGGTGCTCGAAGTCCAAGATCCCCGCGAGCGTCCGGCGGAGAAACAGCAGGCGGCCGACGAACGCCACGCCCAATTCGCCGATCCAGCCTCGGACTTTTTGAGTTACCTGAAGCTCTGGAACTTTTATCACGACTTGCGCGAGAAACTGTCCCGCAACCAGCTGCGCCGAGCGTGCCAGCAGAATTTCGTGTCGTTCAACCGGATGCGCGAATGGCTGGACATCCATCGGCAGTTAAAGCAACTGGTGGACGAATCGGCTATCCTGCCGCACCGTGCCGCCCGTCCCGCGGGCGGCGCGGACGTGCGGGGCGATGCGATGGCGGGACAAGGCGGTTCCCGCCGCCGCGGCCGACGGCATCGTCCCGGGCTGCAGTATCGGCCGCCGATGGACGTGGAATTGGAGACGATCAATCTGGAACTGACTTCGCTGGGCGGGCGTCCGCTGGCGCCGCGCGTGCCCAATTTCGATCAACTGCTGTATGGGGCGATTCATCGCACCCTGCTGGCAGGCTTGCTGGCCAACGTCGCGCTCAGAACGGATGTTTTCGAGTATACCGGCGCGGGCAATTTGCGGTTCTATCTCTGGCCCGGTTCGGGAGCCTTCGAGTCCAAGCCCGAATGGATCATGGCTGCGGAACTGGTCGAGACCACGCGGAATTATGCCCGCACCGTGGCGCGGATCAACCCGGCGTGGATCGAACCGCTGGCCGGCCACTTGGTGAAACGCTCGTACAGCCAGCCGCACTGGAGCCGTCCGGCCGGCTCGGCGATGGTTTACGAGAAAGTCAGCCTGTTCGGCCTGCCCGTCGTGCTGCGGCGGCGCGTGCCATTGGGGCCGATCGATCCGGCAGCGGCGCGGGAACTGTTCATCCGGCACGCCCTGATGGCGGGCGAACTCAAGACGCCGTTGCGGTTCCTGAAGCACAACCAGGCACTGGTCGCCGAGTTGGACGCGCTGGCGACGCGATTGCGGCGGTACGATTTGTTCGTCCAGGACCAGCGGCAGTTCGAATTCTACAACGAGCGTTTGCCGCCGGACGTGTACGACGCGCCGCGCGTGCAGCGCTGGCTGCGAACGATCGAGCGGCAGGATCCGCAACGGTTGTTCATGACGCGGGCCGACCTCGTGCCGGACGAAGCCGACGCAGCTGCCGCCGCCGAGTTTCCGGACGAGTTGCAGGTCGGCTCCGCGAGCTTGCCGCTGGAATACCGCTACGAACCGGGTAACGAAGAAGACGGGATCACGATTACGGTGCCGCACGCGGCGCTGAAACAGCTGACTTCCGGCCGGCTCGGCTGGCTCGTACCGGGGCTGCTGGAAGACAAGATCGTGGCCCTGATCCGGTCGCTGCCCAAAGCGATTCGCCGCAACTTTGTCCCGGCTCCGGATGTCGCTAAACGCGTGCTGAACGAACTGCAGTTCGGCCAGGGTTCGTTCCTGGCGGCCGTGGCCGAAGCGCTGGTGCGGGTGGGCGGCGAATCGGTCGCCGCAGCGGACTTTCAGACCGAAAAGCTCCCGCACCACCTGCACATCAACGTCCGCGTCGTGGACGACGGCGGCCAGGTGCTGGCCCGCGGCCGCGACGTCGACGCGCTGCAGCGGGAACTGGGCCAGGACAGCCCATCCGCAGTGCCGGCCGAGTTTTACCATCCGGACTGGCATCGCGAGGGAATCAGCACGTGGGATTTCGGCGCGTTGCCGGAGCAGGTCTCGATTCACAGCGGCGGGGTCACGCTGGTCGCGTTTCCGATGCTGGTGGATTGCGGTTCGGAAGTCTGGTTGCGGCTGGCCGATTCGCCGCACGCAGCCGCCCTGCAGACGCGCGCCGGTCTGCGGCGACTGTGCTGCCTGGCCGACCGGCACGAGCTGCGAGCCCAAGTGGCGTGGCTGCCGCGGATGGACCAAGTCCGGCTGCTGGCGTCGTTCTTCTCCCGCGGACGGGAATTAGAACGGCAACTGGCCGAACTGATCGCCGACCGCAGCTACTTGGACGACGATCCGCGGCCGCACAACGCGGACGAGTTTCAACGGTTGCTGGTCCGCGGCCGAGAGCGCATCGGCCTGGGCGTCCAGGAAGTGACACGTTTGGTGCTGCCGCTGTTGGAAGCCTGTCAACAGGCACGCTTGGCGCTGGAGCAAGCTCGTTCGCCCAATTGGCAATTCGCACTCGACGATCTGCGGCAACAATTAGCGGACTTGACCTCCGGTGGCAGCGGCTTCCAGCCGGTGGACCCGCGTCTTGCGGACGGATCGGCACCCCGTCCTCCGAACGGCGCCCCCGCACCGCCGCCCTCCAGTTTCCTCATCGCCACGGCATGGCGTTGGCTGCAGCAGTACCCGCGGTACTTCCGCGCTATGACGTTGCGGCTGGAAAAGATCGCCGGTTCCGGCTGGCAGCGGGACCGGCGGGCGTTCGCCGACCTGGAGCCGTTCTTGGACGCGTATCGCGAGCGGGCCGCCGATCACTGCCGCCGCGGGGTTTACGATCCCGAATTGGAGACCTTTCGCTGGATGCTGGAAGAGTTCCGCGTCTCGCTGTTTGCGCAGGAATTGGGAACCATCGTACCCGTTTCGATCAAACGCCTTGAGAAACAGTGGGCCCAGGTGATGATCTGACGGCCGCCAGCGGGATCCGAACGGAGCCTCAAAGGTCCCGGATGAGCGGTTGTCTGCCGTCGAACCGGAGGCCAACGAGTTTACCTCGGCGGAGTTCTGAAGTCTGCAGAGGCTGCCCTGACCATGACTGCGTCCATCCCCGCGATGAATCGGGAATTAGCCGAGCGGATCAACGCGGGGGCCAAGCGAGATCCGCATTCGCCGTACGTCGGCAAGTTCGTGGGCATCGCCAATGGCCAGATCATGGCAGTGGCGGACAGCTGGCGCGAGGTCTCCCGGCGGTTGCGTCAGGTGGAACCCGACAAAGGCTTTTTGCCCATCTCGGTGGCCGCTTATCTGCAGTTGCTGGATTGGACCGCGCGCCAAGCGATGCCTGGCAAACAGGGCTCGACGCCGTCGGATGCTCCGCCCATCCTGGAGCGGCTGAGGCTTTCGGCAAACACTTGGTGCGAGTTGTTAAGCAACTTTGGGCGTTTGTTTTCGACCGCGGCCGGGCATCCGCGGATCGTTGACACCACGCGCAGCCGACATGGGCATCGCCGCTTTCACGTCACGGCGCGTGTCCGCGAGTTGTTACCCGTGGACCCGTAGTGATTGCCGTCGAATCCGCTTCGCCTGCTCGTCGTTACGGCAGCCCACAGACGCGTCTGCCGCGGACGGCCGCCGCCACGCCTCCGTGAATCGGTGGGCAGCCTGCCTGATTGCTCGCACCCATCGTCCAGGGACACAATTTGGTGTAAAATGATCTGAAGCCGATCAAGGGTGACGCGAGTTTCGGGGGGAGAATCGACGTATGACGCAAGTCAGCATGGCGGAAGCCCAGTTGTGTCTGCCGGACTTGGTTCTGGCAGCGGTGCAAGGCAAGGAAGTCGTCATCGCGCAGAACGATCAGGCCGCCGTAAGACTGGTGCCGGTAGCCGCCGGGCGACCATGTCCGCGCTTCGGCAGCGCTCGGGGAAAGATCTTCATGGCCGACGATTTCGATGCTCCGTTGGACGACTTCCAGGAGTACATGCCGTGAGGGTGCTGCTCGATACGCACGCCTTTTCTCTGGTTCGTGATGGGTGACGCCCGCTTGAGCGCCACGGACCCAATTGACCGACTGCCGGTCGCTCAGGCGATGGCCGACAAAATGTCTCTGGTGAGCATCGATACCGTCGTTGACGCCTACCCGGTCACGCGAATATGGTGAATGATTGGGTGCCGCCGAAACGTTTGCCCTCAGGTCTCCCTCGGTTTGAACCATCGGCGGACACCTACTTTCGCCGTGGCAAGGCGGGGCCTGCCAGTCAGAACC
>Ga0351889_10338_pt1 | contig 11403 bp, 9 predicted proteins | sample TotcelFGM3001M14_FD_206767 | JGI IMG/M metagenome (GOLD analysis project Ga0351889, IMG submission 206767) | Enriched cells from coal bed in the Powder River Basin, Montana, United States - Total cells FGM rep3 HSBNCT.FGM.300.1.M14 ...
CTGGTATCGGCAGGCCGAACCGAAGCTGGCGGGAGGGCTGGCCGGAATCAAGATCAAACAGCGATTGGCGGAAGTAGCGAAGTTGGGACGGGAGATCCCGACGGCGGCGAACGAAGTCACGACGCCGAGCGAACCAACGGCGCCGAGCAAACCCGTGAAGCCGCGCGGCAACACGCGCAGGGCCACGCCAGTTCCCCGGCCTGCGGATTCACGGACTCTCGGCCAACTGATGGACGAGTTCTCCGTACCACTGGGCGCGGCGCGTGCGGAGTGCATCGGCGTACTGCTCAATCCGCGTGCGAAGCGGCGCGGGCAGATCTTGGGCTGCCAGCAATTGATCGCAAATCGCGATGGCTTCGTAGAAGTTGCCGGCCTGAGCCCAGCAGCTTGCCGCGCTGAAGTAGTGTACGAACGACTTCTGTCGCAACTGCTTCCGGACGCAGGTTTCGCCCAACTGCTCTTCCATCGCGGCAGCTTCTGCGAACTTGGCGGCCGCTGCTTCCGGCTCCTTTCGCTGGCGCAGGAGCCGCGCTTCCAGGATCAATCGCGACTTCCGAGCCTCATCCGCCAGAAACGCTTCGCCCAAACCGAATTCGGAGATGCCTCGAACCGACTCGCTCATGCGTGTGATTCCTCGTATTGGTGAAAGGAAAAGATGACTCGGCGTGCGGTGAAATCAACGACCACCACGTAGCCGTCGACGCCAAACGGATTGTCCAGCAATTGCTCCGCCTTGAGGCGGTGCCGCGTCTCTAAGTCTCCTGTTAGAGTCCCGCTCACTTCCAGACCGAATTGGCGCCGCCCGTCGGACACCCAGTAATCGAAGCGGTCTCCGTCTTCGGTGACGGCGCGAACCTGCAGTCGTGCGTACACGTGTACTACGACGCAGGCAATCGCACAGGCAGCCCACTCTGTGACGTCTCGCCGCGGGATCGCCAACGGCTGTGCAGGCACGCTGGCGGCGGACCAGCACACCTCCAGCCGACGGTTGCTCGGGCCTGCGGAGCCGATGCCGCGGAACTCGATCAGGAGTTCCGCCTCCGTCACACCGTCCTGTCCGCCTAAACGGACCACGGCAAAGGGAACGAACAAGTCAGCGCCAAGCGGATGAACGCTGGCAAGGTCAGCCAAATCAAATCGGTCTCGCTCTGACACTTCAGCCATTTACCCAGCGACCATTCCAGCGACTTGCAGTACACCTTCAATGTTAGCGCCCTCGGCGAGTCTGGTTGCCGCCGCACGGCCGCTCCGTTCACTTGATTATGGGCTAATAGGGCGCCGTTGACAATTGCGGTTCCCGATCCTCGTCGTTGATGCGTACGTTCGTCTAGCACTCATCGACCGGCTATTCTTTTCCGCCTGCGGTCGGTAGTCGACCACTGCTGCCTGGCCCGGCGGCGGTACGGCCTCGTCCCGGATGATTGACCGAGGCGTCTGGCCGAGGTATGGTGAGGCACATGCCCGATAGGAGAGTTTCCCGCTGTCAAGCTGCTGGACTACGGAGATCGGGTCGCGGAATTGGAAGCGGCGCGGAATCCGTTTGCCGCCGTGGTCCTGGCCCACTTGAAGACGGTCGAAACGCGGCACGAGCCGGCCCAGCGGCGGGATTGGAAAATCCGCTTGGTGAAGAGCCTGTTCGACCGCGGGCTGGAGCGCGGAAGAGATCCGACAGTTGTTTCGGCTGATCGACTGGTTGATGGAATTGCCTCGCGAGTTCGAGGAAGAATTCCAGGAACAGATTCATCGATTTGAGGAGGAAAGACAGATGCCGTACGTGACTGCCATCGAACGCATGGCCATGGAGCAAGGGCTGGAGCAAGGGCTGGAGCAAGGGCTGGAGCAAGGGCTGGAGCAAGGACTGGAGCAAGGACTGGAGCAAGGACTGGAGCAAGGACTGGAGCAAGGACTGGAGCAAGGACTGGAGCAAGGACTGGAGCGAGGCCTGGAGCAAGGACTGGAGCGAGGCCTGGAGCGGGGCGAACTTCGGGCCCTGAAGCGAAGGGTCGAAGTGGCTTTGGAGTTGAAGTTCGGCACGGATGGCCTGCAACTGCTGCCGCTGGTGCGGGAGGTTGAGCGCGTCGAAGTGCTGCGTACCGTTCAGGATTCCATCCGCACGGTCAGGACCCTGGACGAGGTCCGTCGCCTGTTGACGTAACGCCGTGGCGGAGTGTGCTCGGCAACGGCCGGTCCGCGCTGTGCCGTGAGACTCCAGCGGGGAATCACGGCTCGGCCAGCCTCGTTGCCGATTCGCAACGTATGGTCGAGGTGTCTTCGACCGGTGTCTTTCTCAGGAGTGCTGCTATGCGATCCCGGTTCGTGCAGATGCTGGTCCCAGTTGTCGTCGCCTTGGCGGTTCTTGTCGCGTTTCGACACGTGGACGCCCAGGGGAAACCGCCCGTCCCGGCCGCGGAATTGCAGGAACCTGCCAAGAAAGCGGCCACCGAAATTTACGGCGGACGGTTCCGGCAGGCCAAGACAGTGGCCGAGAAAACGGCCCTGGCCACGGAGATGATCGAGGCGGCGACGAAGGTCCAGAATGGGTCGCCGGATCAATACGTGTTGCTGAAGATCGCGGCGGATATTGCGGCCACCGCGGGTGACGCGCCGACGGCGCTGCAGGCGGTGGAAAAAATGGCCGAGCGGTTCGATGTGCCGGGCCCCAAGCTCACGGCGGAAACGCTGCTGGCGGCCGCCGGCAACGCCATCATGACCAGCCAGCACAAGGCGGTCGCCGAGGTCGCCTTGAAGATCGCCGACTCCGTAGCAAATGCGGAGGAGTACAAGTTGGCGCTCGACCTGTGCGAATTGGCCAAGTCGTCTGCGCAGAAGGCCAGGCAGTACCCGCTGGCCAAGGAGTTGGCGGCTAAGATCGAAGATTTCCAAAAGCGTCAGCATGCCTTCCAGCAGTACCAAGCCGCCTGGGCGTTGATGCAAGATGATCCCGCGCAGCCAGCCGCCAACCTGACGGCCGGGCGGTATCTGTGCTTGGTGAAAGGCGAATGGGCAAACGGCGTCCCCATGCTGGCGTTGGGCAGCGACGCGGCGCTGAAGAATGTTTCCCTCATGGAGCTGCGCGGGGCCGAGTCGGCTGAGCAGCAGGCCGCGATCGGCGACGCCTGGTGGGACGCGGCCGAAACCAGGCAGGGAGAGGAACGGAACCTATTGCGGCGGCGCGCGGGCCTGTGGTATCGCCAGGCGGCAGCGAAGCTCGGAGGTCTGGCGGCCTTGAAGATCAAGCAGCGCATGGAGGAGATTTCGAAACTGGGTCGCGAGATTTCCGAGGCGTCGGGCGGGCCAGCGGACTTGCGGAGCCCACCGTTGGCGATGGCCCCGTTCGACGAAAAAACCGCGAAGCAACATCAGGCCGCCTGGGCCAAGCATCTGAAGGTTCCGGTGCTGTGGACGAACACGATCGGCATGAGGTTTGTTTTGATCCCGCCGGGCGAGTTCGACATGGGATCGACGGCAGAGGAGGTCCCCAGGTTATTGGAGGAGGCCAAAGCCAAGAACCTTCCCAGTTGGTTCATCGAGCGACTGCCCTCTGAGGCTCCCAAGCATCGCGTCAGAATCAGCAGGCCGTTTTACCTGGGGATCAGCGAGGTGACGCAGGCAGAGTACGAGCGAGTGATGGGCAGCAACCCGAGCAAGTTCAAGGGCGATCCGACTCGGCCCGTGGAAATGGTCAATTGGGACGAGGCGTCGGCGTTCTGCCGCAAGCTCGGCGAACTGCCGCCCGAGCAGACGGCCCGAGCTGCCTATCGGCTGCCGACGGAGGCCGAATGGGAATATGCCTGCCGAGCGGGCACGACGACTCGATTCAACTTCGGGGAGAACGCGGAAGCCCTTACGATGTGCGGTTGGTGGGAACGCAATTCGCAGGGACGGACACAGCCGGTAGGACGCCTACGGCCGAACGCCTGGGGCCTGTACGACATGCACGGCAACGTCTGGGAGTGGTGCCTCGATTGGTGGGCTAACGATTACTACGGGATGTCGCCACTGGAGGATCCATCGGGACCGGCAGCAGGCTCGGGCCGGGTGAACCGGGGCGGCTGTTATTGCAGCACCACCGCGTTGTCTTGCCGGGCGTCGTGCCGCGGCAGGTTCGACCTTGGCGATCGCTTCGACAGCCTGGGCTTCCGCGTGGCCCGGACGATCGCGCCTTGAGCTTGACTGCCGGCCCGTTCACGTCACGGCGGATGACGTCCACGGTATCGAGATGCCCAGCGGTTGGGCACAGTTGCTGGGCGTGGAATTCTTGCCTTGTGCTGGTAGAATGAACAACGCCTTCCGCGTATTGTCCGCAAGACTCGGAGGGTTTCGTAGATGCGAAAGGCGCTGGCCACATTCCGAAAAGGACGTGTCGAACTGACGTCGCCCGTCGATTGGCCCGAGGGCACGGCGGTGGAAGTGATTCCGCTTCAGCAGCGAATCGGCATGACCGAAGATGACTGGCCGACAACTGCCGATGGTATCCAAAGCCTGCTGAATCGGATGGCCCAGGTGGAAGACTTGACGATATGATGGAGGGCGTTGTCCCACACGACGGAGGAGAGAAAATGCACACGATGACTTTGGACATGCCCGAGGGAGTGTTTTCGGTCTTGCGACGATCACCCGACGAGTTCTTGCGGGAGATGCGGCTGGCCGCAGCCATGCATTGGTACGCGAAGGGGCTGGTCTCGCAGGAAAAGGCTGCGGAAGTGGCTGGATTGGACCGCACTGATTTCCTCTTGGCCCTGGCACGCGAGCAGATTGAGGCATTTCCTGTGGACCTGGCCCAGTTGACCGAGGAGATCAACCGTGGCTGAACCCGCCATCGTGAATGCGTCAGGCAGGAATTGGCTTGTCGGACAAGGTGATGAACGACGCTCTGGCATTGGTGGGAGAGTAGCTGGTGATTGGGCACGCAGGTTTGCGGGGGCATGGCGATTAGTGCACTTTGAGGAGGCGGACAATGGTGATTCTACCTGCGTGGCGGCAAACGTTGATGGTTCTGGTGCTGGCGGCTGGTCTGTTGGCGACGCGGGCGGGTGAGGCGGGCGAGGCGCGAGTGGCGGTGCCCGGCGAGGCGGCTCAGGCCGCCGCTCGGAAGACGATCAACGAGGTGTTCGGCAAGCAATGGGAGGCGGCCCGCACGGCCGCGGCTCGGCAGGCGCTGGCTGCGAGCGTGCTCGACCAGGCCGGGAAACTGGCAGACGATCCGGCGGGGCAGTTTGTGCTGCTGGAAATGGCGCGGGACATGGCGGTGCGGGGCGACGACCCGAAGACCGCACTGGCCGCCGCCGACGCGCTGGACGCGACGTTCGAGGTGGACGGCCTGGCGATCAAAGCGGACACGGTCGTGCGGCTGGCCGGGTCGGTGACGGACGCCGAGCAGGCCAGGATGCTGCTGGAACAGACGCTGGACCTGGTCGACACGGCGGTCTCGCGCCAGGCGTTTGCCCAGGCGCAGGAGTTGATGAAGACGGTGGCCAAGATTGCCTACAAGGCCCGCGACAAGGCTTTGCGCGAGCGGATCGACGGATATCGGCAGTGGATCGACGAATTGGTCCGGGACCACCCGCGCTACCTGGAGGCCATGAAGAAGCTGGACGCCGATCCGGTCGACCCGGAAGCCAATCTGATCGCGGGACGGTTCCTGTGGTTCGGCAAAGGGGACAGCGTATGGGGCATCCCCATGCTGGCCTTGGGGACCGACGCGGAGTTGAAGAGATTGGCGCTTGCTGAACTGAAGGTCACCGACTCGATCGACCAGCGGTTGGAGCTGGCCGATGGCTGGTGGGAGCACGCCGCGAAAGAGACTGGCCGGGCGCAGCAGCAGATGCGCTGGCGGGCGGCAGGCTGGTATCAGTTGGTACTGCCCAAGCTGTCGGGCCTGTTGAAGGCCAGGGTGGAAAAACGCCTGGGCGAAGTGTCCCGTCCCGTCCCGCCGCTGCGACTGCTCGCCGTTCGACCGCGCGGCGCACCTGACTTCGGCGACAAGAAGGTGCTGTTGATCTTCGGTCATGGCGCGGAGATGGACACGGCCAAGGCGGCGTGCGACAAGTACAATCTGGCGTACGACTCGGCTTCCCGCTACGACCGGAACAAGGAGGACTACTCCGCCTATCGCACGATCATGTCCGGCTCCAACGACATGGATTATTGGGGGGATGAAGAGGGCAAGAAACCCGAGTCGTTCTGCCGTCTGGAAGCCTGGATCAACTCCGGCGGACACCTGGTCGTACTAGGCAGCTGGAACGGGCGGAACAATCATCACATGGGACGTTTTGGCATCGGGACGAGTTACTATCATTCGGCATCTTTCGAGCCGGTCCCCGGAGTAACGGAAAAACTGTTTGCCGGCAACGAGGATCTCGTGCCCGCCGACTGCCGGCTGCAGAGCGTAGGGAACTTCAAGGTCTCGGTGCCGCACACGGTGCTGTTGAAGCGCGGGGGGAAAGCCTATCCCGGCGAGCCGAAGCTGGTCACGCTGGTGCACCAGAAGGGACGAGTGACGTTCACCCTGGTCGAGCCTGACTACAAGAAAGACTACTGGATCATCACGGTGCTCCTGTCCTGGATCGCCCGCGGATGCCCGACATGAACGCCTGCTGATCGCGGCCCGTTCTAAACGAAGAGCATGTCATGACAAGTGTTCGCCGATACCTGAGCGTCGCCATCGCCCTCGTCTTCATCGTCGGCAGTTCCGCCCTTGGGCAGTCGACCTACCCCTACTACGCGCCAAAACTCACGAACAGCAAGGACGGCGAGGTCCATGATTTTCCGCTCGGCGTGCTCTCCGCTACCGGGCGTCTGAAGCACGGGACGACGGCCATCGTCGTGATGGACGTGGGGCCCGACGGCCCCGGACAGCGAGGCGGCTTGCAGGTGGGCGACGCCATCGTCGCGATCCAGGGCAAGGCCATGCCGCCTTACTCCAGCGAACTCGACGCGGGCTTGATGGGGCCGCAAACCGTGCTGGCCACGGCGCTGGATGAACGGTGCTCCCTGCCTGATCCCAAGTTGAAGATGACCGTTCTGCGAAACGGCCAACAGCTTCCGTTGGAAATCTCCCTGCCCGCCTCGCCGCGATATGCCCGGACGTTTCCTGCCCAGTGTCCAAAGGCGGCTGCCTATCGCCGGGCTGCTGGTCAATGGCTGCTCGATCACCAGCGGTCCGACGGAACTTGGCCCGGACATATCGGCGGCGATTCGCCCGACTATCAAGTTGTCGTATGTCGGCCTGGCGTTGCTCAGCGCCGGCGATCCGCAGTATCTTCCGGCCATCCAGAAAGCAGTCGGTTTTGTCCGCAATCATCGGATCACCGGAATCGACCTCAACGATCCCACCGCCGGGCCGAAGAACTGGATCGCCGGCGCTGCCGCCATCTTTCTTTCGGAGTATTGCCTGGCCACGGGAGACGATTCCGTACTGCCGGACATTCAAAAATGCTGCGACCTGTTGGCCAAACGCGTCGCGCCGAACGGACGCATGGGTCATCACTGCGAAATCACCTATGGCGGCGGCGGGTTGACGATTGTCAATGTGCATGCTCACCTCGCCTGGGCTTTGGCCGATAAGTGCGGCTGCCGGGTCGATCTCTCTGCCTGGAACCGTTCGATGGGCGAAATCGCCAAGGCGATGACGGACAACGGGGCCGTCGGCTATTCCTCGGCTGCTCGAGGCGACAACGACGCTCCGGCGCGCACGGGCGGCATGGCGGCGGCGTTGGTGATCGGCGGTCAACACCTTGACACCGCAAACGCCATGGGGCGTTGGCTGATCCTGAAGAACAATCGCCTCACGCATGCCCACACGAACTGCGCGATGGGCTTGTTCTTCGGCACGGCCGGCATCAAACAGGCCAATCCCCGGCAGTTGCAGCAGCATCTGCAGAATTGGCTGCCCTACCTCGAACTGTGCCGCAGCGCTCAAGGTGCGGCCAGCTATTTCGGCTCGAAACGGAACTTCGGCGGCGACGAGTACCTGGGGCTTGCTCCACTGGCCAATGCGACGATCGCCCTCATGCTGGCCTCGCCCGAAGACAAGCTGTTCCTGTTCGGCGGCAAGACGAAGGGCTGGCTGACCAAGGCGTCGGCGAGCGAACTGGCTGGTGCGCCGGCGAAGTCCAAGCCCGCTCCCGCTGCTGCGAAGTCCGACACCGCGGGTGGAAAAGTAGACGTTCAATCCCGAACATCGCAAGACGCCGGCGGGCAAAATCAGATGGCGGCTTCGGGCAGGAACGATGCGACGGGACAAAAGAGGGCGCCGGTTCCAGATGCAGCGGCGCAGCAGACGTCGCAGGACATGGCCCGTGAGATCTACCGCGGACGGTTCCAGCAGGCCAAGACCGTCGCCGAGAAGTCGGCGCTCGCCACCGAGATGATCGACGCGGCGTTGAAGGTCGCGGACGGATCGGCCGACCAGTATGTGCTGCTCAAGATCGCCCGCGACATCGCGGCCGGAGCGGGCGACGCGCCAACATCGCTGCAGGCGGTCGGGAAGATGGCCGAGCGGTTCGATCTGCCGGGTCCCAAACTCGCGGCGGAAACACTGCTGACGGCCGCACGCAATGCGACGATGACCGGCCAGCATCAGGCGGTTGCCGAGGCGATGGTGAGCGTCGTGGACACGCTGGCGGACGCGGACGAGTACGACCTGGCGCTGAGCCTGTGCGAATTGGGCCGCGTTTCGGCTCAGAAGGCCCGGCAGCACGCGCTGGCGAAAGAGCTGACGGCCAAGATCGACGATTTCAAGAAGCGACAGAACACGTCGCAGGAGTACCGCGAAGCTGCCGCCGTCCTCGACAAGATCCCCGCCGACCCGGCGGCCAACCTGGCGGCGGGCCGGTATCTGTGCTTCGTCAAGGGCGATTGGGCGCGCGGCGTCCCGATGCTCGCGCTGGGCAGCGACGCGGCCTTGAAGGACGCGGCGGTGAAGGAATTGCGCGGAGCCAATTCTGCCGAGGAGCAAGCCGCGATCGGCGACGCCTGGTGGGACGCGGCCCAGGGCAGAGACGGCGCCGAACGGGACGCCCTCCGACTCCGCGCCGGCTTCTGGTATCGCCAGGCGGAGCATGAGTTGGCGGGAAAGGTCGTTGGCCTCAAGATCAAACAACGGTTGGAGGAACTGTCGAAGCTTGGCAGGCAGATGTCGACGCCCTCAAAACCTCCGCCGCCGGCGATCGCCCCGTTCGACGACAAGACGGCGAAGCAACATCAGACGGCCTGGGCCAAACACCTGAACATTCCCGTTGTCCAAACGAACTCGATCAACATGAAGTTCACCTTGATTCCGCCGGGTGAATTCGACATGGGCTCCAGTGAACAAGAGATCGCTCAACTGTTGCTCGAAGCCCAGCAGCAAAAGGCCCCCGGCCGGTACGCGCAGCATGTTCGCAACGAAGGGCCAAAGCATCGAGTCCGGATCACCAGAGCGTTCTGCCTGGGCGTCGCCGAGGTGACGCAGGCACAATTCCAGACGATCATGGGCAGCAATCCAGCCAAGTTCCAGGGCGATTCCAGCCGGCCCGTGGAGCAGGTGACTTGGCAAGAGGCGATCGAGTTCTGTCGCCGGCTCAGCGAGTCACCGCAGGAGAAGACGGCTGGCGCCGTCTATCGGCTGCCGACGGAAGCCGAGTGGGAATTTGCGTGCCGCGCGGGCACGACGGCCCGCTACAGCTTCGGCGATGCGGCGCAAGGGCTCGGTGCCAATGCGTGGTGGAGCGAGAACTCCCAAGGCCAGACGGCGCCCGTGGGGCGACTGCGGCCCAACGCCTGGGGACTCTGCGACATGCATGGCAACGTGTGGGAGTGGTGCTCAGACTGGCACGCGGGCAACTATTACGCAGGATCGGCAAGCGACGATCCAACGGGACCCGAATCCGGTGACTCGCGCCTGTTGCGCGGCGGGGCCTGGGACAGCATCTATCCGGGGCACTTCCGCTGCGCGTACCGTCCCTACGCCGAGCCCGGCGCCCGCGCTCCCAATTACGGTTTCCGCGTCGTCAAGGCGGTTGGCCCTTGAGCTGTATCTTCCGCTGCGGTCAGAGAATCCAGTGCGTCGCCAAAGCTAAAAGCTGGGTTCGCCAAATCAGCGGGCATGCGCTAGCGTCCGGTTCACTCGTCCGCAACCGTGGGCTAGCGCCCAGCGGCTAATCCCTGACTTCCGCCTGGACGACGCACCAGCTGAGTCCGCGGCGATTCAACAATTTGCCGGGCCTATTCAAGATTGGCCATACGGGCTGACGAATCGGCTTTGGCAGCGTAAAATAGGCATGGATTGAACCAACGCGATCATGCCCGAGTTCGTTCGGCCGCAAGGAGCCCGCTGGTGAGTGAATACGACAGCCCCTGGAAAGAAGCCGTAGAACGGTTTCTGGCGTGGTTCCTGGCGTTCTTCTTTCCGGACGTTTTCCGTGGAATCGACTGGAGCCGAGGGTATGAGAGCCTGGACAAGGAACTCCAGCAGATCGCCCGAGAAGGGGAGTTTGGGCCTGCGGCTGGCCGACAAGCTGTTCAAGGTCTGGCGACTGGACGGGGAGGAAGCGTGGGTGCTGATCCACGTCGAGGTGCAGAATCAAGCCGAAGAACAATTCGGCGAGCGGATGTACGTATACCACTACCGGATCTTCGACCGGTGTCTTTCTCAGGAGTGTTGCTATGCGATCCCGGTTCGTGCAGATGCTGGTGCCAACTGCCGTCGTGTTGGCGGTTCTTGTCGCGTTTCGACACGTGAACGCCCAAACGAAACCGCCCGTCCCGGCCGCGGAATTGCAGGAACCTGCCAAGAAAGCGGCCACCGAAATTTACGGCGGACGGTTCCGGCAGGCCAAGACAGTGGCCGAGAAAACGGCCCTGGCCACGGAGATGATCGAGGCGGCGACGAAGGTCCAGAATGGGTCGCCGGATCAATACGTGTTGCTGAAGATCGCGGCGGATATTGCGGCCACCGCGGGTGACGCGCCGACGGCGCTGCAGGCGGTGGAAAAAATGGCCGAGCGGTTCGATGTGCCGGGCCCCAAGCTCACGGCGGAAACGCTGCTGGCGGCCGCCGGCAACGCCATCATGACCAGCCAGCACAAGGCGGTCGCCGAGGCGGCGTTGAAGATCGCCGACGCGGTGGCGAACGCGGAGGAATACAAGTTGGCGCTCGACCTGTGCGAATTGGCCCGGTCGTCGGCGCAGAAGGCCAGGCAGTACCCGCTGGCCAAGGAGTTGGCGGCCAAGATCGAAGATTTCCAGAATCGCCAACGCGCCTTTCAAGAGTACCAAGCCGCCTGGGCCTTGATGCAAGACGACCCCGCCGAGCCGGCAGCCAACTTGACGGCCGGCCGGTATCAGTGCTTTGTGAAGGGCGATTGGGTTTGGGGCGTCCCCATGCTGGCGCTGGGCAGCGACAAGGCGCTGAAGAACGCG
>Ga0351889_10339_pt1 | contig 11402 bp, 12 predicted proteins | sample TotcelFGM3001M14_FD_206767 | JGI IMG/M metagenome (GOLD analysis project Ga0351889, IMG submission 206767) | Enriched cells from coal bed in the Powder River Basin, Montana, United States - Total cells FGM rep3 HSBNCT.FGM.300.1.M14 ...
GGCTGAAGCAGTACGGTGAGGCCGCCAAGGCTTATGAGTCCCTCCTGGACGGCCGCGACCCGGGTTGGGACACCCTGGTGAACGAAAGTCTCAGTTATTGTTACGAAGGTATGGGCAACTTCAAGAAGGCGGCCGAGGTGCTCAAACCCGTAGCGGAGCAGGTCTCCGGACCCCTGAAGAACGAGGTCATGCGCCGGCTGGCCCTGCTCCATGAACAGGCCAAGGAACCCAAAGAAGCCGCAGTCTATTGGCGCAAACTGCTGGAGCAGCCGCCGGACGCCGCGCTGGTGCCGTATCTCCAGGAAAAGCTGGCCGCAGCGGAGGCTCAGGGAAAGAAATAGCGGCACCTGATTAGCAGTTATGGAAGGGGAGGGCGGGGGCAGCGTGGTTCCACGATCCTCCCGCAAAACAACTTTCTATCCAAGATGTACTCGAAAAGGAACGAAGTAACTGCAGGGGCGTACCTGTGTGTGCGCCTTCTCGGGGGAGACACAGGTCCCCCCCTACTTTTTCTCCTCCGCCAGTTTGGCCTTGACCAGATTGAGGTTCAATTGCACCAGGGGCGCCAGGTCCTGGTTGCCGTAAACCGCCTCCAGGGGGCGGAAGGCCAGGCAGAGGCCCTGCATATCGCAGACGCGGTTCACCTTGATTTTATAGCCCTGAGCCCGGTCCAGGGCCTGGGAAAGGTAGGCCACGGCTTCCGGTAATTTGTGCTCCTTGACCTTGATGGCCCCCAGATTATTCAAGGCCAAGGGGTTGCCGGGGTCCAGCTTCAGGATCTGCTCGTAAATTTTCTGCGCCTCGGCTAATTTACCCGCCTCCAATAAATCATAGCTTTCCACCAGCATCTTGGTGAGGCCGGCGTCAGCCTGGCCCCGGCCCGGCCCGGCCAGGGCCAGACTCAGGGCCGCTACCATGACGAATATCTGCCAGGATTGCCGTTGCATATTTTACCCCCGGATGAGGTGAATTATACTCGTTGCCAAAAGTTTTTTCTTCCCCCCTAACCCTCTCCCCCCGCTGGGGGGAGAGGGGATAAGAGGGAAGAACTTTTGGTAAACGCTATAATTGCACCATAGCGGCTTCCGGCCGGGATGTCAATGGCTGAGCCATGGGCCCCCCCGGCGCGCCGGCTCAAAAAGAAAGGCCCCCGAAGGGGGGCCTAGGAGCTCCTGGTGGGCGGCGGTTACGCGTCAGTTATCTCAAGCCCTTCCCCGGCACGGGGCCCGCGCTCATATAGCCTTTGACCATTTCGATGTTCATCTTGATCAAGGGCTCCAAGTCCTGATTACCGGTGCCCGAAGTTACGGGCCTGAAGGCCAGGCAGATGTTGCCCACGGAGCACACCCGGTTGACCTGCACCATGAAGCCTTTGGCCTTGGGCAGGGCCTGGTTCAGATAGGTATCGGCCTTGTCAAATTTCTTTTCCGAAACCATGATGGAAGCCTTGTTGTTCAGGGCCAGCGGATTGCCGGGATCTTTGGCCAGGACCTTGTCCAGGATCACATCGGCTTTCTTGTACTGCTTCTTTTCGATCAGATCATAAGAATCCAGCAGCGCTTTGCTGATATCAAAATCGGTGGCGGCCTTTTTGGCCGCTTGCGCAAACGCCGTCCCCGCTCCGCACAGAGCCAGGGCTACTACGATGGCAATTACTTTGACCCACGTCCGTTTCATATTCTCCCTCCCTTAGGATGATGATGCCTTGATGATCGATTGTTGCCGCCCTGCTGTCATAAGATAAGAGATTCCCGTTTGATTGTCAAAATATTTTGCGGGATAACCGATCAGATTTCATTAATTATCATATTTTTTCGGTCTTCCCGGCGTTTTCTGGAAACTATCGCGGTTATTTTCGGCGCCCCCGTTTTCGTTCCCCCGGCACGGCGCCGGATAGGCACGGCCGCACCGGTCTGGTCCCTATCTGCCCGCCTGAGGCTGCCGCCGGGGCACAGTTATTCCTTCAAGCGGGGGTCGATGGCCTCCCGGATGCCTTCACCCAACAGGTTGTAGCTCATCACCGTGATCAAGATGGCCAGCCCCGGAAACACGGAAAGCCACCAGGCGATCTCGATGTTGTCCTTGCCGGCGGTGAGAATGTTCCCCCAGCTGGGGGTGGGGGGCTGGACCCCGAGCCCCAGGAAACTCAGGGCGCTCTCGGTGAGGATGGCCCCGGCCACCCCCAGAGTGGCGGAAACCATCACCGGCGCCAGGGCGTTGGGCAGCATGTGGCGGAGAATCAGGCGGGCGTCGCCGGCCCCCAGGGCCCGGGCCGCGGTGACGAATTCCCGCTCCCGTAAGGAGAGAAATTCCGCCCGGACCAGGCGGGCCACGCCCATCCAGCTGGTGAGACCGATGACTGCCATGATGTTCCAGATGCTGGGCTCCAGTACCGCAATCACCGCCAGGATCAGGAAGAAGGCGGGAAAACAGAGCATCAGGTCCACCAGGCGCATGAGGACCGAATCCACCCAGCCGCCGTAATACCCCGCCAGGGCCCCGATGAACAGACCGATGAGGGTGGCCAGGCCCACCGCCACGAACCCCACCTTGAGGGATACCCGGGAACCATAGATGATGCGGGAGAGGACGTCCCGGCCCAGGGTGTCCGTGCCCAGGTAGTGAGCCGGGCTGGGGGGCATGAGCACTTCCTTGAGATTGATGCTGAGGGGGTCGTAGGGCGCCAGCCAGGGGGCGAAGGCGGAGACCACGAACAGCCCCAGGACCAGGGCCAGGCCGGTCATGGCCATGCGGTTGCGCTTCAGGCGGGACCAGAATTCACGCTGTCTCATAGGAGATGGTTTTGGGTTTTTAGTTTTTGGTTTTTGGTAAAAGCACTATAAGGATTGCCGCGATTACCGTCTCTGCCCTAAACTGGTTCAATGAATTACCTCAGGTAAATTCTTCCGATTAATCGACCTCTCAGAAAGATACGGTTTCCGGTCCAACCAAAAACCAAAAACTAAAAACCATCTTTTCACCCGGCCCGGATGCGCGGGTCCACCAGGGCATAGCCCACATCCGCCAGCATGTTGCCCAACAGCGTCAGCACCGCCCCGATGACCAGTTCCCCCATTACCAGGGGATAGTCCCGGGCCATGACCGCGCCGTAGAATAACTGGCCCATACCGGGGATGGCGAAGATGGACTCGAAGATGACGCTGCCGCCGATGAGGCCCGGAACGCTCAGCCCCAGGATAGTGATCACCGGCAGCAGGGCGTTTCGGAGGGCGTGTTTGAAAATCACCACCCGTTCCGGCAGACCCTTGGCCCGGGCCGTGGTGATGTAATCCTGGCGGATGACCTCCAGCATGTTGCCCCGCATGTACCGGGACATGCCGGCCAGCCCGCCGAAGGCGGCCACCAGCACCGGCAGGGTCACGTGGGCGCCCAGATCCTGCACCTTCTGCCAGAAGGTGAATTGCCTGAAGTTGAGGGAAGTGAGGCCGGAGATGGGCAGCCAATCCAGATAGACCCCGAAAAACATGATGAGGAGCAGGGCCAGCCAGAAGGTGGGCATGGCGAAGCCGAAAAAGACGAACAGGGTGGTGGCCTGGTCAAACCAGGAGTGGGCCCGGTAGGCGGCGATCACCCCGATGGGAATGGAGACGCCTAAGATAATGATCAGGCTCATGAGGTTGAGGCTCAGGGTGATGCCGATGCGCTCCTTGATTTTGTCCCATACCGGACGCCGGTCCGGAGAGAAGGAACGGCCGAAGTCCAGGTGGGCCAGCCGCGTGAGCCAGTCCCCGTATTGCACTATCAGGGGTTTGTCCAGACCGTAGAGTTCCCGCAGGCGCTTCTGGGCTTCCAGGGAGGCCTTGGGGTTGAGGGTGGTCTGCATGTCGGTGGGGGTGCCCGGGGCCAGGTGAATGACCGTGAACGAAATCAGGGTGATCCCCAGGAGCATGGGGATCATCAGACCCAGACGTTTCAAGATATAGAGCCACATGGGTTTAAGGGCGAAAAACCTCACGGTCCCGCTAAGGGTAAATTAGCCTAATTACGTCGGCAATGCAAGGGAGGGGCGCAGGAAAGGGCGGAGGGGACCAGGAACTGAAATCAGGCCAGGCCATAGCATAAAAATTTTTCCTGTAGGGCGGGAAAGCGAAGCGCATCCCGCCTTCGGCGATCGGGTTAGGCTTAACTAGGCCGCAAAATATTCGCGCCTTTGTTTCCGGCGGCATGTTCTTCTGCGCGGTTACCCTTTCACCGATACGGGCAAAGCGGTATTTATAGCGATTGCCAAAGGTTTTTCTCCTCCCCCCTCATCCTGGCCTCCCTCGCTCTAAGCCTTATCCATGAATTATAGCGAATGCCAAAAGTTTTTTCCGATAGCGGAATCATTCTAATCCCCCCTAACCCCCCTTTAGAAAAGGGGGGAACTATAGGGAATTGCAGGGAAAGTCCCCCTTTGAAAAAGGGGGATTTAGGGGGATTTAAGAACCTCCAAGGGGAAAGAATTTATGGCAAGCGCTATAGTCTCCATAGGGCGGGCTGTGCCCGCCGAATTTTGGCCGAATTTTGGCGGCCACAGGCCGCCCTATAGATTTAAGCTATGCTGCGAAAGGCGGGATGCGCTGCGCTTTCCCGCCCTACGGACCACGGACTACGGGCTACTCCTTGCGGCCCCGGACGTGGTCTTGCAGGTAGTGGGTGAAGGCCGCCGCATCCCGGGAGCTTTCTATATAAAGGGAAATGTGCGCTTCGTCCTGGGGGTAGTAGCCTGGATAGCCGGTGGGGGCGGCGCCGCCGGGGCAGTGCACCAGGGCGGTGAGGTGGATGGCGGGAATAAGCCGCCAATCCGGTTGATCGGTGAGGGGTCCCGCCACCCGTTCCTCCACCGTGGCGATAACCTTCGCCGAGGCGGTGACGGCCAGACGCCAGTCCGAAACCCGGGGGATGAGGATGTTGCCCTGACCGTCTCCCTGACTGCCGTGCACCAGGGTGACGTCCGGGGTCAGGGCCTGGACCGCCACCAGTTCTTCGCCGGAGAAGGGGTCGGCCATGACCCGGAAGCGGGGATTGATCGCCAGATAAGCCGACCCCAGGATGCCCCGGACCGGCAGAAACGGCGCCCCCATGCCCCCCGCCTGGAGGGCCCGCAGCAGCGCCCCTCAGGGGTACTCCAGGCAGCGGAGCCGGCCGGTCTCCACTGCGGCCCGGAAGTTAGGGGCCAGGCCGTATTCCTCCAGGCTTACCTGGGCGAAGTGGAGGCGGTCAGCCACACCGGCGCCCACCGGCAGGTCGACGTTGAAGCCCCCGGTGGGCACGGTGATCAACCCCAGGCGGCGGCGTCCCTGGCGGATGAGTTCCCGAATCAGGGCCATGGGGGCGGCCCGGGTGTGGCCGCCCAGGGCCACCAGGTCCCCGTCTTGGACCAGCGCCGCGGCGGCGGCCAGGTCAGTCCAGACAGGTGGCATCATGGTCTCCCGGGATGGGGTGGACCCCCAGGTGGGCCAGCAGGTTCAAAAGAATGCGGGCGGTGGCGCCCCAGACCACCTCCTGGCCGTTCTGCCAATAGCACACCCGGGTGGTGCGCCCCTGGAAAACGTAGGGGCCGGAGCGCCAGCGTTCCGGGGGGTAAAACTCCGCCACCGGCAGGACCAACAGACGCTTGACCTCCCGGGGGCTGGGGTGAAAGGCGTAGGGGTGCGGAATGAGCCCCACGAAAGGGGTGATGTGGTAGCCGGTGATGGTGGCGACCGGGGGGAGGGTTCCCAGCACCTCCACCGCCGCCGGCGCCAAGCCGATCTCCTCTTCGGTTTCCCGAAGGGCTGTGGCCAGGAGGTGGGCGTCCTCGGGGTCCCGGACCCCACCCGGAAAGGCGATCTGGCCCCGGTGATCCTTCACCAGGAGGGTGCGTTGGATGAACAGCACCTGGAACTGCTCTTCGGCCACGAACAGGGGCACCAGCACCCCGGCGGCTACCAGGTCCGGGGCCGGGGCCGGCGGGGCCGGTTCCAGGGGCAAATGGTCCTTGAGGCGGGCCAGGATTGAGGCGACCATAGTTCTTTTTACCACGGCCCCGGGGTTCTGGCAACCGTCCGGCCGGGAAGCCGATTGACAAGGCGAACGGTGAACCTTATGATGTAATTTATATCTATTGAATATTGTGACTCCGGCAATAACCGGACATCAACACGAGGGTAGATGCTGGAAAGGAGATGCTCAACATGAAAGTGCAGGAATATATGCTCAAGGCGCTGAAGGACGCGGTGCAGATGGAGGTCGAAGGCCGCCAGTTTTATCTGGAGGCGGCCAAAAAGGCCAGAAGCGCCGGGGTCCGGGAGATCATGGAGTACCTGGCGGAGTCGGAAAAATACCACATCGAAAAATTCAACGAAGTCTACCGCAGTCTGGAAAAGGACCCGAGTTGGACGGAGCCCATGGCTGCCTTTAAGCCGCCCCAGCACGAGCCTTATGTCTGCGTCATGGCCATGACCAAAGATGAGCAGGGCACCGGCGGTGACGATGACCTGAAGGCGCTGAAAACCGGCATCAAGATGGAGGAGTGCTCCATCGACTACTACATCAAGCTGGCCAAGGAAGTCACCAACCCCCTGGCCCGGCGCTTTTTCATGAGCGTGGCCCACGAAGAGCGGGGACATTACCTGACCCTGATGGACATGCACAACTACCTGACCCTGCCGGAAGACTGGTTCTACGTCACCCAGGGGGGCCACGTGGATGGGGCGTAGGAAAAAGGGAAAAAGGTGAAAGGGCGAAGAGGCGAAAAGGGAACAGCGGGTAGATGAATCGGCCTTTAACCCTTTTCGCCCTAAACTGTAAAACTCAAGAGAAGTTGCGCCACCCAGGATAACTGAGGAGAAAGGTAAGGCATTGGAACTGATTGTCATCGGGTCCGGCACCGGGGTGCCCTCGCTGCGCCGGGGGTCGCCGTGTCTGGCGGTCAAGGCCGCCGGCCGTCTCCTGGTCCTGGATCTGGGCGCCGGGAGCCTCAGGTCCCTGCTGGGTTACGGCCTCGATTTTTCGGCCATCGACGTCCTGGCCCTGACCCACCTCCATCCCGACCACGTGGGGGACCTCATCCCCTTTTTGTTCGCCACCCGCTACTCCCTGGGCTACACCCGCCGGGAACCCTTCCGCCTTTTGACCGCCCGGGGTTTTGCCCGGTTTCACCAACAGCTCCTGGAGGCCTTTTCGGGGTGGGTGGAGCCGCCTGCGGGCCTCATGGACCTCAGGGAACTGGCCCCGGACGGCCCCGACGAGGTGGCCGAGGAGGGCCTGGTGATCAGGAGCGCCCCCACCAATCACACCGCCGGGAGCCTGGCCTACCGGGTGGAGGCGGAAGGCCGGTCCCTGGTCTATTCCGGGGATACGGATGTAAGCGATTCCCTGGTGGATCTGGCCCGGGGGGCTGACCTCCTGGTGCTGGAGGCCGCCAATCCCTTCAAGGTCCCGGGGCATCTCACCCCCGCCGAAGCCGGGCGCCTGGCGGCCAAAGCCGGGGTGGCGCGGCTGCTTCTGACCCACTTCTACCCACCCTGCGATGCGGTGGACGTGGCGGCCCTGGCGGCTCAGGAGTTTTCCGGAGAAATCCTGCGGGCCGAAGACGGCCTGAGCCTCATCGTATAAGATAGAGATATCTGATAGAAAAATCGGAGGTTTCCCATGGCGTTGCGTCGGTGGTCCCATCTGCGGGCCGTAGTTTTCGGTATGGTGATCTGCATGAGTCTGGTGTCGTGTATGGGCTCACCAATTTCCCAGGAAAACTTTGAAAAAATTCAGACCGGCATGCCCCTGGCGCAGGTGACCGCCATCCTGGGGCCACCCACTGAATCCTCCAGTGTGGATGTGGCCGTGTTTTCCGGTACCGTGTCCAAGTGGAAAGCCGCAGACGTCACCATCACCATACAGTTCGTCAACGGCAAGGTGGTGGCCAAGCAGCTTACCAAGGGTGACATGTAAATTTCGGGGAAAAACTGGGGGCGGCTTCCCCCTTTACCCCTGGTTTTTCGGAAAGGGCTGATGTCGTATAGGACCTTTTTCAGACTTTGCGGGGCGCTGGCGCTGGTTTGCCTCGGTCTTACGGAGGTCCAGGCCAGGGTCGCGACTCAGACGGTTACCTACCGGCAAGACGGCACGGTGATGCGGGGCTTCCTGGCCTGGGATGACGGCCTCAAGGGCAAACGCCCCGGGGTGCTGGTGGTCCACGAGTGGTGGGGCCTTAACGACTTCGCCCGGGAACGGGCCGTAAAACTCGCGGGTTTGGGTTACGTGGCCCTGGCTGCGGATATGTACGGCGGCGGCGCCACCACCCGGGACCGGAAGGAAGCCGGCAAGCTGGCCGGGGCCCTGCGGGGGAACCCTGACTTGCTCCGGGCTCGGGCCCAGGCAGCCCTTAAGGTCCTGGCGGCTGATCCCCGGGTGGACCCCAAACGCCTGGCGGCCATCGGCTTCTGCTTCGGGGGCACCACGGTCCTGGAACTGGCCTACTCCGGGGCGGACCTGGCCGGGGTGGTGAGCTTCCACGGCGGCCTGCCCCGGCCCCAGCCCGGGGATCTTCAGCGCCTCAAGCCCAAAATCCTGGTGCTGCACGGGGCCGATGACCCCCTGGTTCCGGCCGCCGACCTCACCAATTTTGAGCAGGCCATGCGCCAGGCCGGGGCGGACTGGCAGATGGTTTTCTTCGGTGGGGCGGTGCACAGTTTTACCAATCCGGCTGCAGGAGATAACCGGGCCTCCGGGGCAGCCTACGACGGCCGGGCCGCCAGGCGGTCCTGGCGGTACATGCAGGAATTCTTCCGGGAAATCTGGCGGGTCCAGGGCCAGGACTGAAACCGGGACCGGGGAGGGGGCCGGAGGCAGATCGCGTGATCAATGCCCCCGCCTCATGACCGGCCCCATTGGGCCTTTAGGCCCGGGGACCCTGCCGCGGCCTACTCCGGGGCGAGCCTCATAGACAACGGGGCACCCTACCTCAGCGGCTTCCACTCTTGATTTACCCCCCGCATATCCCTTCGCCGGCCATATCTTTTCTCCCCACGATCCGAGTTCAAGCCCCGAGAACTATAGTGTTTGCCATAAATTCTTTCCCCTTGGAGGTTCTCAAATCCCCCTAAATCCCCCTTTTTCAAAGGGGGACTTTTCCTGCAATTCCTTGTAGTTTCCCCCCTTTTTTAAAGGGGGGCAGGGGGGATTATAAGGGTTCCCTGAGCGGAAAAAACTTTTGGCAATTGCTATAATACCAAATTGTAGTCAAAAATTTGCAGACGAAACCTAAAGGCGCACCTGTGTGTGCGCCCTCAGGGGGGGACACCCAGGTCCCCCCTACGAAAATTTTCCATTGAGTGCTAATCGGTATTAAACCTAACTTGACCCTACTGAACCGGCTTTACGTGATTGATAATAGTCGTCCGGAATTTAAGCAAAAGCCGGCATCTCACGATAATGTAGATGAGAGGTTTATCATATTCTTCCACGGACGAAAAAATGCCACCCCAAATAAACCGCAAATACGTGCGCTATCAGGTGGATTGGGAGGTAAAAACCTTCAATGGCCAGCCGACGGCGGAAACCATCTTGTTTGATATCAGCGCCATCGGCGCCAAGATAGAGGGCCCGAAACCTTTGGCCCCGCGGAATCACCTGGAATTTACTTATGTAAGGCCGGGGGATGACAAGGAGAAAAGGCATGCGGGCGTAGTCATGTGGGTCCGGCCCCTGATCCATAAGCCGGGGCGTTTCCAGATGGGGGTTAAATTTTTCGAAACCGACTGGTCGCTGGACCAGGAGCTGCGGCAAGGGGCTAAATTTTGAAAAATTCGAGGGGGCGGGCCAGTTCCCCCCGCCGCCGCCGTCCCCAGAGCCATGTTATCCCCTAAAATGCCCGGAATCGGGTCAGAGCTTGACGGAGACAAAAGTCAGGCTCAGCACCAAAAAGATTGTGGCCGAGACGCGGTCATCAGCGGGGTTAACCCGAAAAGTCGATTTTACTCCTCAGCTTTGAACAAAAGAAGCTGAGATGCCGATAATCTCAGGAGCAGGCGACATGTGCGGGGAGGACGAAATCATCCAAGGGCCGCAGAGTCAGGTTAAAGAGTTGGTGGCTTAGGATAGGGCCAGGGCCCGGGAGAGATAAATGGATGCCATGAATAACCTCTATAAAATTACGTCGGACGGGGAGGCCGGGCCGAAAGCCGGGGAGGGAGCCGGGATGGTCCCAGCCGAGCCCCAAACGCTTCAGGAATTAGGGCTGCCCTCGTTATTCCTGGGGCATCTCACCTTGAAACACTGCTTCTATATGGATTTCTTTACCCTGGGAGACCTGGTTGAACACTTGAAGGTGTCGGCCAGCATCCTCTCCGAGGTGCTGGAGTACTTGAAAAAGTCCAAGTGGGTCGAGGTGCGGGGTCCCGACCCTATGAGTCTGACGGTAACTTCCTTGACCCTGGCCAACCGGCATGCCCTGACCGAGGCGGGGAGAAAACAGGCGTCGTTGTTGATAGAATACGATTCCTATGCGGGGCCGGCGCCCGTGATGCTGAAAGATTATTGGCGCCAGGTGACCCAGCAGAGTATCGGAAAGGTCGGCGTCAGCCCCGACCGCATCCAACGGGTTTTGGAGGGCCTGGTTTTGTCCGGCGAGGTCCCGGAGCAATTGGGGGTGGCGGCGGTAAGCGGCAAACCCCTTTTCCTCCATGGCCCCCCCGGAAATGGCAAGACTGCCGTCTGCCAGCGTTTTAGCAGGGTTTGGGAGGATGACATCCTGGTACCCTACGCCCTCTTTGTGGACGGTCAGGTGATCCAGGTCTTTGATGAAATCACCCATGCGCCCTCGAAGTCGGCGCCCTCAGCGGCGGAGAGAATGGACCGTCGGTGGCTGCGGTGCCGCCGGCCGGTGGTGACGGTGGGGGGCGAACTCACCCTGGACATGCTGGACCTGGCTTATAAGCCGACGCTTAAATATTTCGAGGCCCCCCTTCAGTTAAAGGCTAACAACGGGGTGTTTGTGGTGGACGACTTCGGCCGCCAGCAGATTTCTCCCCAGGAACTGCTGAACCGCTGGATCATTCCCCTGGAAACCCGCCAGGATTTCCTGCGCCTGCGCACCGGGCAGAAGTTCGCCGTCCCCTTTGACCAGTTTATTATCTTCGCCACCAACCTTGAGCCGCGCTCCTTGGTAGATGAAGCTTTTTTGCGGCGGCTGCGTTCCAAGGTCAAGGTGGATTATGTGAACCGGACCCAGTTTGCAGAGATCTTCCGCCTCTGCTGTGATAAGTACCATATGGAGTTTGACCCGGAGGCGGTGGAGTATCTCCTGAGCCGGTACTATGACGGCGGCCGTCCGCTGACTGCCTGCCATCCCCGGGACCTCCTGGAGCAGATCATAGATTATTGCCGGTACTACCAACTGGCTCCCCGCCTCACCCAGGAAA
>Ga0351889_10343_pt1 | contig 11328 bp, 16 predicted proteins | sample TotcelFGM3001M14_FD_206767 | JGI IMG/M metagenome (GOLD analysis project Ga0351889, IMG submission 206767) | Enriched cells from coal bed in the Powder River Basin, Montana, United States - Total cells FGM rep3 HSBNCT.FGM.300.1.M14 ...
CCAGTTTGTTTGTTGGCAAACGGGTCCACGATGCTCTCGAGGTGTTTTACAGGCACCGGCATTTGGGCATCGTGGACTTCGGAGTCGAAGGGGCAGTAAAGCGTATTGTGGAAAGCTGGGAGCAAGCTGCCGAACTCGAATCCATGCGTTTCGATTCGGTCGAAGAGTGCGCCAAGCTCAAGCAGCAAACAATCGACCTGGTGACCGTGTACCTGCAATCAATGGTCGATGCCCGCGAATTCCCGCTGGCTGTGGAGGCCAGCATGGAAGAGCCATTGATTGACCCGGACACCGGCGAGGACCTGGGCATTCCGCTCACCGGGATTGTGGATCTTGTGCTGGACGATCGCGACGGCCCTTTGATCTGCGATTTCAAAACAGCCGCCAAGTCGGGTGCCCCGTTCGAGATTACCCACGAGATCCAGTTGTCGAGCTACGCGTACCTGTTTCGGCAGGCTACCGGATTGGAAGAAAGCGGCTTGGAGATCCGTTCGCTAATCAAAACCAAGGTGCCGAGGATCGAGTTCCACGGGTACAAGACCCGCAGCGAGGTTCACTTCCGCCGGCTGTTTGCGGTGATCAGAGCGTACCTGGATGACCTGGACGCTGGCCGCTTCGTGTTCCGTCCCGGCTTCGGCTGTGTCATGTGCGACTATCGCGATGCCAGCTGCCGGAACTGGGGTGGTTGAGCTGGAACCGTAACCGTAACCACACATCCGTTGGAGATTGCTGTGCTTTGGGAGGGCGAAAGCGCAATCTCGACATTCACAACGGCGGCCTATTGGCGGCAGCCGTTTTCAATCAACTACAGAAAGGAAACAAACATGTTCGATCTCATGGCAGGGGCGGTCTTGCTTGGACTGGCCGCGAGGCTGGGCTACCAGGTCGGAAGGCAGGTCGGCTACGAGGAAGCCACCGCCCCCCGCAAATCCCGGCAGAATTCTCAATGACGCAAAAGGCAAGACGCCGCCGGACCGAGCTTCCGGTTGCGGCAAAACCCAATGTCGATGAAGAGGCAGTGCAAACCGGCGTGTATGCGGTGTTGGCAGCTGGAGCCCTGATGGCTGTCGTCACGGGATCATTGCTGCCGGTTATCGGCACAGCAGCCGCCGTAGGCATGGCCGCGTGGTACGTGCGGAACGGTCCCGGCAAATGGCTGAAGTAGCCGGGGCACCGCTGTGAATTTCCCCCGAATCGCGTCAGTCAAACAATTCAGCAGAATGGCTGCTGGTGGGTTTGGTGACGCGGTTCGGGGGTGGGATAACAGCTGAAGTCAGGTTCGCACCCGTTTTAGCTATCAGAGGATCGCGGTGACCAAAATAGCGTTCGCACAATGGCGGAGCATGTCAAAGTGAACTGGTCGATGGCGATGGCAAAACAGGGGCGTTGCGGAGACTGGCTATTCTACCCGCCGCCGGCCAGAATCGGCTTAAAGCGTGTCTGGCCGATGGCGGGGTGTAATCTGCCAGCAACAAGTCGTCACGATATTCGCCAGATACCATCCCGCCTGAGCTGCGAGCCGCCAAGTCCCGCATGGATGGCCAAGTGCTGTTGGCCACCCATTCAAACAGGAATACACTGTGACAAGAAAGGGTCCCATATTCGCGGTTCATGGGGCCTGGTTGCGTCTCATCAAATGCGTTTTCCTAGGAACACTGCGGGCGTCAGACTCGCTGTTAAATGCAGCGATCGTAAACACCGATCGGCAGAAATCTACGCTCCGGGTCTGACTGTCATTGCTCACTTGCCCCGCCGTGCCCGAAACTGATCGTCGAATGTCGGCACAGGTAGCTACGACCCAGAGCGGGATCATCGACGAAGATCGGACCCGCATGCTCTCGTGGTGAGGGAGGGGTTCCGGAGCAATCCGGGCCGTTGTCCCAATCGTTTGTTAGATCAACGCCTGTTTCTTACGCGTTTCTCGTGCGAATATTCGAGTCTCGCGGCGCTCGACGTCGAAGAGTCCGATCGCTGCTATCAGTTCACTGAGCTTGGCGTATCCGTAGTTGCGCGGATCAAAGTCGTTTGCGGTTCTGCTGATGTAGCTACCCACGGGGCTAAGCTGCGCCCAACCGGATTCATCCGAGGATGCCTGAATTCCCCTGCGAATGAGGTTGAGAAGCCTTGTGTCTCGTCGCAGCTCCCTCGCGAGCCGAGGGACCAAGGCGATCTCAAGATCACCTTCCTGCTTCTTCGCGAACACCTCTGTGTAGATGAATCGGTCACACGCTGAGACAAACGGACGCGGCGTTTTCTCCTCGCCGAAACCATACACGCGGCGTCCAGACTCTCTTATGCGGGCGGCAAGCCTTGTAAAGTCGCTATCGCTCGAGACCAGGCAGAAGCCTGCGAAATGTCCGGCATAGAGTAGATCCATCGCGTCGATGATCATCGCGCTGTCTGTCGCGTTCTTTCCGCTCGTGTAGCGAAACTGCTGAATTGGCTGAATCGAGTGCTCAAGCAGCACCTGCTTCCACTGGGCGAGGTTCGGTGTGGTCCAGTCTCCGTAGATTCGCTTGACACTTGCCACACCGAGCTTCGCAACCTCGGCCAAGAGCCCCTCGACGATTGACGGCCGGGCGTTGTCCGCGTCGATGAGCACCGCCAACGAGCTGTTTGTTTCGCTTGGATGTGCCACGAGGGTTCCTAAGTGATCTAACTTGTTATCCTCCCGGCATTATCCCCCACCCGAAACCGAGTTCTCTGGCCGGTTGGCTTGGATATTGCCGCGCTGTTTGAGCGATAGTTTACGCGCGTAAGGATCGTATTGCAAGGAATTTTGGAGCTTTCTTGGGGGGCCACAAAAACCCGGCAGCATACCTCTCCAGCGACGTCCAGGACGTCCGGCCTGCGCCAACCTGCCCAAACACGCTGTGACAGGCGGACCTTTACAGGGGGTGGTTTATCGTCCGCCTCCCGATTTGTAGGCATTGCCCCAAAAACTTTCTTGGGTCTTGTGGCCGCAGGCCCTACATTTGTACCACTGGGTAAAGTACATGTGCGGATCTTCCTTAAAGCCGGTTTTCTCACGCTCATATTTGCCGCATTTCTCGCAGAGGAGTTTTTCACGTTCCATTTTGGGGCCGATCTGGACCGTCCGGCATTGCTCGCGCAGTAGGGACCAGAGCCAGCCGCAGATGATACCGATCACGATGAGGGATCCGATCGCCTTCAGTATCTCCGCCAGCGTCTCGAACCAGCACGAGGCGATAAGCAGGGCCAGCAGCAGCGGCCAGAACGTCCAGGAGATGATCTTCCAGATCAGATTCCCGTACATTGAACGGAAACTCTTCTTTTTCGGCGGACGCGCCAGCAGCTTGAGGATGACCTCGATGTCCGTGAGCCCGGGCGCAAACCGCTCAAATTCCTCGCGGCTCATGTCGCTTGCGCAGAACTCCATAAAGCGTTTGCGGTCCTCGAGAGGGGCCTGTTGGAGGGTCTCAAGAGTCTTCTGCAGATCCATGAATGGGTCTTTCGGCGATTGATGCTCGCGGTGGCGTTCCGCCGTGGGCTTTGATCATAACAAGAGCATCGGACCGTCGCGATGGGTCGATTCGGGTATGCTGATTCGGGTATGCCCTATCCCGCCACTGGCCAGAATCGGCTCAAAGCGTGTCTGGCCGATGGCGGTGCCGTGTCAAAAAAGCCAACGGAAACACGGCACCTCCAAACATCCCACCGTTTTTTTATCTTTTGCCCGTCTCCTCTGCCAAAGCCGCAATTTCCATCGCCCACAAAACACCATGCTTCCATAGCGTAATCCAAGGCCCGACGTACTTCGATTCGTGCCGGCGACTGACACTGGGCAATGGCGGCCAAATGTCGGCACCGTCCTTATTTTGAGCTGACGGGTCGTTTCGCCATTTGGCCAGAAATCGCTTAAAGCGTACCTGGCCTCCGGCGAAAACAGGGTCCGTCAAACATCCAAGAGCAACCTTTATTTAGCTGCTGGCTGTTTTCGCAATTCCAATATCGCTGCTGACAATGCTAAAATCAGACGTCGTTGCCACCAGTTACGCGGTTAACGGACGGTGGTAGTAAAGACCGTGCCCATCACCAGGCGGGCAGAGCCGATGTGCGAAAATCCCTACGAATCGCCCCATTCCGAGCCGGCCGCTTCGATAACAACACCTTCGCCGCCAAGCAGCCGCCGCATTCGCCTATCGGTCTTTTTTGCAAACTGCCTGTTGTTGGTGCCGTTCCCGCCTATCTGTTGTCCGTGCGGTTTCGGTCCGATCACTTTCTTCTTATGCCATACATGATGCTGCTCGCCTTTCCAACCATCGTGTTCGGGTTCCTTGCGCCGGAGGTGATCGTAACGAATCGCGCGGGGTTCTTTGCGGCCTACATCGTCAACTACGTGGTGGTGTCGTATATGATTGGCGAGCTTGCGGGGCGGGTTTATTGCCGGAAGCGAGCATCACAATCAAATTCTGCCCAATGAGCGGCTGCTGGCCTAGCTGGTGCTGGAGAAAAAGGTGGTCCCAGGGGTTGGCGTGGATCGGCGGTTGATATCCGCCAGTGGCCAGGAATCGCTGGCAAAGCGTGTCTGGCCGGATGGCGGAAACAGGGGTATGTCAAAACATCCAATAGCAGCTGTATACTTGGCCGTCTGTGGTTCTCTCTGGTCGGATCATGGATTTTCCTCGGCCTCGTCTACGCTTTCTGGCATCTTCGCAGTTCTTTGATCATTCACGTTACTGGCCCAATCGCCGCCAGCATCATCGGCTCGATTGTTGTTGCGGTGGACGGTCTGCCAGCGGAGATCGGGCTGGCGGAAATGGGTATCCGCAGTCTTGCCGCAGGGTGCTCCGTCAGTACGATCATCAGTTTTCCGGTGACAACGCTGATACTGCTGGTGATCGCTTTGAAACCGGCTCAACGGGTTTAGGGCGGAGTGGACCATCCTGTGCCCGCCGAGGGCCAGCACTGTCCATCCTGTGCCCGCCGCTGGCCGACACTGTCCATCCATGCCCGCCGCTGGCCGACATTGTCGATCCTATGCCGCCGCTGGCCCACACTGTCCATCCTATGCCCGCCGCTGGCCGACACTGTCCATCTCATGCCCGCCGCTGGCCGACACTGCTTTAAGCCTGATCGGCCGACGGCGGGGTTAGGTGGGGTGAGCCTTCGATATCACGTTCCACAGATCCAAGGGTGGGGCAATGCAGGTGAGCGGTTACAGGCTCCAAAACAAAGAGCGGCCAAACCGCCCGCACCCAATTGCTGGACTGGTCGCAATGGAATAATAAGCTTGGTAATGGGTCGGAAAAGTGCATAGCCAACTGCCGCTGGCCACCCATTTTTGATCCTAGACTCGCGAAAGGACGTTTTGCGGTTCCAGACGACATGCCTTCACGAACGGGAAATCTCGAGGGCTGAGAGGTAAAAGTCACCGGAGGTAGAAGGGTTCCGTAGGATATACGAGGGCCGGCGTCGCTCGCCCCATCGAAGACGCCTTCCCCATATATAGGCAACCTTAAATGCCATCTGTCGGGTGGTATATACCCGGAGTCTTCGTCCGAACGCTCCAGAAAACGGCTCGGCGAACGCCATAAAAGGCAGCGGGCCAACGCACAAATGCTTGCGTGGTGCCGCCGCCGCCGAGCCCCGCAGTTTCAGCGGAGAGGTCACCCGCAGTGCAAAGTTGAGGTGGAGCCGGCGCATAACTCGATCCCGCTCGGCGCAGACGCGTTTTGAAAACTGCGGAGGTGGTTTGGGACAGGGGGTGTTGTCCTGCGTGGGCCGGTCGAATGAAGCCGTCTGACGCACGGGAGGCGAAGCCGAGCAAAGGGTTCGCCGCTCACTGCAAGCTCGCGCTGGCGGTACTCGCACGACTCGAGTTCCCCCACGGGTACGGAATGGCCTCGCGCCGTTGCCGCAGAGCGTTGAGGTAGAGCGAGGGCGAGGAATGCAGCGTGGAAGCTTACCGCGAACCGGCTTTCGGGGTGGGCCGCGCAGCGGTTCCGACGGAGCAGCGTGATCGCTTTCGACCGCCGGAATTGACGCTGGGTAGCTCGTTACCGAAGGGCGAACTGGGCTCCCAATTCTGGGCTCTCGACCACCTGCGCGTCTCTGCATGACTGGCCGATTGTTCGGTCACTCCTGCAGGCTCGACGCTTGCAACACGTGCCAGATTTCTCGCAGGAGCGAACCTTGGCTTTGGTCCGCGTCGGTCCGCTAAGGCGTGTCACGACGCACCACAGACCCGCCACTCACCGATGGCGCCTGCGAGATCCTGGACTCCGCACCGGGCAGGACGGGCCAGAATGCTGTTTTTTCAAACGATAGACTGGTCTCCCATGATAGGTGGTGTCATTGCTACAGCAGTCGAACCGAAGTGATCCTCGACCAATTGGTGGTCCCGACGGCGGCATCCCCAACCACGTGGAGGGAATGGCAACAGATCCGTGCGGGCCTAACCCGACTTGGCATGCGCTCAACTGCGGCCCAGCGGCACGCAACACCACAACAACGATTTTCGACACAGCATTTAGGATAGACGGCAGACGCCGGCCCGCAAGCAAGAACGCCGAGAAACTTGTGAGATACCCGGATGCCGTACAACAGGAGCCTGTTTTCCGTTGGACGGCCGTCTTCCACGATCCGCCTGCCGCTGGCCTTCGTCTGCGACCACCAGGTGGTCGCATTGCCTGTCGCAACACTTCCAGTCCGCGTGAGAAAAAGTTCGCGGCCGCGCGAAATCCAGGGAAAGGCGAAGGACACAGAGAAAGAAACCATTCAGCTTTGTCTCGAGCTGATCAAAGAGACGTTTCAAGGAGACACGGAAGCACACCCGAGCATGGGAAGTAGACTCCATCGCGGGAAGTACACCCTAGTGGGGGAAGGTGACGCAAGAAAGTAGACGCCGACGTACACGTCGCTGCGGGTTCCTAACGCGCTGCTCCTACGGGTCTTCGAGCCGCTGGCCCCATTGCGTCATCGGGGTGCAAAACGGGCTGGGAATCGGCAGCAAAGGACAGCCGAATATGAGGCGAGTCGAAGGATACACTGTGACAAAAAAGGGTCCCATCCCAGGCTTGCCGAGGGTCCCAGAGCCTCGCATCGAAGGTGCTGCCGTATATATTTTTTGCCCCGTCAAAGTATCCCGGTTTCCAGACGCAACGGACGGCCTGGTGCGCGTTGTCTGCGCCGGCGCCCACACAACCAGGCATCTACCTTCAGCGTGCGTTACAGGTATTCGTGCGGTGCCCAAGTTGCTTTCACGGTGCTCAGGTACTACGGCAAGGCTCGTTCGATCAGGAATGTGACCAAAGAACTGGGGACCACAACCGACGGTACTACCTCCGGCCAGCTCCGCCGCTTGTTTGAACGCCGGGGCCTTCGCCCGGTCGTATTGAAAAAGCCCACGCTCAAATCGCTAAAGAAAGAAATCGACGCCGGCCACCCGCTGATCGTTTCGATGGATACGGACCACTGGGCGGTGGTCTATGGCTACGGCCGCAAAGCTGTTTTTGTAGCCGATTCAGCGCTCCCACGGGCTCTTCGTTGCCGGCATTCGACAAAGCGATTCCGAGCGCGGTGGGATAAGTGGGCAATGGCAATCAGAGTCTGAGCGGCGATTTTGCTGCGAGATCTTAAGAGGTTGGAAGGGGCTTGGCTCTCTGAAAACGAATCGCCGAATGGGAAATGGGGGCAATTGTGGTGTGGAGGGGGCGCGGGGCAATCCGGGACGCTATTCCGATGCCTTGTTCGGGGCAGCCACAAGTTTAAGCCAAGGTCGCCAACACTCTCAATGAATACGAGTGGCCAGATCGGTGGAGATCCGCTGGATCGAAACCGGCCGCGGCATGGATTTCCTCGATCAGCGACTCAGTGTGTTCGTACGCCAGAGTGGCGAATTTAATGGTGGATAGGGCTTCCCACTTCGTCAGCGGTTTGCGCCGGCGAAGTTCTTCGATGTCGCCTTCCTCGACAGTGACCGATTGCGACAACTCCTGCGTTCGCGCATGCGCAACGCCGTCGCGCAGCTCGAACAAGGACTCCAAAGTCGCAAGTCGCTCATCGTCAGGCATCCTCACCAGACCGATTTTCGCGAGGATCTTGTCGAGCTTTTTCCGCTTGGACAGTCCACGCTCGATCTTGTCCCAATTCGCGAAAAGCAGCAATCCGGAGTGGTTGAAATACGCCTCCATCTTGAAGGCGGCCAAGATGTTGGCCGTCAAACATTCGTACAGCCATCCATCGCGTTTCGTCTTCGCGTTTTCGAGAATCACCCAATGTGCCTGACACAGCTCCGCGAACCCCCGAAAGCTGCGGGAACGTTCGATTTCGGCTCTGACGCGCCTCGACGGCATTGTAATTCTCTCGCTATCGGCCTCGAACGACACGCGTCACCGGGCCGAGACAAGTGACGCCTACCATTTTCCAAGACCGGACCCCGGCTCCAGTGCGCGTGGTTGATCGGCTGACTTCAGGTGGTCGAGCCATTGAATGCTTGCGTCAATACCTGCGTAATCACGTCGCTTTGTTTCTTGAGGTCACCGGGCGTCAATCGAATGCGATAGCGACCCCAGCGATCATCATAGTCCATGACATCCAACCCGGCCGTCTCAAGTTGTTCCTGCATCTCGTCGGATTTCGCCAGACGCGGTTCTAGTCGCAAAAAGCTCTTTTTGGGGCGGAAGACCACGAAATTGCAGGGCTGACCGTTCTTCGCGAGACCGATGTAAAACTTGTTGTATTTCAACTCAAGCGAGGGATCAAGCGACTTGACGGTTTGGAGCAATTCATCGCACATTCCCACCGTCTTTTGAGAGCCACGTTTGATCCAATATGTGCGATCGGTCGCCTCTTGCACTTCCTCGTCTTCATCGACGAGGCCAAGCGTCATTTGGTCGAGCACTTTGGTGAAAACCAAGCCGATTTGGTCGTTAACCTTTAGTGCGTTCATTTGGATGGCCACAAGTGGAATCATCCCGTTGAACAAGCTGATAACGTTGAGAAAACGAGCCGTAATAGCTTCGGCGACGATCACCGCAGTATGCTCGTATTGCGGGTAGCGTTTTCGTTCGATGTCCCAATACTCGATGGTGCGGATGATGTGGCTTTCGTCCGTGCCCCCAAGCTGAACCTCGACCTCGTAACGGTGATTGGCCTCCGCGTCCTGTAACAAAAGATCTAGGCGGCCTGCTCGTGGTTGAATGCGTTCTTTGTCCTTTAGGACGACATCGCCGAGACCAAGTATCGTTGGATCTTCAGCGATGCGATCTTGCACCCACCGCTCGTTGAGTTCGGCGTGCCCTTTGAGTGCGACAGTCTCGAATTTGGCGTACGTCATCATTTGCGATCTCGGCTTGAACTTTTCAGTAGACGTTTCGTAAAACCCGGCGACGGGTTCATTAGATATTGTCAGAAACTGAGCTTTCGTCACTCGGCGCGCTCCGGTTATGGACTCCCGTGAGCAATAATGTATCCAGGTGAGCCCAGCATTTTGGTCATACATCGTCTGTACGTTGCCTTCGCAAGAGAAACTGAATGAATTCGGCGCGGTTTTCATTGACAAAGCGAAGCATCTCGGGGTCGGCAGTTTCAAAGTTGTCGAGTTGCAGGGCAGGCGGCATGCCAGGCCAGGTGTCTTGCAGTCTGATCGCTGTTTTTTCAGCCGCGAGTTTAGCCAGAACATACTCTATCGATAAGGCGCGGTTTATTACTCGAGCCTGTTCCTCGTTGGGCGGATGGCAGATAGCAACGGAACGAATGTACTCAGCGATCCTCTCCGTATTGCGATCGATGCTTCTCAACGTGATGATGAACCAAATCAACAACGCGATATTGGCGATCGCCACAAGAAATAAAATGGCTGGTTCCACTCCTGGCTCCTTAGTTCAACGTGTAATTATCTCGCCGGGCCGCCACATTCCGAACCTGTTCTCCGGCCTGCATGACCGATGCTTCCCGGCGGAGAAAAAGGTAGTTTAAGCGGCCTTGAGGGACATCTGCAAGCGTTTTCTGCTTTCTTTTCAGGAATATCCAAGTTGTTTTTGAGATCAACCGTGAATCGCAGCCATTTGCTACCTCCTCAGATGCGTCTCGCCATCTCATGTGCCAGGTCATTACCGATTTTACGGAGAAAAGAGCGGACTTCAGCTTTCGACATCTGTGAAGCTGAGCCGATCAGATGTGTGTTGATGCCCCCCGGACAACTGGCGCAGCAGTTCGTATACATGCTTTCGATGGGACGGTCTAAGGAACACGCCGGTCCCCCTTCAAATCGGACCTTGAGCATACAACCATCGCTTCCGCAGATGGGGCAAACGCCGCTGCCCACATCTGTCACGTAGTTGTCGTTCTGCCAGGTCATAATACTAGTTCCCTTTGAGATAGCATTTCAGGCAAGGCACAACGAACTTTCCCCGCCTTCGGCTTCTGACCTTTGGTTCTTCCGGCCAGCAAGTTCTGCTCTCGTCACGAGACGCACATGCTAGGTGGTGTGGGAGAGGGCTCGGAGCAAGCCGGCCCCTGTCCCGATCTTTGGTTACGTGACGATACCGCCGTTGTCGTACCACCTGCGACCTACATTGCCGAGTGGGTCACACCATCTATATGAAACCGCGTGCAGACTTAGCTGCAGCGCTGCCCTCCTCACTGCCGGGCAGTTGGAGACGGACCGTTTCCCCGAATTCCGTAGGTTGTGTTCGTACCAAGATTGGAACATGTCCGTCGGCAAACATAACGTCTATCGCTCCCTGTTGGGAATCCCGTTCATTGCCCACATCGAGTCCAGCAAATGCCTTGATCGTGCCGATGATCTCCCGACGGAGATGAAAGGGGGGCGGGCACAATTCGTGACGCACGTCTCCGACAACCTCGATAATGTTCAGCCGTTCCTGCTCCGGCACGAACACGAGTTCCGTGGCTCGATCGCGAATCGCCATGATCACCCAGAAGCAGAAGAGACGGGACGTCCCCTGAGCCTCTGCAAGCCTCCTGCGATGCGATAAGTCGAGCGATCCAGGCGGACCGACAAGCACGGCGGAGGGATCAACCAGTTTGTCGCAGGGGCGGCACCACCCAAATCCCCGTTTCCGACGCCGCAGGCCGCGCGTGACGAGTGTTCCACAACTAGGGCAGAATCTGCGTCTTTGAGCAACCAATCGCGAGAACGCGAAGACCGCGACGAGCGAGATGGCCCCGATCGCGGCAGCTAACAAGCCGGTAGCGTCGCCCCGCAGTGCCGCCCAAGCCAGCCAAGCTGCTGCGGACGCGCCAAGTACCGCGAAAATCAGAACCTCGCGTCGTCGCAGCCGCTTTCGGTCAGATAGGGGATTTGAGCTAATCAGACGCATCACGGAGTCGCCTTTTTTC
>Ga0351889_10345_pt1 | contig 11172 bp, 12 predicted proteins | sample TotcelFGM3001M14_FD_206767 | JGI IMG/M metagenome (GOLD analysis project Ga0351889, IMG submission 206767) | Enriched cells from coal bed in the Powder River Basin, Montana, United States - Total cells FGM rep3 HSBNCT.FGM.300.1.M14 ...
GTCTCATCTGCACTGAGCTTCCCGACGAGAGTGTCGAAAAGGACTATCTGCTTGAATCTGCCGAAGCCTGAGAAGAATGCATTGAGCCTTGAGGATCGCTTAGAAGCATCCATGACGCTTATCCCTTTAATACCATAGCCTGTCTTACTTGCCAGAGCTTCTATCTTTTCCTTGAGCTCCCCATCTGGAAGAGGAGTCAGCCTGTTGAAAAGCCGGATGAACACCCTGGTATAGAGCAGGTTTATGATTAGCGAGAGGGCCATGAAGAGCAGCCAGGAATAGAGTATGAACTCATTTCCCATACTAAGGTACATGGAAAGCAGAAGATAGCCTAGAGGGCCTCCGATCACTATTGCAAGGGCAAGTGACTTAATCTGGTCAAGGATGAATGTCCTGACAGTAGATTTGTTGAAGCCATACCGCTCTTCAATGCTGAAGGTCTGGTATACCCTGAATCCGATTCCGATAATGTAGCTGACTATCATATATATGCCGAAGAAAGCAAGAGTCTGAAGCTTCCGGTCTGAGGTTACTGAGGATGCGATATCTGCAATGTAAGGAAAGAAGCCTGACAGGAGGAATGCTATAAGGACAGAGGTATCGATGACTCGTGCGGCCATCGACAGCCTGTGGCTCTCCATTGTGTAGTCAAGCCACTTCCTGTATTCCTCCTTGTCGTAGACATCACTTACATTCTCAGGTATGGGCTTGAGCCTGTTCCTGTAGTTAAGGGCTGAAAGGGTCACTTCCAATAAAAAGATCAATAGTATGATAGCAATGGTTATTTGTTGCATGCTGCCTCCTAAAGCTGGAATGTCCGTTGAATGGTTATCTCCATAGTAGCACCAATTAAGAGGGCAAGTCGAATGGATTGTTCTTTTCTAAGTACATTGAATTATTGCTTACAACTAACACCGTACCGTAAATGTCGGGTAGAATAAAGATATGCCTGCTATCATTTTCTTCGGAGGGAGGTCATAACTATGGATAATCTAGGAAACATGAATGCTGCCATGAGATATCTGGAGGAAAATCTTGCGAATACCATTGATTTTGAAAGGGTGGCAAGAATAGCCGGGTGTTCCGAATATCACTTCAGAAGGATGTTCTCATTCCTTTCCGGAATATCACTTGGTGAATACATACGCAGAAGGCGGCTGAGTTTAGCTGCAAGTATGCTAAGGGCAAGTGAGGTGAAGATCATCGATATGGCAATGGAGCTTGGATATGAGTCTCCTGATGCATTTTCCAGAGCCTTCCAGAACATGCACGGAGTAACTCCAACTCAGGCGAGGAGAGGGGATATGCCTTTGAAGGCATTCTCAGCCATGACCTTCCAGCTCAAAATACAAGGAGGAACAGAAATGGACTATCGGATCGTTGAAAAGGAAGACTTCAATATTATCGGAATCAAGAAGAGGATAACTCTTGTCTACGAAGGTGTTAACAGAGGGATGGACTCCATGTGGGCAAGCCTCACTATGGAAGATATCATTGACCTGAAGAGGCAGTCTGATGTGGAGCCTAAGGGAATAATCCTGGCTTCAGCCAACTTCTCTGATGACAGGGCTGAAGGGTCTGAGCTTGACCAGTACATCGGAGTAGCTGCGACCAATACATCATCTGACAAATGGACTGTGCTCCCCGTAAAGGCTTCAACCTGGGCGGTATTCACTGCGATTGGAGATTTTCCTTCTGCACTTCAGGAGATCTGGGGTAAGATATATGCAGAATGGTTTCCTGGCTCAGGTTACGAGGTTTCTGAAGGACCTGAAATCCTATGGAACGAAAGTCCTGACACAAGTAGGAAGGACTACAGGAGCGAAATATGGATACCCGTAAAGAAGGCTAGGTAACTCCATCTAATGGCATGAGATTACAAAGGAACAGCAGTATGGATAATGAGAATTGCGACCTGATTCACCCAAATGGTGTGAAAGAAAAAAAGCTTGAAGTCATAGATGGATATACAATAAAAAACCATGTAAGCGGCAAAACCATCTGGTCAAAAGGTAAAATAGTGAATAATCAGCCTGAAGGCTACTGGGAATGGTACAGACCGGATGGAACCATAAAAAGATCAGGATATTTTGAGAATGGAAATCCTATCGGAGAGTGGATAACTTACGACAGTTAAGGGAAGAGGTACAAGACCACTGAAAGGGGGTCCAAAGGATAGTCCTCTACATTAATGTTACATTCATAGAATGGTTCGGCTCCTGTTTTTCATGTCCCTGATTTAAAATCTCACTAAAAGATGAGATAATCTCATAATTGGTACATGATGCGTTGTCGGATAAAATTGAAATGAAAGAGCTGAACAAAAGGTAACTGCTGAAATCATTTATACGCTTTTGAGGTAGTTCCCTTAATACAGTACATAAATTTCAGGAGGATTGAATGACTAAGCAGATGACGGTGACAGAACTGAAGAAGAGACTTAAGGGTATGGAGCAACCTGAACTTATAGACCTCATTTCAGGCCTTTACAAGGCAAATGGAATGGTAAAGGAAATCCTGAACAGCCGGTTCTCAGGTGAAGAATATCAGGCTGAGGTGCTCGAAGCCTACAAACAGAAATTAATAAGTGAATTTTTTCCGAAAAACATGAGGAAGATGCCATCATTGAAGGCTGCAAAATCCTATGTGTCTGATTTCAAGAAGATCGGGCCTGACGAAATGGTCATGGACCTGATACTGTACTATGTGGAATGCGGAACTGAATTCACCAATACCTTTGGAGATATGGATGCTAAGTTCTATCAAGACATGGTAAGAATGTTTGAGGAGTTTGCACACCAGCTTAATGTTAATGGCACGAAAGAAAACTATGAGACCTTGAAGAAGAGGATAAGGAAGCTTGTTCACAATGCTTCAGGAATTGGCTGGGGTTACAGTGAAGCTATCTTTGAGATCTATGCTGATATATATAAATATGATGAAGATGAAGAAGACTGATAATCAGCGTCAGAAAACTAGTTGGGAATTGGACAATTGAATCTGCACGATTTTCAAGGAATGTATTGCAGGATATGAACTGAAGCTTGATAAGGCAACAGCCTTTCGAGCTTTTTCAATGTTGAAAAAAGTAATAATAGCATCCCATAGTAAGGAAATTTGACGGTGAACCGCTTATATTCATTGGTGGTATATGTTAATATAAAATGAGATTTGTGAGAATATTATAACTGCTTACTTTCGGTGATATCCGATAGCTTTTCTGATTAATGGCGGAGGTGAAGGGATTGACTGATACTGCAAGAATGCCGGCCAGCCTGAACTGCATAACCGGTGGAGATGACCACTTGTATGGCAGGCTCAGGGAGTCGATCTCGAAGGCATCCAAGATAAGCATCATCGTATCTTTCCTCATGGAGTCAGGAGTTAGGATGATCGCTGACGACCTTGCTGAAGCTACGAGGCGAGGTGCAAGGATCAGGATACTCTGCGGTAACTACCTGAACATAACGCAGCCCCAGGCTCTGTACTTGCTTAAAGGCACTTTGGGCGACAGGGTGGACCTGAGGTTCTATGATGTTGAGAGGAAGTCCTTCCATCCAAAGGCTTACATCTTTGAAAGCGATGGATTGGGCGAGATCTTTGTGGGTTCGTCGAACATCTCAAGGACTGCTCTTACTGATGGGATTGAGTGGAACTACAGGTTGGATTCAATTCACGAACCTGATGACTTCAGACATTTCAAGGATACCTTCGAGGACCTGTTCCTTAACCGTTCGCGCATCATAGACGATGACGAGATGAAGAGATACTCCAGACAGTGGAAGAGACCGAAGGTCTATGAGGATATTGAAAGGCTTGGAGATGAGACCGAAATACCGGAGAATGTCTTAGTAGAATTCCCTAGTCCTGTAGGTGCCCAGATTGAAGCGCTGTATGAGCTGAAGAGGTCAAGGAGTGAAGGCTGGGACAAAGGGCTCGTGGTTGCGGCTACTGGCCTTGGAAAGACCTACCTTGCCGCCTTCGATTCAAGGGAGTTCAGGAAGGTACTTTTCGTGGCCCACAGGGAAGAGATCCTATCCCAGTCTGAGAGGACCTTCAGGAATGCAAGGCCTGATGTCACAACCGGATTCTTCAAGGGCGATGCGAAGGACATGGACTGCGACATACTTTTCGCATCGGTACAGACTTTAGGCAGGAAGGAATATCTTACAGGCAGAAGCTTCAGCGAGACCGAGTTCGACTATATCGTAATAGATGAATTCCATCATGCTGTTTCAGAAAACTATCAGAACATCTTAGGTTACTTCAGGCCGAAATTTCTTCTCGGACTTACAGCCACACCTGAAAGGCTGGACAACCAGGATGTCTTCGCACTCTGCGACTATAACGTTATCTATGAAGCAAGGCTGAAGGAAGCCATCAACAAGGGTTGGCTTTCACCGTTCAGATACTACGGGATATTTGATGAGACTGACTATTCTGGTATCAGCTGCAGGCAGGGCAAATATGACGATAAGCAGCTTGAGGAAGCCCTCAGCATAAATAAGAGAGCTGAGCTTGTCCTTGAAAATTATGGAAGATACAGAAGCAGCAGGGCACTTGGATTCTGTGCAGGCAGAAAGCATGCAGTTTACATGGCAGAATATTTTTCAAGGAAAGGTATAAAAGCTTGTGCAGTGGTAAGCGGGGATGCATCATCTGCGCATGCCATGGAGAGAAGCGAGGCCATACGGAAGTTCAGGAAGGGCGAGGTCAATGTGCTGTTTTCAGTTGACATGTTCAACGAAGGACTGGATGTCCCTGATGTAGACATGGTCATGCTATTAAGACCTACAGAGTCACCGACTATTTTCCTTCAGCAGCTTGGCAGAGGCCTCAGGAAAAGCATAGGAAAGAAATACGTTAATGTCCTTGATTTCATAGGAAACTACAGGAAAGCGAACCTTGTCCCGTTTTTCCTGACAGGAAACGGACAGGCAGGGGATACAGCGCGCAGGATGCCACTCATACCCGATGAGGAGGATTATCCTGAAGGTTGCCTCGTTAACTTCGACTTAAGGCTGATAGATCTCTTCAGAAAGCTTGAAGCAGAGCAGATGGATGCCTTCGGACGGATAGTTGACGAGTATTTCAGGATTAAGGAGCAGATTGGAGAACGGCCATCAAGACTCCAGTTGTTTACTTATCTCGATGATGCTGTAAGCTCACTTATAAGGTCGAAGAAAGAGCTTAATATCTTCAGGGACTACCTATCGTTCCTGGACAGCTTTGGTGAGGCTACTGAGTCTGAGAGGTCACTTATTGGGACTAAAGCCCATCTGTTCATCAGGGAAATTGAAAACACAAGTATGTCCAAGCTATACAAGATGCCTGTGCTTCTCGCATTCCATAATGGAGGGAAGGTCAGGGAGAAAATCACTGATGATGATATTTATGAGAGCTTCAGGGAGTTCTACACGCATGGAGCAAACAGGGTGGATATGCTGAGGGACAAGGGTACAGCTGGATACATGGATTGGGGCAGGAAGGAATATGTAGATCTTGCAAGAAAGAATCCGCTCAAATTCCTTCAGAAGACATCGCCTGAGTTCTTTAATACCTGTGAGGATGGATTCTGCCTCAACCAGGAACTGTGGCAATATCTTGCTGATGAGGAATTCACCAGGCAATTTGGTGACGTAATAAGCTTCAAAACAAGAAAATTCTACAAGGAGAGGCTGGAAAAGCTGGAGAAACAATACGGAGGAGATTAGGAACATGACAGTAAGGACAATTAGATATGATAAGCTGGTGAGAGACAGGATCCCGGAGATTATCGAAGCTGATGGGAAGACAGCCGAAATAGAGATACTGGGAGACTCTGAATACAGAAGGTGCCTCGATGAGAAGCTAGGGGAAGAGCTAAAAGAATACCTTGAGAGTGGAAGTATTGAGGAGCTTGCTGACATACTTGAGGTAATATACGCACTGGTGGACCTTAATGGAACGAGCAGAGAAGAATTTGAAAGGCTGAGAGCAGAAAAGGATACTGACAGGGGAGGCTTCGAAAAGAGGCTTTTCCTGAAGGAAGTCAGGATTATAAGCAAGTAAAAATCATACAATTCATTCATAAAGCCAAAAAGTTAAAAGGTATTTTCACGATTCAATGAATGTTCACATATTCGTCGCTATTCTGATACTGCAATGGTGTACCATTATACTATACGAGGAGGCGATTAAATGAAAAAGCCAATCTATAAGAAATGGTGGTTCTGGCCGATAATTGGCGGAATGCTGGTAGATTCGATATCTCTATACTGCCTGCTGAACTGGAAGAAGAAACAGGATGCGGAAAAAACTGATGCAGAGAGAACAGAAGAAGATAAAGAAGATGAAGAGAAGTGCTGCAAAGGATTATTTTCCTGCAGATCATAGAAGTGATTGCCATTCCAATGCGGAATGGCTCTTTTTATAATATAATTTGTGGTGTAGCATAAAGGCGTACATATGTATTTCGATTCTAAGGAGAGTGACAATATGAGGACTGGCAAGGTTATCGATGCAATGATAGGTTATTATTCATGTGATGCGAAGAGAATAAACCATTTCCTTAAGGTTTACGGCTTCTCAAAGGCCATTGGTGAGATGGAAGGTCTTGATGACAAGACACAGGAGATTCTTGAGATTACTGCAGCAACTCATGATATTGGAATCAAGCTTAGCGAGGAGAAATACGGGAATTGCTCAGGCGCCCATCAGCAGGTTGAAGGGCCTCCTGAAGCAAGGAAGCTCCTTGAGGGACTTGGCTTCGAGGATGAGATTATCGAAAGAGTATGCTTCATAATCTCAAGGCACCATACCTATAAGGACATCCAGGGCATTGACTATCAGATACTCGTTGAGGCTGATTTCCTTGTCAATGCGTTCGAGGACACACTTCCAGAAACAGCAGTCAGGAGCTTCAGGGACAAGGTGTTCAGGACTGAGACTGGGAAAAGGTTCCTTGAAAGGCTCTACGGAATTATCGACTGAGGTTAGGGTAACTCGGTCATTATCCTGATTGGCAATTTGAAGTTGATATTATTCATAAAAACGTCTATAACTGCTGATTATAGACGTTTTCGTGAATGAATTCTTACTTTTGAGTACTATAATGATCTTAGAATGAAACGGTACTGGATAATATAAAGAATTTGGTATACAGTATATGTGAATGTAAATATGAAAAACGTATATCAATTATATTAAACGGGATTCATATTATAATCATCACTGCAGATCAATTTTTCAAGGCAGCTGAGGGGGGTATCGAGATACGAAGAGTATAGGCTAAAGCAATTGAACACGATCCTTATAAGATACAAAGGATTACTTCCGTCTTTTACTGGCGGCAATGATGTCTCTCGCACAATTGTTATGCATAATATTGGAGGCATGTAATGGAAAGTGACCTGATAAATGGAAAGCTCAAGGCAGAACCTTCTGAACTAAAGGGGACATCAATACTTTTAATGCTGACCTCGCTGCTTGCACTCTTAGCTGCACTTGCCGGCATTTTTTCAAGTGAAGTATATCGAGAACTGATATCGACAAAAGCCATAACAGAGTACCTGATCCTTGGGTCAGTAGTCCAGGATATCATAACAGTACCTGTGTCCATTGCATTATTCATCTCATCCTTCATATATATCAAGGGTAAAGACAGACGGGTGCTCACTGCCATGGCAGGGCTTGTTTCGTACATCTTCTACGGATATGCGCTATTCTCAATTCAGGGACAGTATACAAGGCTCTACCTTATATACCTTGTCATTTTCGGTGCCTCTGCCTATGGGCTTATGTTCATTGTACCAAGGCTGATTCATATGTCCAGCCGCACTGAAGTTTCAAGAGGACTCAGGAGAGGGATAGCAGGATTCCTTTTGCTTATTCTCGCAGTTCTTGTGCCCGTATGGATAATGAGGATGCAGCCGGATATTGCAAACAGAGCACCAGGCGAGCTGTATGGAGTATTCGTTCTTGATCTTGCTGTAGTATTTCCAGCATTTGGAATCATAGCATTCAACCTGATAAGAAACAACGCTGCCATTGACCTGCTGACTGCTGCAGCCCTTGTGAAGGTTTTTACCCTGTGCCTTTCTGTAGGACTCGGTGAATTCATAAAGCCATCCTTCGGATTTCCTCAGGACATGGCGATGACTGTCATATTCATAACTCTGACAATTGTTTCAGCTATATTTTCAGTACTCATTTTCAGGAAGCTTAAGGCTGACTGAATATATTTGACCATCAGAAAAGTAATGGGGACCTGTTTTGAAGGTCCTCATTACTTTTCTTTGATATCAGGCATCAAGATGCCTGACATTATGCTTTTTCCTTAGGCTTGACTGTCTTATGAAATAGATGGCAAACGGGGCTGCTGCAATTGAAAGTATTGACGCCCATATAGCTTTGGCCGGGCTTGCACAGTGACTGATCGCTTCTCCAGACTTTATGATCTCAAGCGTTTCTGCATGAATGTCCGGCTCTCCGCCGTGATAAAGACATGCCCTGCTATAGGTTCCTGTTATTCTAAGCGTGTCGCCCTTGTGGCTGTAGTCACCGAAGTAACCAATCCTGTCTGCGTTCAGCTTGTCCATCCATACGCCAATGGCGTTTGTACCATCGTTGACATTAACCCAGGTGCCTTCTGGCCTCTCCATTTTCTCACCAATCGCTTCGGCGGTTATCGTTACTTTTTCACCATCCAGAGAAATCGCATTCTCAATCAGGTCATTTATTGAATATGAGACTGATGCATCAGCAGCTGTGGATGGGAAAAGAAGGATCAGGCTGAATATGACCGCTCGGATGTATTTTTCCATAATCTCTTCAGTCCTCCTCCCATATAGCCGATGAGTGCGAATACCGACAGGAATTCAAGTCTTCCCAGGTACATGGCCGCGATATAGTATACCTTCATTGCTGCAGGCATGGCCGGAGTTGTAACACCAATTGAGAGTCCGACATTTCCGGTAACTGAGGCTGCCTCAAATGCAGAATGTGACAATGGGTAGCCATAGTAGGTTCCAAGCAGCGTACCGGCGCCGAACATCACGACATAAAGCAGGATGACCAGAGCTGATGACTTCACCAGGCTGTCGTCAAGGACTTGTTCCTTTATGTGGTGGAACTTGTTTACCTTGACTATTCTCTCAGATGTCAGAAGCTTCCGTACATCTATCATAATTCCCTTGAAGACAACGCCTACCCTCAGTCCCTTGAAGCCGCCTGCTGTTGAACATGCCGAGCCTCCTATGAGCATTACCATTATCATGATGAGTATCGCGAAGTCCCCCCATTCAAGTGCGAACTGTCTTGCATATACGGAGCCGAAACCGGTTGTCGTATGGGCTGAAAGTACATTGAACACAACTCGTCTGAATGCTGAAACAGCATCAGGATAAACACCAAGCCTGGCAAGTCCGGCGAGTGCAAGGACTGTTGAGGTGAATGCGGTGACGAAGAAGCTCTGTGTTTCGATATTTTTCACAAGCTCCTTCTTTTTTCCGTGCCACATCGCATAATGCAGACCGAAGTTGAATGAACCAAGTATGAATATCACCATAGCAACAGTCTCATATGTGATGCTGTGGTAGTACATTATGTTCTGGGAATTGGGTGCAAAGCCGCCGGTGCTCCATGAAGACTCGAACATGTACAGGGCGTGGAGAAGCGAAGACAAAGGCCTGAGTCCGATTGCAATTCCTGTTATCCATAGTGCACCGGTACCGATTGCCAGATATACCATGCTTATCTTCCAAATCTGCCGTGCAGTTCCCTTGACGTTCGGAAGCAGCTCAATGTCCTTTCCCTCGCCAACATACATCTTGTATGCCCCGCCTGTTTCCCTTACCAGAAACGTAAGAGCAAGGACAACCATACCCTGGCCTCCGATGAAGGTCAGTATGTGCCTCCACATGTTCAGCCCGTTTGAGATGTGGTCGATGTCCAGTGTAAGCACAAGGCCTGTGGTCGTGAATCCGCTCATGACATCGAACATCGAGTCAAGCAGCGAAGGATTATGGCCGCTGAGCCTGTATGGAATGGCACAGAGGAATGTAAGAAGGATCCATGACAGCGATGCAATGATGAAACCATGCTTCCACTGAAGATCCGATTTTCCTGCCTTGACCCTTTTCCCCAGCATTATCATTCCAATTCCAACTATGGAAGAGGTCGAAATACCTATGAGAAAATCAAGCGCAGGTTCCCATTCCCTGAAGAACAGCGACGTTAAAAGGGGGATCACCATCAAAGCAGAAACGCTTGTGACGATGTACCCCGTGTAATAGCTTATTACCTCGGCATTAGATGCCTTTTTCACGGTGTTCATGTTCATTTCATCAGCAATGCTGAGGCCCCAATAGTCATAGCAATGAAGAACCCTACAGTCAGCAGTTCAGCGATTATTCCCTTTATCTCATTCAGATCAATTTCCATTTTTTTACACCACCATATATTTCTTTGGATAGTATCGACATTGTATCTGTATTCGTCACAAGAAGTGCACGGTCGCCTGAGCACAGTACCGTATCCCCCTTGGGATATATGACTGTGCTGCCCCGAAGGACAGATGCGAAGACACATTCCTCAGGAAGAGTCAAGTCTTTAATCATCTTGCCGTCCCAGACCATTCGCTGGTTCAGGGCTACCTCGGCCAATACCATCGAACCTCTTTCGAATGTAGATACGATCTTTATGTCGTCCCTGTTCAGCTCGTTTTCAATCAGTGTTGCAATTACAGCTGTGCTGCATACTGTCGTATCTATGCCAAGAAGCCTGAACATCTCCATGTTCTTCGGATTGTTAACCCTTGCAATGGTCTTGTTGATGTTGAAGGTAAGCTTTGCTATCTGGCATATTACCAGGTTCTCCTCGTCGGAGCCTGTGACTGCAGCTACTATCTCGGCGTTATCTATACCTGCATCCTTTAGGACTTCCGGATCTGTTCCGTCTCCCTGAATGACATCAGCGCCGATTGCATCAGCTGCCCTCATGCAGGCATCCTTGTCACGTTCGACAAGAGTGGCGCAGTGGCCTCTCTCGTGCAGAGTCCTGAAGAGGTTGTAGCCGACCTTTCCTCCTCCAATTATTAATGCTCTCATACAAACATCTCCTTGGTCAGAAGACCCATCAGCTTTTTCTTGTCTTCCGACCTTATGGTAGCGATAAGCCTATCGCCCTTTGTAA
>Ga0351889_10348_pt1 | contig 10931 bp, 4 predicted proteins | sample TotcelFGM3001M14_FD_206767 | JGI IMG/M metagenome (GOLD analysis project Ga0351889, IMG submission 206767) | Enriched cells from coal bed in the Powder River Basin, Montana, United States - Total cells FGM rep3 HSBNCT.FGM.300.1.M14 ...
GCGCCGAGGCGGCCTCGCGAACTCGTGCCTGACGATGGCGACGAGGGACTGGAGCGGGTGATATTCGGCTTGTTGGAGAAATCGACAAGTGCCCGCACCTCGTCCGCTGCGGAATTGCGCGAGCAGTTGGGCGCCGAGCCGCTGGCGATACCACCGGAAGCGGAGGCAGGAACAGCGGCGCCATTGCCCTACGAACGCCGCCTCGAACGTCAAATGCGACGCAGTTGGACTCTCTGCTGGGTGGCCGCCATTCTCAGCGCCGGACCGGTTGGTTTCCTGCCTCAGGCGCTGACCCTGGCCGGGGCCTACGCGTTCTATCGTTCGGAATTGCTCCGCGCTTTGGGACTCCGGCAGAGTTGGTCGCGCAACGTGGCGTGGCTCGTGCTGATGGGACTGACGTGGCCTTTGGCGATCGCCAATCAGGTGTGGCTCGGTTTGCTATTCCTTTCGTTGGGGGCATACATTCCTGGCTTCTTCATCGTCCTCCTGCTCTCCATCGCAGTGAGCCAAGTCGGGCTCCTGCCGGCCGCCGTCTATTTTTTTTCCCAATCGCGGCGTCTGCACCGCGAGCTTTCCTTGCGACGAGCGATCGTGCTCAGCAGCGCTCAGCGCAAAGAGTACTTGACTCATTTGAAGTCGTTCCACGACTTACACCCCGAGGATCTGCACCTGCACCAGAAATACGTCGTAGCACTGTTGGCCGCCGAACGACATCGGGAAGCGGTTGTCGAAGCCCGGTTGGTGCTTCGCCAGGACGCCTACAATTTCGGGGCGAGTTTGCTGCTGGCTCATGCGTACTTCGAATTGGGGCTGTATGAAGCTTGTACCGCCACGTGCAACGCGTATCTCGCGGTGACGGGTTACTGTTTCGAGTTCGCCGAGTTACGGTCGAGTTGTGACCACCGCATGATGGGAGCAACCGCATGAAGTTCGACATCCGTTTCGCCACGCCTCCGGGCATCCACTTTCGCTGCCTGCAATTCCGTGGGAAAGGACACGCCTACTTGGACGAGATGGCGTTGGTGCTGGAGGGCCCAATGCCGAAATTCACCTTGCCGCTGATCAGCAGGTTTTATTATCGGCTGCTGTACGAGCAAGCGACGCGCACCATCCCTTACTCGCGAATCGTCGCGTATCGCTACAGCGGCGACTGGGTGTGCGTTACTCCCTGGCGAGTGCTTTTGGCGATGCTCCTGGCCGCGCCGTTCACCTTGGTCGTCGCCACAAGCCGCGAGTATCTCACGTGGGAATGGTGGGCGGTGGTGAGCGTTGCGGGCGCATTCCTGATCGGCCTGCTGTTCGTTGTCGGGCGACGCCAGCACCGACTGACGTACCGCCAGATGGACGGCAAGCTGTGCAACGTTGCTTTGTCCAACGTGCGTCGGCCGAGAGAACGGGCCCGCGAATTCCGCACTCGGCTGGGGGAACACGTGGATTTCACTCGTTCGTACCAAGGTAAGAAACCATGAATCGACCGCTTGCTCAACTTCTGATGTCGGCCGTGCTGCCGCTGGTTGGCTTGACCGCGTCGGCGCAGGAGCCGACCGACTCGTGGCGGCAATTGGCGGCCCAGGCCGATCGTGCAGGCCGCGCCGACAAGCTGGCGGAAGCCGAGTCGCTGTACCGCCACGCGCTGGAACAAGCCGAGGGAGCCCAGGCGCCGCCGCGAGACCAGGGACTCGTCTGGAACGAGCTGGGATTGTTGCTCTTGCGTGCAGGAAAGTCGGAGCAAGCCGTTCAGTCTTTCGAACGAGCGATCAGCCTGTTTCAGGATGCCGTGCCGCCCGAAGATCCCAACCCGCCGATCATGTTGGCCAACCTTGGCCTCGCGCTGCGATGGGCGGGCCGATTGGCCGAGGCGACTGACCGGCTCCGCGAGTCGCTGGCCCTCCGCGAGCAGCACCACGGTCTGGAGAGCCTGCCGGTGGCGCAAATACTGGACGAACTGGCGTCGCTGGCCGACCAGCAAGACGATCACCAACGAGCCGCAACGTTACTGGCACGCTCGCTGAAAATCCGCCAAGCGATTCGCGGGCCTTACCACGACGAGACGATCAACAGCCAGTTGCGTTTGGCCGATCAGCGGCGAGCGACCGGCGCGGTCGAGGAGGCGGAGGCATTGCTGGCCGAGAGCTTGGCCAGCGCGGAGCGGTTGTTTGGCCCGGATGCCCAAACGCTTGCGGTCGTGCTCCGGCGCCAAGCCGATTTGTGGAAGCAGCAAGGCGACGAGACGGCCGCGAACCAGGCGGCTCGCAGAATCGCTCGGTTGGAGCAGGTCTCGCTGTGGCACCAGCGTTTGCAGGCCGTCTACGCAGCCCGCGACGAAGAAAAGCTGACCGAGGCGGAGGAGTTGACGGAAGCCTGCGTGAACGAGGCGGCGGCCTTCGGGCCCGACAATCAACAGGAAATACTGGCGCTGTCGCAACTCGGCGAACTCCGCAGGCGTCAAGGACGCATGAACGAAGCGTTGGAGGCACACCTCCGGCAGTTCGCCATCGCCCAAAAGGTCTTCGGTGCCGATCATCCGGAAGTGGCCGCGACGCTGCTGCAAATCGCTCGTATCCAACTGGCCACCGACCCCGTGGATGCCGGGCTGTCCGCGCTGCAGCAGGCCCTGGACTCTAACCGCCAATCGGGATTTCCCAACCATGCCCTGCACCAACAAATCGCTCATACGCTGTCCTCGCAATATTTTCAGGCGTCGCGATACAAGGATGCGGTTTCGCCGTGGGAGGCGTATCTGGCGGCTTGGCAGGCACTCGAGGAACCCCCGGACGCAACGTTGGGCGTGGTGCTGAACAACCTCGGCGTGTGTTACTTCAACTTGGAACAGACGCCGCAAGCGCTGTCCTACTTCGAGCAGGCCCAAGCGGTCTGGCGGCAGACGCTGCCGCCTGACGATCCGAACCTAACGACGGTGGCCGAGAACCTGGCCGCCGCCCGACGTGCGGTGCCCGCGCCGCCCGCCACGGATAACGATTCGGCCTTCGCTTCCGCAGATCTGCGTTCCCAAGACGCCGTCGCGCCCGTGCCGCACGACGTGGAGCAAACCGAAGGCACGACGACGTACATCGACTTCAAGGTGCTCGTTTTTCAGTTCCTGACCGCGCTTGTCCTTCAATGGCAGGCGCGCAAGCGAGGTTATTCACCGCTGCTCTGGTTCTTGGCGACGCTGCTCAGTCACGTGTTCGTGACCATGAGCATCTTGGCGATGTTGCCCGACCGTTCGCTGGCAAAGCAGCGTGCCCGCGAAACGCAAGCGGTGGACGCTCTGCTGGCGAACCGTCGCGGCCAGACCGCGCCCCTACCCAGCGGCGCGATAGGCCAAGAATCCATCGGTGATGCACTCACCCAGGCGACGTGAGGAGGGATTCTGGAAATGAAATTCTTGATCCGTTTCGTTTTGCTGATGGGAATTGGGACGTGCTGGGCGTTTCTCGGTTGTTCCCAGGGGAACTCAGGACCGCCGCAAGATCAGGGCATACCGGTTTCGTCCGGCGAGCTGACCTTTGCCGGTGAACGGTCCGTTCACCATCACAACTCGCCGGAGGGTGAAAAAGGCGGAACGAAGCGACTGTTGCCGAACGGCAGTGCTGCCACACAGCCGGCGGGCAAGCGTTACGCCGTGCTCGTCGGGATCAACGAGTACAACCTTATGGCACCGCTGCGCTATTGCGTCCGAGACATGGAGGAACTCAAGCATGCACTGGTCAACTGGGGAGGATATGAAGAGAAGAACGTAACATTGCTCGTGGACACGGCGGCCGAGAGGGCTAAACATCCTACGCCGGGGGCGATCGACTACGCTTTGAGCAAGATCTGCAAAGAGGCCAAGGAGGAGGACAGCGTCCTGTTCGCGTTTTCGGGACACGGCGAACGCGATGCCGACGGTTACACCTACCTGGTCCCGTCTGACGGAAGCGGAGAAGCGCTGCATTTCTGTCTGCGCCTCAGCAGAGTACACGAATTGATGGGGCCTGCCCAGTGCAAGGCGCGCCAGAGATTGATCATCCTGGACTGCTGCCACGCGGCCGGGAAGAGGAGCGGGTCGGGCCCGCTCAAAGAACTCCAGCCAGGCCAGGGGCTCGTCGAGCTGCTCTCCTGCCGCGAAAACGAGGTCAGCCGCGAGGACGACGATCTTCGACATGGGTTGTTCAGCTATTTCATGATCCAGGCTATTCGCACCGGTGCCGCGGATCGCGAGATCGGCAACGGCGATGGCGACGTCTCCGTCAACGAGGCCTCGGAATACGTCGATCGCGAGATTCAGAGATACGTCGCCAGCAACAGCCGCTTTCGCGGCCATCGCCAATCGCCGATGATCCGACAAGAGACAGGCGGCCGCCCGCTCATCCTCTCCAGAGCGGGAAACAAGGCGGAGGTTCCGCTGCCGAATCTGACCGACACCTCGCCCGCTGCCGATCTGGAGTTAGTAACGCTGCCCGGGCTGACGGGGCGCTGGTGGTTTGAGGAGACGCCGTGGTTCCTGCCGGAGCTGCGCCAGAAGGTGACGAAGCTTCCTGAGGTGCGCGTTGCGGCATACGCGCCGGCCGACGCTCAGGTTCCGCCGCCGGCCGAGGGAGCGCAGAGCCGGCGGGTGCGCGAGTTCTTGAATCGCCTTCGGGCCGCTTGTGAACAACACCTGCGGAACGTCGAGGGCAGCGAGCCGCAGCGCGCCAAGGAACTCCGCAACCTGATCCGCGATCTGGATCGCGAGTTCCTGGACGACGTGGCCAAGAGAGGACTGGTGGAAACTGCCCGAGGGCTGAAGGATCCTCACCTGCTGGCGGTCGTCCAGCACCGACTCGGCCAGCAGGACGCGTCCGCATCGTACGAGGAAGCCATTGCGCGCTACGAATCCCAAATAAACCAGTTGGGCGAACGAAGTTCGCTGGTGGTGCGAGGGCTTTATGCCGTCTGCCTCGCCGACTTCGGCATGCTCCAGTTCGCCAAGGACGAATTTGCCCAGGCGGAGAAGCACTTTCGCTATGCGCGTGACCAAGCACGCCACTTGGGCTCGCACGCGGTGCCCTTCGAGATCTTCTGCCTGACACAGGAGGTGCTCGCCGGACGAAAACTGGGGACGAAGTGGGACAAATTGCAGCACGCGATGACCGAAGCCTTTCAACTTGCGGAGGGCCACCTCGACCCCGCCCATCCGCTGCGCGCCTACCTCCACGAGCGGCGCGCCTGGCTGCTGATGGATCAATGGCAGGTGTCGGAGGCCCGGCGGGAATTCCAGCGTGCGATTCAATTGCGAGAAAAGTCCTTGGCGGAGAATCACCTCGCGGAATCGGCATCGCCCCCGCACGTAATTCTGCACGACGAGCACGGCTTGGCGATGTGTGATCTGTTTTCCGGAGAAGTCGACAAAGCCCGCGCGTCCTACCAGGCGCTCCAAAACAAAATCATCGACATGCTGAACCAGGGTGACGGCGAGACCGCGGACCTCGCCGAGCGGCTCGTGAACACGACGGAACGTCTGGGGGACACGTACCTCATGTCGCACAGACCGTGCGGCAAAGAGGCCGCGGCGTGGTATCAGGATGCGCATGCGTACGCCCAGCAACTCGGCCCCACGACGGTGACTTCCGGTGATCCCGATACGGTACGAGCCCGGTTGTTGTTGAAAACCGCGTTGGCCGCCTCGGTCGCCGGAAACCAGGAGCAGTGCAGCCGGGCCTTGAGACGCTATCGAGAGATGCCGTTGCACGAAGCTCAGGCGGCAAGCCTCGACGCTTATCAAAGGGCGGCGTCCGCGATCGTCGAACTGAACTCAAGCCCGGCCGAAAAGATTGCCGAGGCGCGGGAATCGCTCCGCCAATTGCTTCGCGCTGCCTTGCCCGAGCAGAACACGGAGACGAACGCCAAAGCAAGGAAAGGCCTCGGCCGGGAAACATTCGAGCTGCTGTTATTGGTGTGGGACCGACTTCTCGGCTCCCGAGACGCGGGAACAAACGAGAAACTTGCCGGCGAAACAGAGCTGGAGGACGTGAAGCTCGTGTTCAGCATCCGGCCCAAGGACCTGCGAGACGCCGCTGTGCTGCGCTACTTGAAACCCTACTACGATGTGGCGATCGGGCTCGAGCTTGCCCGGCCCGACGCCGACGATCCGGTGACGCTGCTCCGCCACATCCAAACCGCGACGACGACCCAAGCGTACACGTTGAATTTGAGAAAGCCTCACTTGGCGTTTTACTTCTTTGGTGCAGAACAACTCGGTGGTGCTGCGATCCTTTATGAACCAGGGCTGTCCGTCGACATAGTTCGGCTTGCCGAGCACGCCCCGCGCATTCAGCAGCTCGCACGGGAGAGAGCGAAACTGGCCCTCCCCGAGCCATTGGACACTCGCCTGAAAGGGCTCGGTGACACTGAATGTCTGCCCTGGCCCTACGATGAAGTTTGCCCTTACCGTCTCCCCCCTACGGTCACTTTCCCGGACCAAGTCCGATGGCAGCTGTCGCAAGAGTAGAACCGTTTGGCCAGCAGGGTGACCGCCTTCGGCGAATCTTCGTGCTGAACGACCGCGATCGTCTGCAAGTTTGGTGTCGCTCCCTGCTCTCCTCCGGACGTCATGCACATCGCAACAAGTGCTCGGGGCTCCCTGTAGATCAAAGATCTGGCCCACCGACGTAAGTTCCTGTGGGTCTGTCACGCCACTCAGCCCGCCACCAGGGCCCACGTACCGAATATCAGCGCCGCCACTGCCGCGACCGAAATGCCCAGTCCGATCCTGCGTGCGGCTGCGACGGATTTCAGGCCCAGTCGCTTCAACAGTTGCCGGCCTGCTCGCTCCGACTCGTAGTATTGCCGAGACAACGTGAGCAGCGTTGCGCCGTAAATGAATCCCGCAAAGCCCCCGGCCGTGGCGAGGATTCCGAGGACGTTCCTGGTAGGGTCCTGCAAGGGATCGCCATTGTAGTAGTAGATGCCGGCTGCAAGAATGCCAACCAGGGCTGACAGCACGGCTACCCGGGCGGCCATCCAGTGTCGCGTCGAGCCGCTTGTCGCGACCCGACCGGCCTTCTCGTCCAATTGCCCGCGAAGATCCACGAGGCACGCCTCCAGCGATCGCAGCACGCGGCCACTGAACAACGGTCGCCCCACAGCACGAGCGACTCGCGAGGGAAAAACGCAGCGAGCCAAGCCTTGGATCGTCTCCACAAACATCCAGGCGATAAAGATCCCCAGGCCATTGCGTCTGCGCCACTCGATCTGCTTTTCGATCCGGCGATAGCGATTCCACCCGTGAATCTTCGGCGGCTTGTTCACCCGGATAGTCATCGCTTCGACGTGCTTCTCGTCGATCGTACCACTGAGCTTCATGCACACCTTGCCGGAATACTCCAGCGTATGAATGTCGACGTGCAAATTAAACTCCCTCAGGAAGTACTCATCCACCGAGTCAAGGTGTTTTCGAATCCTTTGCCGGACATGCTCCGCGAGTTGCGCAGAACCTGGGATTTTCGTGGCAGCCGTATAGTCGACTGTGATTTCATGGTTCATAGGGATACCGCTATAAAAGCCAATGACCTGCGAGCACCAACAGGGTGAGAACCGCAATGATTGAAATGAACTCTCCGAGTCTATCCATTCGCCAGGAATCTCATCACACGAGCCAACAAATTGATACGCAAGGTATTGATTTCGGCTACAAACTTCAGCGCCAATCGCCGCTCAGCACAAAGGCGCCCCAGAGCACCGGAGGGGCCCCGAAGAACCCCTCTGATTTGCTGCTCGGACGCAATCGTCTGTCGCCACGAAATTGGCCCGTCTCGGCATCGTACTTATGAAGCATGTCGAGTTGAGCTTTCCGCAGTGCATCGAGCTTGCCAAGTTTTCTCTCCCAGATGTTGCGATAGAACTGTCCCATGAGTGTTTGCGTGGCACGGTCATCGACTTTCCACAGACTGGCGACGACCGTGCGGCTGCCGGCGATCTGCAAGGCGCGCTGGAGACCGAGCACTCCCTCGCCGGTGTTCACTTCGCCGAGCCCCGTTTCGCACGCGGACAGGACGGTAACGTCGACGGACTGCAAATCCAGTTCGGCAACCTCGATCGCCGTCAGGATGCCATCGTCGCCAGCCATACCGTCGTCGTCGACCATCTCACCGCGGTTGGCTCCCGCCATCACCAAACCCGATAGCAGACCGGGATGGAATCCAGGCACACTCTCGCGGCCCAAGAGCGAGAGATCGAGCGAGCTGCCGGATGATCTTGCCGTGCCGCCGGCGGCTTCGTCAGCCTGGGCGAAGAAGCCGTGTGTCGCAAGATGAAGCCATTGCACACCGGGAGTCCGCGATCGGATCGCTGCTTCGGTTGCCTCGGTCTTGGTTAGTAATTGCACATCGACCGTTTGGGCTTGCTGCGACAACGTGCGGCGGATCGACTCGATTTCCGCTTTGGTACCGGGCAAACTCGGCCACCCCGCCCGGCTGCCGCCGGCGGATCTCGCAGCCGACGCAGATGTTGTAACCGAGCGTTGTGTCCCGTCACGGCTCGGAGAACGATCGAAGCTAATATCTCCGACCAGCAACACGTTGGAGGGCCCACTCGCTGGGCGTGCATCAGCGTCTGGCAAATCGAGCAGCAACTGGGGGACAGGCACGACGGCGACGCGGTGAGTTTCCAACAACACGCTGTTCGGATCGCTGCCCGGCAGGGCGGCGAAGGGAAGCTGTGCCAAGTCGCCGTCGGGCGAGATGAGGATTGTATCTCCGTCGCGTAAATGCTGCTGAAGCGGGCTCCACAAAGCGGTCCGCAGCCGCTGTCCGACGAGACGAAACTGCCGAGCGTCGGATTGGCTCACGGCTCGGCGCCACTGGCAAATGTCCGCTTCAATCGGTTCGGCCTTCCCCACGTCGATCACCGGCGCGTGTTGCTCGGCGGTTACGACGAAGAGCAGTTGTTGTCGCTCGGAAAGCACGGAGCTGATCCGGTCCAGGTGGGATTCGGCGAGGGCCACCGCCTGGCGAGCGAATTGCACGGTCTGGAGATCATCGCCGCGGCGTGCGTGCAATTCGGAAAGGGCAAGCAGCGTGACCAGATTGTCGAGATGGTCAGGCCGGAACCGCTCCTGCCGTAGCGACATGACCTCAGCGAGTATTCTCTCGGCCCGTGAAATGTCACCAAGCCGGAACAGGGCCCGTCCAAGCAATTCGCGCAAGACGATCTGTGATTTCGCCTGGCGGGACTCGTCAGGCAAATTCTGCAGTGCGTGTTCCGCAAGCTTGACAACGGCTTTGTTATCGCCGCGAGCGAAGTAGAGCCGCGCGAACGACGTCACCGTCAGCGGATCGGCAAGGACTGAAGTTCCTTCCCTGGGAATCAGGCGGTTGGCGAAGTGCAGATACTGCTCGGCGCGGTCCAGATCGCCGACCTGCAGATAGAAGTCCGCCAGCTGCGCGTAACAGCCACTTGCCCGTTGATGTCCGACCGCCGCGAACGTTGCGGCCGCGCGCCGGATGCAATCTTCTGCTCGATCCAGGTCTTCCATCATGGCGTGCAAATCGGCAGTCAACGTCAAGCTGTTAGCCGAAATAGGCGAGTCCTCTCCCGCCACTTGCAGAAACCCCGCGTTGGCATCCAATCGGGCAGGCAAGGCGCGGGCATAGTCCCCTTGTTGCTCGTACGCCAGCGCCAGATCCGAAGCAATCAACGGTATCAGCAAAGCGTTTGCTTCTTCTGTGGTCGTGGCGATCTGTCTGGCTTCAAGCAGCGGTGGAATCGCCGCGGCCGGACGACCGCGACAGATTTCCAGGTTCCCCTGCCGCTGCAACGACTCTGCATACTGCCACGACGACTTGCCGAATGCCTTGCCGCGAATCAGCACGGCCTGCTGCAACAGAGGTTCGATGATCGCGGCTTCCTCTGGGCTGACCACTCCATAAAAGTAGCCCCCCTGCGAAGTCATCAGCGCCGACGCCAACGTCATCAAATCATTTGCGTATCGTGCGGTATCGCGGCCCCAGGCTCGCTGTCTCGAAGCATGTAACTTCGTCAGCCATAACTGCGCATTCTTCTCGTCTTTGTTCCGGAGATAAGTCTGGATCAAGTTGACATAGACAGCCGCTAAGTCGCTAGCCCGAGGATTGTCGCGTTCCTTACTCGTACCCACCTGCTCAAACGCATCCGCCGCTGCCTCGTAGCGCCCCGTTTCCAACAGGACCCGCGCCAGCTCGTTGCGATTCCAGGCGGTTTGCCAGGGGGCCGCGTGAGGCAAGTCCTCGCGTATGGCCAAGGCTTCCCGCAAGGAACGCTCGGCATCCTGGTAGCGGTTAAGCGCAAATTCACATTGCCCCAGTTCCGTCAATGCCTGCGCATACTCGAAGTGCTTTGGACCCACCTGCTCCCGGATGATCTGTGCCGATTCGCGCAACAAGGGTTGCGCCAGTGCCGGCTGGCTCCGGTTGCTCCGATAGACGCGAGACTGAATCCGAAGGGCAAAGGCATAGGGGAGCGACCGTTTGCCCATGCGTTCGCCGATCACCGCCTTTGCCCGCTCCAGCACCTGCAGCGCCTCCGCCGATTGCCCCTGTTTTTGCAGCAGGCCGCCGAACCAATACAATCGATCGCCGAAATACGGCAGACGCTGGAACGGCTCCCGATCGCCGATCTCCAACAACTGTCGATAGTTCGCCTCGGCGGCGATCAGCATTAGTGACATGTAACCAACATATTGCTCACGTTGCTGGTCATCATCAAGAATCTTTAATATTGCAGCGCGACTGCCGGCGACGGCACCATCACCACCTGCTGCCGCAACCGGAAAAAACGGTCGGGCCGAGTCAAGATCCCCAAGTTGCAGGTAGAAAATCCACAGCATACTTCGCGTCAATTCGTCACCCGGATAGTCTGGGCCGAACACCTGCCGTTCCAGTCGCAGGCACGCCAAGGCAGCGTCACGCGCCGCCTGCCAATCTTTGCTGATT
>Ga0351889_10349_pt1 | contig 10924 bp, 1 predicted proteins | sample TotcelFGM3001M14_FD_206767 | JGI IMG/M metagenome (GOLD analysis project Ga0351889, IMG submission 206767) | Enriched cells from coal bed in the Powder River Basin, Montana, United States - Total cells FGM rep3 HSBNCT.FGM.300.1.M14 ...
CTCTGCATGAAACAAACCGCAACCCGAAACACCGCGCCAAAAACCGGCATGGCAAGGTTGATGGAGCTGGCCGCAACCAGGAAACCGCTGGTGATTGTCTCCGTCATACTGGCCGCGCTGGCCGCCGTCGCCGCCTTCATCCCCTATGTCGCCATCTACCTGCTGGTTCGCGACCTGGTCAGCGCCTACCCCGCGTTCTCCACGCTGGATATGCCCCGCACGCTGTCGCTGGGCTGGCTGGCCCTTGGCGGTATTCTGTCCAACATCCTGCTGTACTTTTTTGCACTGATGAGCTCGCACCTGGCGGCTTTTGGCACGCTGTACCAGCTGAAGGTCAACTTCGCCTCCCACCTGTCCAGGGTGCCGCTGGGGTACCACGTGCTGTGGGGCAGCGGCAAGCTTCGAAAGATTATGGATGAAAACATTGAGAAGATCGAGGGCTTCATCGCGCACCAACTGCCGGATATCGCGGCATCGGTGGTGGCCCCGGTGGTGATGGTCGCCGTTTTGCTGTGGGTGGACTGGCGGTTGGGGCTCGCGGCCATCGCAGGCATCGCGCTGGCTTTCTTCATTCAAATCCGCGCGTACGGAAACGATGGCGCCCGATCGATGATGGCCAAGTATCAGGCCGCGCAAGACGATATGAACAACGCAGCCGTGGAGTACGTACGCGGCATCAGCGTCGTCAAGGCGTTTGGCCAAACGGTGTTCAGCTTGCGCAGGATGCACGATGCCATCCGCGCGTACACGCAGATGGTCATCCCCTACACGCTGAGCTGGGAAAACTACATGTCAGCCTTTATGACGATCGTCAACAACATCTACCTGTTTGTCATACCGGTTGGCATTGTGGTGGGCATACACGCCGCCGACTATGCCTCCTATGCCAGCACCTTCCTGTTCTACCTGATCTTTGTGCCCTCTATCGCCACCACGCTGCTGAAGATCATGTATGTCACCAGCAACGGTATGCAGATCATCGGCGGCGTGGAAAAGATGGATGAGATCCTGCACACGCCGGTGCTGCCCCAGCCCGCGCAACCAAAGACGATCACGCGCCACGATGTTGTGTTTGACCATGTGACCTTCACCTACCAAAACCAGACCCACGCAGCGCTCGGCGATATCAGCTTCACAGCGCCGGAGGGCAAGATTACCGCCATCGTAGGCCCGTCCGGCGGCGGCAAGAGCACGATTGCCCATCTGATACCCCGGTTTTTTGATGTGGGCGCGGGGCGCGTGGTCATCGGCGGCGCGGACGTGCGCGACATGGCCAGCGAATACCTGATGCAGAAAGTCAGCTTCGTGTTTCAGGATGTGTTCCTCTTCAAACAAAGCATCATGGAAAACATCCGCTTTGGCAACCTGCTGGCGACGGACGCGCAGGTGATGGCCGCCGCGAAAGCCGCGCAATGCGACGGGTTTGCGTCGCATTTGCCCGACGGCTACCATACGGTCATCGGCACGCAGGGGGTGCACCTCTCCGGCGGCGAGCAGCAGCGCATCGCCATTGCCCGCGCCATCGTCAAAAACGCGCCGATCATCGTGCTGGATGAGGCGACCGCGTTCTCCGATCCCGAAAACGAATACCTGATCCAGCGCGCGTTTGAAAAGCTGATGCGCGGCAAGACCGTGATTATGATCGCCCACCGCTTGTCCACAGTGCGCGGTGCGGATCAGATTTTGGTGATCGATCAGGGGAAGGTGCTGGAGCAGGGGACGCACGAGCAACTGCTCGCGCTGGGCAGCCGTTACCATCACCTGTGGCAACAGTATAACCAGACCCTGACCTGGAAAATGGAGCGAAAGGGGGCCCCCGCGCATGCCTAAGCTGCAACAGATGTTTTTGCTGACCGATAAGGGATACCGCGACCTGAAGAAGGCGATCTTCGCCTGTACGCTGACCAACCTGTCAATGATGTTCCCCTTTGCGGTGACCATCCAGCTCTTTGCCGAACTGCTGAAACCGCTTATGGGGGAGACGCTCTCCTTTGAAAAGCTGTGGATGCTGCTGGGCTTTGGCGTCGCCGCCGCGCTGCTGGTTTTTATCGCCAGCAAAAACGATTACAAGAAGACCTACGTCACCTCCTACCTGGAAGCGGAGCACTCCCGCGTGAGCGTGGCGGAGAAAATCCGTCGCCTGCCCATGAGCTTCTTCAACGCCAAGGATCTGTCTGAACTGACCACCAACATCATGGCTGATTGCGCCACCACCGAGCATGTGCTCAGCCATGTTTTGCCCCAGCTGTTTGCCAACGGCATCTCCATCACGCTGGTGTGCGTGATGATGGCCTTCTTCGACTGGCGCATGGCGTTGGCGGTGTTCGTGAGCGTGCCGGTTGCGCTGGGGGTGATTTTGCTCAGCAAGCGGCTGCAAAACCGGCTGAGCGAGAAACACGTAACAGCCAAGCTGAAAGCATCCGATCAGGTGCAGGAGTATCTGGAGGGCATAAAGGTGATCAAGGCATGCGGGCTGGATGGCAGCAAGTTTTCCGCGCTGGACCGGGCGCTGCACGCCATGATGAAGATTGCCATCCGCATGGAGTTTGGCGCGGGCGTCTTTGTGACAAGCGCGCAGATGATCCTTCAGGCGGGCGTCGGGCTGACGGTATTCGTTGGCACGTACCTGCTCACAGGCGGGCAGATCGCCCTCATCCCCCTACTCATGTTTCTGGTGATCGTCGTGCGCATCTACGGGCCGGTGGTGGTGGAGTTCACCCTGTTGCCGGAGCTGTTCCACCACCGGGTGGCAACCCGGCGGATGCGCACCCTGATGGACGCCCCCACCATGGAGGGCAGCGCGGAAACAGCCCTCAAACACTGGGATGTGGCTTTCAACCATGTGTCCTTCCGATACAACAACAGCGCGGATGACGAAGATATGGTGATCAGCGACCTGAGCATGACCATCCCCGAGCACGCAATCACAGCGCTGGTAGGTCCTTCCGGCTGCGGCAAAAGCACCGTCAGTCGGCTGATCGCGCGGTTCTGGGATGTGAACCAGGGCAGCGTCACCATCGGCGGCGTGGATGTGCGCACGATGGATCCGGAACATCTGATGAAGTACATGGCCTTTGTGTTTCAGGATGTGGTGCTGTTCAACGACACCGTGTACAACAACATCCGCATTGGCAACATGCAGGCCACGCAGGAGCAGGTGCTGCAGGCGGCACGCGCGGCGCGCTGCGACGAGTTTGTGCGCGACCTGCCCGACGGGTACCAGAGTATGCTGGGTGAAAACGGCCACACGCTCTCCGGCGGCGAGCGCCAGCGCCTCTCCATCGCCCGCGCGCTGCTCAAGGACGCGCCCATCGTGCTGCTGGACGAAGCCACCGCGTCGCTGGACCCGGAAAACGAAGCGCTGATCCAGCAAGCCATCAGCCGCCTGATCGAGCGGAAAACCGTTATCGTGATTGCGCACCGCCTGCGCACCATCGCAGGCGCGGACAAGATAATCGTGCTGGAGGAAGGCAAGCTCTCCGAGCAGGGCACGCATGAGGAGCTGATGCAGCACAACGGTCTGTACCAAAGGCTGTACCAGATCCAGCAGGAAAGTATGGGCTGGAGTGTGTCCGCCGCCGAGCCCGCGCCGGTGGCGAAGTAGCCGCCGCCGTGCGCCGCGCCGCCCATGACGACGCGTACCTCCGGCAACCTACACGCCGCCTGCGATACGCATTCGCAACCGTAACGCGTCAGCCTCGCACGTTTTGATTATGTGACATCGTCCGTCAAGCGCGACGCGGCGGCGCTGCGCTTTACCTACGCAACACGCCACAGGTTAAAACCGCTCGCGCGCTTTGATGCATTACCGATTTGAAACAGCATGTAAGCAACAGCATCGCGGCGATCTGCCGCGATGCTGTTGCTTTGTTACAGATGACGGTGCACGGAAATGAGTTGCACCGTATGAGTGCGTTCAATCTGGTATAGTGATGCTGCCGTTGCCGCATATGCAAGGCGAGGCAGGGAGAATAAAGGCGGCGCGGGGGCTGGCCCAGCGCCGACGGCACCTGCCCTTACACTGGTTACATGATTAGCATTCAGTGCTAAACGCTCGGCTTCCATGCGAGGAAACCGTACAGGCAAGGCGGGGGAAGGGTTTGCGCGCTTGGGGGTGAAAATGCCGCCACTAAACGGTAAGAGGATTTTGATATCGACCGAAGAATCAGTACGTGACAATGACGTTCTTTATCACATGACCTTCTTTGCCATACAAGCGCAACCGTCTTTATTACACGCGTTTCTGCGCTATTCAAGCGCCAACAATGATTTGACTGTATTGGTTCCATTGAATGAGGAGGCAACAACATGAAACGCTCTTTCAGGAAGTTCCTTGCATGCCTGGTTTCTGTTACCTTGCTGTGGGGCATGCTGCCGCTTGCGGTATTGTCCGAAGGTGCCGATGGCGAACCTGCCGCCGCCATAGAAACAGCGGCCCCCACTGCCACACCCGCGCCCACGGAGGCTCCCACCGCCACGCCGGAGCCTACAGAAGCGCCCACGGCGGAGCCCGCGGCCACGCCGGAGCCTACCGAAGTGCCCGCCGACGAGCCCACGGAAGAGCCCGCACCCACAGCGGACCCCGCGTTGCCGCCGGGCGACGCGCCCACGGCGGATCCCGCGTTGCCGCCGGACGATGCGCCCACGCCGGAACCCAGCGTTACGCCGGAACCCAGCGTTACGCCGGAGCCCACGCCCATGCCCGCGTTGGAGGGCTTTGAACTGCTCTTTGACGAAAGCGGCGTGACCGTCGCCCGTTATGTGGGCGGCGGCGAGCACGCATTCGTGCCCGCTTTCGTGGGTGACCTGCCCGTGACCGCCATTGCCACCGGTGCGTTTTGCGACCTTGAAACGCTTGTATCCGTGGAGATCGCCGAAGGCGTTATCACGCTGCAAAGCCGCGCGATTGCCAACTGCCCCGCGCTGGTGAGCGTTACGCTGCCAGCATCGCTGACCGACATCGCCGAGGACGCGATCATCGATTGTCCGCTGGCGGTGGTAACCGCGCCGGAAGGCTCGCTGGCCGCTGATTTCGCCGCGCGTTACGCGCTCTCGCTTTTGCCCGTAGCCAAGGCGATGGACGCCGCCCTGACCGACCCCCTGCCGGAATACCCTTTGAGCGACCTGTTTGACATCAGCGTGAACGCAACGCAGATGCGCCTGTACCCAGGCGGCGGGGAGAGCGTTAACCTGCACGCCACGTTTGACCCCGCCTCAGGTTCGCCTGTCACGCGACAGGACGACCTGACGGAGTGGGATACGCCGGTGAAAGACAGCAGCGATCAATACGTGGACACCAGCAAGATCCTCGTGTACTTCTGGCGCGAGAACAATCAGGATCAGATCCGCGTCAACCTGTACCCGGGCTGCGAAACGGGCATCTACACGGTGTCGTTGCGCGGTACGTACAACGAGGCTTACTACCGCTACACATTCGACATTGAAGTGCTGCCCGCGCCAACGATGGATTTCGACGAAGCCATTGTGCTGACCAATGAGTTTGGCGAGGGGATACCTTCACAAATGTATATTGGCGAGGCCACCACTGGGTATTTCAGCACCATTGACGTGAAGGACGGCAGTGGGCTGGAACGCTGTGAGTTTGCCGATGTATACTTTGACAACTGGTCTGTCATCAATTTGTGGAATGACAACAACAGCGTTTATCTGTACCCGTATGACCCGGGGTCGGACACGCTGACCCTGCACGTGCGCGGTTACTTTGGCTACAATGAGGTCTATTACGAAAAGCAATTCGACATCTCTGTGACGGAGGTGGACTTTGAGCGCCCCACCCTGACGCTGACCAACGAGCTCGTAGGCGGCAAACTGATCGTGGGCGATGGGGCAAGCGGGGCGAACGTCCCCTTCACGCTCACCTACACCGTGGAGGGCGGCGAACATGCCGATGACTTCCGAGCCAATGTTGCGCTGCACGCGCAGACCGGATACGGCTCAGAGCGGCTAATGTCGGAGGGCGGCGACACCTACAGCTTCACCGAGCCGGGGCTGTATCCCGTGGCGCTGGTGGCTACGTACATGAACACCACCGTAAGCGCTAACTTCTATGTGCTGGTGCGCGGCGAGGGCGGCGCGGATCCCGCAGAAACGTTTGACAGCTACTTTGACATTACCAAAAATGAGAACGGGAGCTGCGGCACCCTCTTCTTTGTTCCCGCTCTGGCAGATTGGCACTGGGTTGCGGGCTTCAATCTGGTAAAGAGCGCGCCGTATAATGCGGAGGATGTGCGTTACGAGATCACATTCCTAGGCAATGATGTGGACGGAATACCCTATACAGAAGGTGTTGCCTGTGCAGACATTTCGCTTGAACAGGAGGATGAATCGGGCCGATCCTATGAGATCATGGCGCTGCCCAGCGCGGAGGCTGGCGCAGGCCCCGCGTTCAGCCGCTATGAGCTTAAGGCGACCGTTACCAAAGATGGCGAACCCGACGAGGTTTATACCACCGAGTTTGCCGTGAACATGCAGCAACTGGAGGGCGTGGAAAACCTGCCCGCTAAAACGCTGGCCCTGACAAACAGCAACATCCAGCTGAATTTCAGCGATACCAACCAGTACAGCGTACCTTTCCCCGGCATTTTGCTAAACGGCAAAGCGCTGCCTGACGATGTTTGGCTGAACATGCTCAACATTGACCGCTACGGCAACCGTTCCGAATGGGGTTACCTGCTGGACAGCGATCCTTGGCAAAACAGGCAGAAAATCCTGCAGGGGCTAACCGTGCCCGCCCCGTTTGAATGGGATCGGGCGGAAATGCTTCGGATGCGCTATACAATCGACTACGCCAACCTTAGCTGGGAAGCGCCCTTCACCATCAACATCGGCGTGGGTGAAAACGACGCGTCCGCATTGTTCGATGTGAACGCGCAGGACAGAACCGTTTTCATCGGCGGGTTGGCTGATGAATACGCCTGGGGCGGCGGCTTCTGGATTGCCAAATGGTACGATATTGAAGACTTCGGCGCGGATGTCGTGACCCCACCCACTGGTGGCAGCGCAAGGCTGGATGTCTTCGACAATACCAACGATGAGCAGACGGATATCAGCTTCAGCTTTGCGCCTAGCAAGGCTGGCACCTACCGCATCCGCCTGTGGGTGGACGTCGACGAGGACGAAGACGACGAAACCGAACCCACGCGCTACGACCACGTGTTTGAGCTCAAGGTGATTAACACGCCTGCGAACCTTCCTAAAGCCATCACGCTGAAGGATGGCAACACCATGGTCGTGCAGGTTGGCGAGCGGTTCTTCATGCCGGAGATCAACCAGAGCGTCACGCCCTACGCCGCGTATGGGTGGAACCAAGACCTGATGATCTGGGGCGACGGCTACCTCTCTGAGATGGGCGACTGGAACGAACATGGGCCGGACGACGAACACGAATACTGGGTAGAGGAACCCGGGCGATATAAGTTGGTGCGCCATCTGAGCATTGGTGCGAACTACAACCTATTCGCCTTCATCACCCTGACCGTTACCAATGAGGATGACGAGGTCGTTTTGACGGATGTCAGCGCCAGCATGGACTACTGGGGCTGGGACGACGCCTACGCGGTCATGCCCAAAGGCAACGCCGAGAACAACCTGTTCATGTACTATGTGAATAACCTGCAACTGGGCGATGACGTGAGCGAGACCTGGACGCTGAACGTAAGCGACGAGTCTGCGGGCAAGTTTGCCAGCTATGTGTTTGCGGATCAAATCAAGGGCGATGAAGACCGCGCCTCCGAAGCGCGGCTGGTGGGCTACTTCCCCATCAAGACCGGCGATGTGACGTTCTCCGTCACCTACGACGCATACGAGGGCAGCGGCGAAGACAGGCTGCACATCTACCACGGCCAGACAGCGGAGAGGACGGTGCGTATCGTTGCGGAGGTTGCCAGCGGCGATTTCCGCCTCGAGGGCACGCCCGTCACCTACTTCGCCGATGCCGAGGGATTTGTGCACATCGATGCGTGGCAGGCGGTCAGTGTCGATTATAACCTGAGCGAATATACTGTGCGTAACGACTTCTACATGTTGGAAGGCCCGGAAGGTGACTATGATTTCTACCTCGTGAACGACGCTGGCGAGGAGGATTGGGAGCACGCCACCGGTTGCGATATCCGCATCGACCCCGCCCAAACGGGCGTGTACACGGTAGGCCAGCACACATGGGTATCGCTTCCCGATACCGACCTGTGGGCCGATACGGCCTTCCGCGTGGTGGTGGGCAGCGCGACTGGCGCGAAGCTGACACTCTACGAAAACTCGATTGACCTGAGCGTCATCAACATGCGGGATACCGTTACGAACATATCCGACAAATATTTCTGGGTGGATGGCGCGGCGGGCGAAACGCTGACGTGGAAGCTGACGCGCACCAAGGGCACCAGCGTGGATCTGGCCATCCTGACCGCGGACGACAAGTGGGGCGCCACCTGCACCCGCGTGCTGAACACCGCGCTGGACAACAGTGGCAACATCGTGCACATCACGAAGCTCAACGGTGTGGGGCAGAGCACCTTTGAGCTGAGCGCGACGCTAACTACAATCAGCGGTAAGGTCCTAACGGCGAAGAAGGTCTTTACCGTGACCGTGGTAGATCAGCCCGACGCCAACTTCCTGCCCACACTTACCGCGCCGCAGCAGGTGTTTATCGCGGAGGCGGGACAAACAGTCGAGATACCGCAGCCGACCATCACCTGGCCCGCGGGCGTAAGCGGCGTGAAGTTCCAGCGCCTGTGGTTCTGGAGCAAGGGCGATAAGATGAGTGGCTATACCTACGACCTGAGCGCGACGGTGCGCAACGTGGTGCTGTGTCCGATGGAGGCGGGGCATTACACCGTCAACTTCGAAGTCGTGCGCGGCGCGTCCATCGCGGACATCGTATACACGCTGATTGTGAACGAGCCGGGCGAAGACGCCCCCGAGCCCGTGCCGCAGATGCATGTGGTGAACTATACGGTGAAGGACGGCGACTACTACGATACCGACGGCGACGGCCTGATTGAGATCGCCTGCCAGATGGACGGCGGGGTGAACACATGGTCGCTGGCTGGCGAGTTCTCCATGTGGGGGATGACGCAGGAGCAGATCGAAGGGCTGACCTTCGCGCTGGACGCGCCTGCGGCGACCGGCGCTATGCAGGCAAGCATCAGCAAGCGCCTGGGGGATTGTACGGTATTTGCCGCGCGCTATACCAAGGAGATTGGCAGCCCCGTCACTTACACCATCCGCGCGCTGATCGGCGGCGTGGATACCGGCAAGCGCGTCGAGGTGACGCTGATGCCGCCGCGCGTGCCGCAGAAGCTGGAAGGGCTTGACAGACTGACCCTCTCCACCGGCATGACCTACCAGCTTGACCTGGACGCTCTTGGCAGCGCGCTGGGCGTGGATGTGACGGCCTTCAGCTGTGATTACAGCGGCAAAACCGCCACGGACAAGCGCTTTACCGTGAGCAACACGGGCCTGATTACGGTTACGGCCAACGTGGGCACCGCCTATGTGTACGCTGAAACCGCCGACCCCGCAACGCTTGCCGTGATTGAGGTGACGGTAACAGCCGCACCCACGTCCCTCACGGCGAACCCGGCTGCCCTGGCCTTTACCGACCTGCCGGAAACGCAATCCATACAGGTGAGTGCCAAGGTTGGCGAAGCGAGCGTGCCCGCCGCCATCACGGTGAGCGGCAACAACCCCGCCGTGTGCAGCTGGACGTTTGAAGGGGTAGACGAGGCGACCCACACGTACAGCTACCAGATCACATCCGTGGGCACGGGCAGCACCAGCATTACCTTCAAGGCCATGGGCGCGACGCTGACCGTCCCCGTAACCGTTACGCGCGCGCTGACGGGCGTAACCCTCACCGCGCCGGAAACGATTCTGGCCGGCACCAGCGGCACCGTGACCGCCGCGTTTGAACCCGCGGACGCGTCCAACAAGACCCTTATATGGAGCACGGTGTTTGCCGAAGGGCAGGACATCACCGGCTTTAATAATGCGTGGATCACCATGAACAATGGCGTGATCACCGTTTCCAAGGCGTTGGACCGCGTGACCGCGATCAAGGCCGTCGCGCGCTGGACGCTGGACGGCGTGGAGCAGACCGCCAGCATAGCGCTTACGCTGGTGCCGTTGGTAACGGGTGTTGCCATCGTGCCCGTGGGCGACGGGCTTACGCTGATCGGCACGCAGTACGTGTGCGACCTCGGCAGCTACGACCCCCTGTCTCCCTATGGGTTTGTGGCGCACCTGATGCCCGTATCGCTGGAAACCACGGACAATGCGCCCATGATAAAGTGGGCCAGCAGCGTGGCCACTGTGGCCAGCGTGAGCGCAGATGGCGTAATCACCCCGCTAAAGCCCGGCACAACCAACATCACAGCCACGGCGATGGACGGCAGCAAGAAGAGCAAGACTGTCACGCTTGTGGTGCGCAAGTACGTGACTGATATGACGCTAAACAGCGCTGCTGGGCGCACGCTGGTGGCGGGCAGCGGTGCCAAGCTGACCCTGACCGCCACTGTGCAGCCGCTGGACGCCACGCTGAGAACCGTGACGTGGCAGAGTAGCAACCCCGCGCTGCTGAGCGTGCACCCCACCACGGGCGTTGTGACCGCCGTCAAGGGCACAACCGTGGCCGAGGCGACGGAGGTGACCATCACCGCGACAGCCGCCGACGGCTCGCAAGCGCAGGGCACCATCACCCTGACCGTGGTGCCCAAGGCAACGGCTGTGACCATCACGGGCATCGGCGGCATCGTTGTGGCCGAGGCCACCCCGCCCATCGATTTGGAAATGCAGGCGTTTATGGATGGGGATGGCAACATCGCCCCGCTGGCACTCACGGGCACCGTAACGCCGGAGGATGGCCTGCCCCTGCTGTGGACCAGCAGCAACGCCGCCGCGGCATCCGTAA
>Ga0351889_10350_pt1 | contig 10922 bp, 10 predicted proteins | sample TotcelFGM3001M14_FD_206767 | JGI IMG/M metagenome (GOLD analysis project Ga0351889, IMG submission 206767) | Enriched cells from coal bed in the Powder River Basin, Montana, United States - Total cells FGM rep3 HSBNCT.FGM.300.1.M14 ...
GCGCAACCAATGGGTGCCCGATGCGGAGAAGATCGTCGAAGAGGCCGAATGTCTGGGCCTGCTCGACGACGGCTTGGATGACGAGGACGAGGACGACGATTTCGACGAAGACGAACTCGATGACGAGGAGGAAGACTTCCGTGAATGACCTGATCCCGTACTACCGCGTTTCGACCCGCAAGCAGGAACGATCCGGGCTCGGCTTGGAAGGCCAGAAGGCGGCCGTGGCCAGCTTTGCCGGTTCCAACGGGGTTCGCGTGCTGGCCGAGTACACGGAGGTCGAGACCGGCAAACGTGCCGACCGCCCGGAACTGGCCAAGGCGATCGCCCAAGCCAAACGCTGCCGCGCCACGCTGGTGGTCGCCAAGCTCGACCGGCTCGCCCGCAACGTCGCGTTCACGTCGGCGCTGATGGAGTCCGGCGTCGATTTCGTGGCCTGCGACAACCCCCACGCCAACCGCCTCACGATCCACATCCTGGCCGCGGTTGCCGAAGACGAGGCCCGGCGGATCAGCGAGCGAACCAAAGACGCCCTGGCCGCCGCCAAGCGCCGGGGCGTCAAGCTCGGAGCCGCCAGACCGGAATGCCGCAACCTGACGGACAAGGCCCGCCGCAAGGGCACCAAAGCGGCCGCCGCCGTGGTCAAGCAGCAAGCCGACGATGCCTACGTGGACCTGCGCGATTTCTTCGCCGCCCTGCGCCCGGCATTCAGCTACCAGATGATCGCCGACATCCTGAACATGCGCGGGGAACGGACACGGCGCGGCAAGCCGTGGACCGACGTGGCGGTGCTAAGGGCGTGCGCCCGACTTGGGATCGGATCGCCGTGAGCCCCTCGGACATCGGCCAGCGTTTCGCCCGATACCGTAAGCCGCAGGTCCATTAAACCCTGCGCGTTCAGCCTGCAAGGCATTTTGCTCCCGACTGGGGCTCAGGGTGCCGATAGACAGAACCACGCCTTGGAATCAGGTCACCGATGATCACGGGGCTATGCGAGTCACGCTCGGGGCGGCTCGATGTTCGTTTTCGTGCGGCAAAGGATCGTCAAATGCAGATACTCGATGAAAACGACGAACAGTATAAGGCTGTCATGCAGCACGTTCGACAGATCGCAGAACAGGGCGAGAATCCAGACCAAAAGGCACTTGCCAAGGCTATCCAATTCCTCGCTGCAGCAGTCGCAAACGCCAACGAACAGATCACTCCGATGTCCGCCATTTATACCAAGCCACGCACCAGATGAATTCGCCGCCGAAGCGGAGATGCTGGCGACTGCATCTTGGTGCAGTATCGTTCGGCGGCGCCGTCTAGTAACGCGACACATTGGCTGAACGAGAACTCAGCCATTTGCACGATTCGCAATGCATCAACGAACGCCTGTGAGGCCACGTCGGCCGGAATCTCGCATCCCTCCTTGATCGCTTCAAGCGTCGCGATCAGGTCTGCCGGAAACAGTTGCCTGGATGCGAGCAAGTGGCTCGTCACTCGGTCACTGAACGGATTGTCGGTGGTCATGGTGTTACTTTCGCATCCTTTCATCGCGAAGTGCTTTCAACCATCGCCAGACTGCCGGCTCGGATTGCTTCCGGAAGGCTTGGCGAAGCGTCGATAACGGCGTCCGGGTCCCGGCCCGTAACGTGTTTGGTTACGAGTTTTGAGAATACTGAGAACGATTCTGCGGTAGTCACAGCCTCACCCATTCCTCGGACTCCGGCGGCCGGATCTCCCAACCGATGCTCGCGGCGGCCCTGATCGCAAGTTCTGGTTCGGCTTGAATCAGCCGGGCAAGCGCCGCATCACGGGCCTGCTCCATTTCGGCATGGGACAGCCGGCCGAAACTCCGCTGGCGCTCTTCGGCTTCCGCCTTCTGCAATTCCTCCCCAGCCATCATGAACCGAACTAGGGTGTTCAGTCCTCGCGCGGCCTGAGCGTAGCGTTTGCGGTCCCTGGCCTCGTCGATGGCCTCGTGCCAAATCTTGGCGAATGCTGCGGGACCACCAAAGCGGCGTAGCATCTCGGACACCAAGGCCGCAACGTCCCGTGCCTGTTTGTGGACATGGGCGTCGCAGGCTTCGACGGTGAATCGCTGAACCGCCTTGTGCCGAAGCTGGCGATGATGATCACGGGCGTACGCGTTGGCGCATAACCGGCAAAGGGTGTGACGCTCGCCGGTGCCCTTCCTGCGGAGCCGAAACGCTGCGAGGGGAAGCTCTTCGCGGCACCTGGAACACTGTCGGGTTTCAGGCGGGCCTGTGTCGCTGTCGCGTGGCAGATCGGGCCTCAAATGGGGTAGGTCAGGGGCATTGGGCATGTTCTCTTCCCTCGTGACGCAAGTTCTTTTTGCAGGGACGTTTGCGTGAATCCCCGCGGGTCGTGAAAAAACGCCGATGCCGCCGGGGTCCGTTGGGTGAATACTCTTTTTCCGATCCCCCTCTTAGCATGGTTACTCTGGGTCTTTCTTACCATTTCTGTTCCTTGCGTTCCGCTGATGGTGATGTCAGACAGGGGAGTCGGCGTTCGTCCATCGACTACACGTTCAGTCGATGGCGGAAACGGCTCAGTCGGCGGAGTATCGGTCCATCACCATCGCCTGGATGTCGGTCTTGGTCTCCCCGTCCAGATCTATCGGGCACGATTCCAGCCAAGCGGCCAGATCGGAGTCGACTGAGGCATCCCGAGCGCCGAGTGCGCCGGATTGTGCGCCGCCCGTGTTGGAAAATGCCGTCTTTCCTTGTGATTCGTGGCCTAGTTCGAATCCCTCCGGGCCTACTTCCGCCACGTTCCGCAACATTCCGCCCCTTGCTGCTTAAAGCGACGAACTTCCTGGATCGCAATATCGACTTAAGCCCCGGGGCGTCGTATCGGGTGCGGCCGGTGATGCACTGGGCAGCATTTCAGCCGCGAAAACCAAGCCCGGCCGTCAACCCGAAGCCTCGAGCGCATTCCCCACGACATCTTCCAGCACCTCTCCCTGAGCCAAATGCGATGATGGGGAACGTCGAGCCGCGCGTCGGGCGCAATGAGCCGTGTCCGTGCGGCAGTGGCAAGAAGTTCGAGACTTCGGGAATCGAGAATCGCTCGACTCGTCGCTCAGGAAGTCATCTCCTTGGCCTCGATCCGGCACCTAGCCGCCCCACGCCACTCGCCGACCGAACGAATCATCATTCGATGCGAATCGAATTTACAACACGATGCGGTGAGCCTGCCGGGCCGCGGACGAAGCTGGCCCTCGGCCAACATGCGCTGAAGGGGGGGCCGGTGCGGAAGACAGACCTTTGGTCTGGCGGTTACTCCGTGCCGCCGAAAAAAACCGTCTTCGATCCAGATCGGTCGGTATCCCCGCTCCAGAATGAAATCCGCTTCACGTTGGGCATCTAAGGAGACAAGCTGGCCGTCAACGTTCCTCGCTGCACTACGGGTATACAGTTTGCCGGATTTTGCAGCGATTTGCCGGGATTTGCAACGAAGGGGGCCGGTTTGGGCGGGAAAGCGTTGATCTACGGAGTTGCGGCACGCAAACACAAACGCCGCAAGCGTTTAAGCTTGCGGCGTAAGGACTTGCGTCGTTTTTTAGTGGCCCAGTATCCCCGACTGGATTCGAACCAGTAACCTTCGGCTCCGGAGGCCGACGCTCTATCCAATTGAGCCACGGGGACGCGATGAGCGAAGTATAGCGGATTCTCCTTGCGCTGAGAAGATGCCCCCCTCGAAGTCTTGCGGCCTGCGGCTTTGGTAGCGGAATCTTGCGATTTCCGGCCCATCCAGCCCTTGCTACTACGCCCTGGCCGCCTGTGCTATTTCCTTGGGAATAGGTTCGAGATTGCGCCACGATCCCACCCCGCCAGCACGTCTGTGGAGAAGATTTGACGTGTGGCGAAAGTCAAGCGGTGGTTCGGAACGGCGCGGGCGTCGGGAGCAAAGGCACCCTGAATCTGGCGAAATCGACCGTTTACACGGTTTGTCAAGCGGCTATACTCGATGCTCGTTTACTCCATGTTTCGGACGCTCGCGTCACGCAGCCCCTGTGCTGTCGACGCCGCGTCCACCATTGCTGACTCGTAGGAGGGACCCCTATGGCTTCGAATCTGCCGCATTATGTCGCGTCCGCCCAGCCGGTACCGCTGGCGAACCGCGTGCCTTGGTACAAGAGTACCGCTCAAACATACGCGGGAATCATGCTCTGGTTCGTGTTTTGGCAAAGCGTTCCTTCCAGCGGAGCGCCCGGACCGGGGGGCATTCTCGCTCAGGGCGTGGGAACGGCATTGCTGGGTGTGGTTTTGGCAGCGTTGATTTGCCACTTTGCCAGCTACCTGGCTCCAGGCCTGATGGGCATGAAGACCGGGTTGCCGTTGGCCGTCGTGGGCACATCGACCTACGGGGTGCTGGGCGGGTTCCTGATGCCAGGCTTCCTGATGGGGGTTCTGCAGTTCGGCTGGCTAGCGGTGAATGCTTACTTCTCCGCAGAACTTCTAGCGGGTCTGGCGGGCGGCGCCAAAGACTCGACCATGCATCTTGGGATCGGTGTCGCTTGGGCCATCGTGGCGGCTTTTGTGGGCCTGAAGGGCATTCATTATGTTGCCCGAGTCGCAACCTACCTGCCGCTCATTCCGCTCGTCATCCTGTTGGTCCTTGCCGGCAAGACGTTCTCCGGAGTAGGAAGCTTCCGACCGGAAATGCTCGCGGAAGGTGCCACCGTGACGGGGCCGAGTTCCATGAGCATTCTGTTGTTTGCCATCGCCAACATCGTCGGCTTCTTCGCTACGGCAGGGGCGGCGGGGACGGATATTGCTTCGAGCAACCGCGACAGCAGGGACGTTCAGCTGGGCGGCTTGACGGGTGTCGCGGGCGCGACGATCTTCACCGGCTGCTTGGCGCTGTTGATCGTGGCGGGGGCCTACGGCAGCGGAATGATGGCTGGCAAGGCGGTCACCCTCGATCCGACCAAGCTGATGGACACGATTATGGGGCCTCAGGTGACCAAACTCTTCTGGCTACTGTTGGCGATCGCGGCGTTCCCGCCCGCATGTTTCAGTTCCTTAATCGCGGCCAACAGCATGAAGAACACGCTGCCGAAGGTCAACCCGTTTATCTCGGTGGGCATCGGCACGGCCGCCTCGATTGCGCTGGTGCTGTCGGGCCAAGCCGGCAACGCGGCCCAGATGTTCGGCATCATCGGCGCTTCGTTCGGCCCGATCTGTGGTGCTATGACCGCCGATTATCTGTTGTCGGGGTGCAAGTGGCCGGGACCTCGAGCCGGTTTTAACCCGGCTGGCTGGATTTCCTGGGCCATCGGTTTCTTTGTCGGTTCGATCGACATGATCGCCGCCAAGGTTCCGGCGTTGTCCGGGCTCGCCCTGAACGTTCCCTGCCCGCCGCTGGCCGCTATCGTGGTCGGTTTCGTGCTGTACGTTGCCTTGGCCAAATTAGGCCTGACAAGCAAGCAGCTGACAATGCCGGCGGCGCAGTAGGCGGACGGACTTTGCCCAACCGGCGGTGGCTCCGACCAGCACCGAGTTGCCAGACGCACCTGGGCTGCGCGGGCGCTGCGGCGCAGTTCGTTGCCCCCGGCTTGTCAGCAAGCCGGGGGCATTTTCGGAAGCGAGGCGGTTTTTCAGCAGCCCAGCCCATGTGACTAGCAAGGCTGCCGACTCGACAGAACCTCGCAACATCAATGTCTCTGGTTGCCTGACGGTCTGCCACGTGGCGACAGCCGCACATCGCCTCGTGGCGTCTTACGACGCCAACGGAACCGGGCTGTCACTTCAATTCCTTGATCCGCACGTTGCGGTACCAGACCGGCTTGGCTTCGTCCTGGAACCCGATGTAGCCTTCCAGGGGACGGTTCTTGAGCGGCGTCTTGTCCAACTCCAAGTCGTGGATCTGCTCGCCGTTCAACTCGACCTTCAGTTGGTTCCCGTGGCAAGTGATTACGTAACGATTCCACTCGCCCGCGGGCTTGGCCATGTTCTTGGACGGCGCCGCCGTGCCGATCACGCCGCCGCAGTCATGGTTGCCGGGTTTCTCCAAGCCGTGCGTGTCCAGGATCTGAATTTCAAAGCCGCTGTTGACCTGGCTCATCCGATCGCCCACACGGAGGAACACTCCGGAGTTGCCGGCGGCGTTGATCTTGAATTCCAGATCGAGGACAAAGTCCTTGTACTTGCGGTCCGTGGTCAAATACGCGTCGTATCGCTGCCAGCCCTTTTCCCCGGCACGCGGATGCAGGGCGATCACGCCGTCGGCCTCGACAATCCAGTTTCCCGTGGTAACCCAGCCGTCCAACGTCTTGCCGTCGAACATCGGAACAAATCCATCGTCGGCTTGAGCCGGCTCGGCTGCGTGTACGGCAGCTGCCGCCAGCACGATCCCCATCAGTGTGGCGATTCCGTTGCGTGTCATTGGTCGTTCCCCTTTTTCGCAGGTCCGCCGATCTTCACTGGTGTATTTCCGTTAATCGTCGGTTAGCAGAGATCCATGTTCCCATGTCCTGCCACACCGTTATGCTGCATGGTCGCCGTCCTTCCGGATGGCGACCATGCAGATTTTCCGTTTTACTCGACAACAATCGCCCCGGATGGGCAGCCGTCCGCCGCTTCCTGGGCGGAGCCCAGCAAATCGTCCGGAATCGGATCCACTTTGACATCGACCAAGCCGGCGTCATTCATGGTGAACACATCCGGCGCCACTTCTTCACAAACGCCGCATCCCGAGCACAGCGTTTCGTCCACGATAGCTTTCACAATTTCCTCCTCAAAAAATGAAACGTAGCACAGAGTATCGATCGAACGAGCCAGGGCACGCCCTACGCGGTTCAAGACGCCGCCCTCACGGGCCCATTATACGCCTAACCCAACAAGGTCAAGAAGATACACCAAGAACCGGTTCGATCACAAGCGGGCACGGCAACGGACTCGTACCCGAATCTTCCGCCAAATCGGGGCTATCGTGTGCTCATTCGTCCCGTTTTCGGTTCATTTTGCCCAGCCGGCCGGCGAGCAGCGGACGTAAAAAACGTCCGGTATGGTTGTTTTCCAGCGCCGCGATGTCTTCCGGAGTCCCCGCAGCAAGCACGTGTCCGCCCGCTTCGCCGCCCTCCGGCCCCAGGTCGATGACCCAATCGGCGCACTTGACGACTTCCAAACTGTGCTCGATGACGATCACCGTGTTGCCGCGATCGACCAGCCGCCCCAGCACGTCCAGCAGCCGCCGGATGTCGTCGAAATGCAGCCCGGTGGTGGGCTCGTCCAGCAAGTACAGCGTGTGGCCGGTGTCCACGCGGGACAGTTCCGCCGCCAACTTGATCCGCTGGGCTTCGCCCCCCGACAACGTTGTGGACGGCTGGCCAAGCGTGAGGTAGCCCAGGCCCACGTCCTGGAAGCTCGTCAAGCTGCGATGGATGACGGGGAAATTCTCGAAGAATTCGACCGCTTGGTCGACGGACAGCGCGAGCACGTCGGCGATCGAGTGATCCCGATAACGGACTTCCCGCGTCTGCCGGTTGAACCGCGTGCCCTCGCACTCGCTGCAAGTAACGTACAGGTTCGGCAGGAATTGCATCTCGATCTTCTTCAAGCCGAGTCCTTGGCACGGCTCGCACCGCCCGCCTTTGACGTTGTAACTGAAACGGCCGGCTCCGAACCCTCGTTGCTTGGCCTCACGCGTGCGGGCGAACACTTTGCGGATCTCGTCGAACGCGCCGATGTACGTCGCCGGACTGCTCCGCGGGGTGCGGCCGATGGGAGCCTGGTCGATTTGAATGACTTTATCGATCAGCGCCGCCCCGCGTAAGCTGCGAAACGGCCCCGGCTTGGGCGCCACGCCGCCCAGGCGGCGAAGCATCGCGGGCGCCAGCGTCTCGTTGATCAGCGAACTCTTTCCCGAACCGCTGACTCCGGTGACGCAAATCAGCGTTTCGAGCGGAAATCGCACATCGACCTCGTGCAGGTTGTTGGTCGCGACGCCCTCGATCGCCAGCGATCGCGACTTGGACGGCCGCCGACGCGTCTCGGGCACAGGGATCTGCGACCGGCCGCTCAGGTACCGCCCGGTGATCGAATCCGGATGATCGCAGATCTCCTCGACCGTGCCTTGCGCCACGATCCGGCCGCCGTGGGGGCCGGCGCCGGGGCCGATGTCGATCAGCTGGTCGGCGGCCCGCATGATGGCCTCGTCATGCTCGACCACCAGCACCGAGTTGCCTTGCCGTTGCAGGTTCCGCAGCGCGTCGATCAAGCGGCGGTTGTCGCGCGGGTGCAGGCCGATCGAGGGCTCGTCCAGCACGTAGCAGACGCCCACCAATCCCGAGCCGATGCTGGTCGCCAACCGGACGCGTTGCAGTTCGCCGCCGCTGAGCGTGTCGGCGGCGCGATGCAGCGTCAGATAGTCGACGCCGACGTTCTGCAGGAAAGCCAACCGCGGCAGGATTTCCTTCAGCAGCGGCTCGGCAATCGGACGCTGCGTCGGCGGAAACTCCAGCCGCTCGAAGAAACGCACGGCGGCGCCGATGGGGAGCAGGCAGATTTCGTGGATCGTCCGCCCGCCGACGCGGACGCCGTTGGCCTCGGGCCGCAGCCGCGAACCGAGGCACGCCGGACAGGTGACCCGCCCCCGAAACCGCGCCAACTCGCTGTGGCGGTCCTCGTCCGTCGCCGTCACGTACTCTTGTTCGATCAGGCGGAGGATGCCCGGAAACTCTTGCCCGTCGCCGTGCAGTAACTCTTGAAATGCCTCCACGGACAGGTCTTTCAACGGCGTGTTCCAGCCGGCGCCGTGCCTCTCCAGAATTGCAGCCAGCCGCCCCTTGTGCTTTTTCAGCGGGTCCGGCTTGACGCCTTTCCAAGTAGCGACCGCTCCGCCGGCCAACGACAATTCGGCGTTCGGCAGCACCAATTCCGGATCGAACTGCTCGACGCCGCCCAAGCCGCCACAGCGCGGACACGCGCCGTAAGGACTGTTGAAGCTGAACGTCCGCGGCTCGACCTCCGCCATGCTGACGTTGCAGGTCGGGCAAGCGTACCGTGTGCTGAACAGTCGATTCCGCCAGGGACCATCGCGCACGGTCGATTCGTCCGGCGGTGGATCCTGATAGCAGGCAACCAACAGTCCCTCGCCGTGCCGGACCGCCAACTGCACCGACTCGCCCAGCCGGGAGGCGATATCGGGACGGACGATGATCCGGTCGACCACGGCGTCGATCGAGTGCTCGCGGCGCGCGTCGAGTTCCGGCGCATGTTCCAGGTCGAGCACATTCCCATCGATTCGCACGCGGACGAAGCCGGCTTTGCGGATCCGCGCCAGGACATCCTCCTGCTTGCCGCGGCGGCCGCGAACCATCGGGGCCAGGATCATCAACCGCGTGCCCGCCGGCAGCGCGGCTAACGCTTCTTCGATCTGCGTTTCGGATTGCTGTCGGATCGGTTCGCCGCACTGCGGACAAGAGGCTTCGCCCAGCCGAGCCATCAGCAGCCTCAAGTAATCGTAGATTTCGGTCGCCGTCGCCACGGTGCTGCGCGGATTGACCGTCCCCGGCCGCTGGTCGATGCACAGCGTCGGCTGCAGCCCTTCGATCAAATCGACTTCCGGCCGCTGCATCTGGTGCAGGAACTGGCGCGCGTACACCGACAAGCTTTCGATGTACTGCCGCTGGCCTTCGGCGAACAGTGTGTCAAACGCCAGACTGCTCTTGCCTGAACCACTCGGCCCCGTGATCACCACCAAGCGGTCGCGCGGGATGTCGAGATCGACATTTTGCAGATTATGCATCCGCGCACCGCGAATGCGGATGACATCCGGGGCCGATCCCGCCACAGGCTCCGCCGAAGATTCCAAGTTTGTTCTCCTGGCCACAAGGCGGCAGGCGTCATCGTCGAATCGGCAAGGCCCATCAAATACGCCAGCGCCTACGATCCGCGGCAGTCCTGTGCCGAACGTCTGTTGAATGCCGAAGTCTTCTGCCGCTGGTTATCTGCCGGCCTTCTGCATTTCGCAGCAAAAACACACCGTTCACGTCGCAGGACTATGGGCCGTTAAATACTACCTGCCGGTAGCCGACCGAGCAACAGAGGGCTCACGGGAAACTCGCAATTCTGGCCCTTGGTCGGTTTGACGAATTGTGCTACAATCAGCGTTGCGGGACGCCGTTGCGAATAAGCAACGTGGCGGAGACCGCTGCCTTTCCCTCGGCTCGTGGGGAGACAGCGTGGAGCTTATTAGGGGGCTATCGAAATGAGCATGCCCAAGACCAGAAAACGTGTGTCCAGTGACGAGCCGCCACGGTGGCATCATGTCACACCGCTGTTCCTGTTGGGGAAGATCCTCGAGAGCGGTGGCATCAAGTGTGGAGCCGACGTCGAAGCGGAAGGGCTGCCTCGCCGTCCGTCCAGCTGCGACGAAAACGAAGCGCGTCTCAAGGCCCTCGGTGATCGACGGCCCTCAGACTGCATTCTGCTTTTCACGAAGCCGATCCCGAATCTCCTGAAGGCCAAACTGTCGAACACGCGAAAGCCAGGGGCTGGGTGCAAGGCATACCCGCACGTCGTCTTGTCCGTCTGTGCCGCCGCCTGTCTGAAAGCCTCGAAATACACGATCTTCGGCAGCACGGTCAACGTTCGGCGAGCCCTGCGCAGGGATGTCTCTGTCGGAATCGAGCCGTTCCGAAGCTATACTGCCGTTCGTGACGCAAAGATCGAAGAGTTGCTCCTCCCCGCCGATTTGCTGGACGGACGTGTTCTTCCCGTGTCAGCCATCCGAGCGATCCGGTGCTTTTCACCGGCAGACGGCGAACTCGTCCAACAGCATCTCCGCTGGAGCGGACACCAGATCGAAGTCGAACTGGATGACGAACCAGGGTACGTCGAGGGACAATCCCATCCACCCGGCTCGGAATTCCTGGATTTGACGAAGCGTCTGTATGAGGCGAAATG
>Ga0351889_10352_pt1 | contig 10868 bp, 6 predicted proteins | sample TotcelFGM3001M14_FD_206767 | JGI IMG/M metagenome (GOLD analysis project Ga0351889, IMG submission 206767) | Enriched cells from coal bed in the Powder River Basin, Montana, United States - Total cells FGM rep3 HSBNCT.FGM.300.1.M14 ...
CTGGATGCGGGTGGCGGAGGATTTTGCGCCGTTTGAAATCAACGTGACAACGCAGCAACCGCCTCTCGATGATTTGCGACGGCTGGGAAGCGAGGATGACCGGTGGGGAATTCGCGTCGTGATCGGTCCCAATACGTTCTACAGTTCAGCGGGCGGCGTGGCTTATCTGAACTCGTTCAACTGGAATTCGGACACGCCCGCCTTTGTGTTCAATACCAGCGAGATTGTGGTGGCCGAAGCGGCCAGCCACGAGGTCGGCCATACGCTGGGCTTGTTCCACGACGGGACGGCGACGCAAGAGTACTACACCGGTCACGGGTCAGGGGCCACGAGTTGGGCTCCGATCATGGGTTCCGGCTATTCCAAAAACCTGACGCAGTGGAGCAGCGGCGAATATGCCGGCGCCAACAACCAGGAAGATGACTTGGCGATCATCGTCTCGCAGAACGGCTTCGGCTATCGCTCCGACGATTATGGGGACACCCTGGCGACGGCCACCGAATTGGTGCCGCCGGGACAATCCACGATCCCCGCGAGGTACGGGATCATCGAGCGGAATACTGACGTGGACATGTTTGTTTTTTGGGCGGATGCCGGCCAGGCCAGCTTCGAGATCGATCCCCTGGGCATCGGAGCGAATCTCGATATTCGCGCCGATCTCCAGGACGCCGCGGGGAGTCTGCTGGCCACCAGCAATCCGGCCACCGCGCTGAATGCTTCGATTTCGCTTTCCTTGCCCGCCGCCGGACAGTACTACCTGAGTGTGAGCGGCACCGGCAAAGGCGACCCGCTGGCAGACGGCTATACGGACTATGGCAGCTTAGGCCACTACCGCATCACAGGTTCGGTCAGCGGCCAAGCGGTCTCGGTGGCCGATCTCAGCTTGACGATGACCGTCTCGAATGCAACTCCGAACGTGGGTGAGGCGGTAACGTTTACAATACTTGCATCCAATGCCGGACCGGACGCTGCCAGCGGGGTATCGATCCGCGACGTTCTGCCTGCCGGCTATGCTGCTATTACGAACATCACAGGCGGCGGGACGGCCGGCGGCAATGCGATCACTTGGACCGGCCTGAACATCCCGGCTGCCGCGGGCACCAGCACCGTAAGCCTGTCGTTCCAAGCCACGGTCGCATCGCCCACCGGTGCGCCAGGCGAGTATGTGAACGCGGCGGAGGTGATTGCGGCCGATCAGGCCGATCCGGATTCGGTTCCGAATGACCAAGCCGGTGACGATTATGTGACCGCGTCGGTCACCCCCATGGCGTCGCCGACCAGCGATCCCATCGTCATCGACAACGGCACGGGCGTCGCGGGATTCATGGTTGCCGGGATGACTTATGCGACGAGCTCGGGTTATGAACGCGACATCCACTATACGCGAGGCGACAACACAGGCGATTATGCCCGGTGGACGTTTGCCAATCTTCCCTCGGGAACCTACTTGATCTCGACGACGTGGATCCGGGGAGCGTCGCGAGCCAGCAACGCGCCGTATACCTTGACAGGAATGACGAGCGGTCCGGTAACGGTGCTGATCGACCAGACCCTCGCGCCCGACGATTTGACCTGGAACTCGGCAGTCTGGGAGCACCTGGGCACGTTTCCGATCGCTGGCGGGACGCTGACGGTGACGCTCACGGACAATGCCAACGGCTACGTCTATGCCGATGCCGTCCGCATCGTGCGGGTTGGCGGCGATGATGGCGGCGGCGATGGCGACGGCGGCGACGGCGGCGACGGCGGCGGCGATGACGGCGGCGGCGGCGGCGATGACGGCGGCGGCGATGACGGCGGCGATGACGGCGGCGATGACGGCGGAATGATGGAACAAGCCGACTTGCGTCTGACACAAACGGTGTCGAACCTCACGCCCAGCGTGAACGAAGTGGTCACGTTCACGATCACGGTGGCGAATGACGGCCCGAACGACGCCAGCGGCGTGTGGATCCAGGACGTCGTCCCCTCCGGCTTGGTGGCGGTGAGTAACATCTCCAACGGCGGGACGCTCAGCGGAAACACGATCACCTGGAGCGGTCTCGATGTCCCGGGCGCGGCGGGTGCCAATTCGCTGCTGTTGAGCTTCCAAGCGACGGTGGACGCGCCGGCGGGCGCGCCGGGGGAATACACCAATGTGGTCCAGGTCACAGCGGCGGACCAGCCGGACCCGGACTCGATGCCCAACGACAACACGGGCGATGATTATGTGCTCCTGACCGTCACGCCCGATTTGCCCCCGCTCGGCGGTCCGCAAGTCATCGACAACGGGCGGGATGTGACGGGCTTCACCTCCAGCGGAATGACCTACGCAACCACGTTGGGATACGAAAAAGATATCCACTATACGCGAGGCGACAACACGGGCGACTATGCCGAGTGGACGTTCAGCGGTCTGCCATCGGGGACCTACCTGGTCTCGACGACGTGGATCCGAGGCTCGTCGCGAGCCAGCAATGCGCCGTATACTCTGACAGGTGTGACGGATGGTCCGACGACGGTGCTGATCGATCAGAAGATTGCGCCCGACGACTTGACCTGGGATTCGGCGGTCTGGGAGCACCTGGGCACGTTCCAGATCAGCGGCGGAACGCTAATCGTTCGGCTGACAGACAACGCCAACGGCTACGTCTATGCCGACGCCGTGCGAGTCGAACATGTTTTGGCCCAAGCGTCAGCGGCGGAAGTGACGTCAGAGGCTCTTCGCTCGGGCAACGTAAAGGAATCCCGCGGCTGCGAACGGGTTTGGGCATCTGGCGAGGATTGGCTGGCGTCGCTAATGTTCGACGAGACGAAATCGTAGAAGCGTTTCGCAGCCTACGAACGAAAAAGAGGGCTCGCCAATGGCAAGCCCCCTCTCATTCCGGCCGGAGCTGCATCTCGACCGTTTCGCAGCTCGCAGCCATCACCGCGGTGGCCAAGACCTAATCCGCTGTCTCGATGTTCGCCCCCACGGTCACGGAGATGCACAAATCGGGATCGCATGCGGAGATTCCGGACAACTGGTCGCAAAAATCGCCCACGTCGCCGAACACGCTGCCACCCGTCGAAGCCGAATGTCCCGTGACCGCGGCGAACGAAAATGTCTGGACAGTCTTCGACATCGCAGCCGCGACGTCGCGGACCTCGAGAAGCACTTGGTCGCGGACGCTGACAATGCCGACAAGCAGGCCGATCACCAACACCGTACCGACCAAAATCAACTCGGACGAGATGATGAAGCCGTCGTTATCCAGCCAAAGATTTCGCCACATGTTTCTCATGGAAATTCCTCCTCGACGAAAGAGAACTGTTCGGAGCTTGCGCCGACCTAGCTCGAAATGTCAGCCGCGACCAGCACCGAGGCTCGCCAACCGTCCCCCGCGCACGTTAGCCTTCCTCAGTTACCGCGTCTTCCGACACGCTGATGCACAGCGGCGGGAAATCCGCCTCGTCAGCCGGGTCATCGCACAAGTCGGTATAGTCCGTGAACGCGCTCCCCGCCGTGCTGGACGTGTGTCCTGTGACGCCCGAGAAGGAATACGATTGGACGAGCTGCGAGAACGCCGCACCGACGTCGCCGAGTTCTTGCACGACCTGGTCGCGCAAGGTCGCCAAGCCGACGATCATGCCGATCACCAGAATCGTGGCGATCAGGATTAATTCCGACGAAATGACAAAACCCACGTCATCCCGCCACAGTTGCGCCAAGACCTTCATGTAATACCTCCAGTGTTGAAAAACGAGTGAGACAACTTCAACCAACAATGCCGAACCGGACGAGGTTCTGCCGCGAGTCTCTGCAGCACGCGGCAAACCGGCATCCATTGCCGGCACAATTGGCAACCTTCCAACGAAGGTAATTGCACGATGCATGGGTACAAAGGGAAAAGGCGGACAAATCGCTTCCGTTTCCCAAACGCGGATAGAAGATCCGTGAGAACCGAACCCATGCGAATGTTCGTCCGCAACGGCAAGAAACGCACGGTCGCGCCAAGCGTCGTATTTGGAACGGAATAACCCCGACGAAAGCTAGAAACGGATCAGGGATCAGGGATCAGAGGTCAGAGGTCAGAGGTCAGAGGTCAGAGGTCAGAGGTCAGAGGTCAGAGGTCAGGGATCAGCGATCAGCGATCCCGCGAAAAACCCGCGGCGAACGCCTTGCGGCGCACGATGTCCAGACGCAACGTAACTGGATCGGCTGCCGAACCTCCCGACCAAGGCATCCAGCCGCTGGCAGTAGTGCTTCCACTTTGGGCGGCAAATGACCGGCCCTTGGCCTCAGCCCCAACTCGCCTCACGGTATGTTCTGCGACGTCCCGGATTGGCTGGCGGAAGGCTTGCACCGCGCCGCATCGTGTTTTCTCCGTCAAGACTTTGGGGCCTTGCCACAGCTTCCGGCTATGGCACATGTCTTGCTGGTAGCATTTCTCTGCGAGAGCGATGGGGCACCGTCCCACGCCGTGCGGTTAGCCGGGAAAAAAACGACGAACATCGTGGAAGCGAAAAAAAGGAGAATCCTATGAACAATGCGTTTGGCATAACGGACCGCGTTTATCGAGAAGATCAAGCCGGGGATCAGCCCGTCTGTTGCGCACGGCGGCCTCAGAACGTCAGTGATGCAGAACGCAAGGGCTCTGTCTTGGCGGGTTCGGCCTTGGTCCTCATCGGGCTCGCGCGCGGCCGCCTCGGCGGACTGACTGCGGCCTTAGCGGGCGGGGCATTATTGTACCGCGGTTTCACCGGCCATTGCTATGGTTACGAGGCGTTGGGAATAAACACGGCAGAACACGGACCGGCAACTGCCGTCCCGGCATTGGAGGGCGAAAAAGTCGAGAAGTCGATCAACGTGCAACGCACGCCGGAAGATCTGTACCGTTTCTGGCGCAACTTCGAGAACCTGCCACGCGTCATGCCGCACTTGAGAAGCGTCCAGCCGATTGATGCGACGCGTTCGCATTGGGAGGCTGACGGTATTCTGGGACGCTCGGTCCACTGGGATGCTGAGGTGTTCAACGAGCGAGAGAATGAGTTGATCGCCTGGCGTTCGCTGCCCGGCGGCGACGTCGACACGGCGGGAAGCGTGCATTTCAAGGCCCTGCCGCACGACCGCGGCACGACCGTAACCGTGTCCATCAAGTACAACCCGCCTGCCGGCAAGATCGGTGCCGGGGTCGCTTCGGTGTTCGGCGAGGGATTGGAGCAGAAGCTCAGCGAGGATCTTCGTCACTTCAAGAGCATCATGGAGGCGGGCGAAAGTGCGACCACCGTCGGACAGCCCAGCGGTGTGGGACCCTCCGTCCGCGCTTTTTAGGCGGCTTGCCGCCGGACGAGACCTGACGCTGCGCGGGATGGAGCCTAGCCTGCCTGACAGCGGCCTTTGAGCCCCCTGGGTTTACCCCAGGGGAGCTTCACCCTCCACTCAAAAAAAACGATACAAAATACCTTTCCCTCCGGCTCCTTCTCCGCCGCCGGAGGCGGAGGCGGGGAAAGGATGGGATGTTGGATGTCGCGTTACTAGGCGGAAGGTGAAACTCCGCCGAGGTGAACTCGGTGGCCTCCGGCTGAACGGCAGACCACCTCTCATCTAATCACAGGAGAGCGAAGATGAAAGCCGTATGCTGGTATGGAAAACGCGACGTACGAGTGGAAGAGGTGCCCGATCCCAAAATCCTGAATCCGCGGGACGCGATCGTTCGCATCACGTCGACGGCAATCTGCGGCTCGGATCTGCACCTGTACAACGGCTTTATTCCGACGATGCAGACAGGCGATATACTCGGCCACGAATTCATGGGCGAGGTTGTGGACGTGGGGCGAGACGTGAAAACCCTCTCGATCGGCGACCGTGTCGTGGTGCCGTTTGCGATCGCTTGCGGGCAATGTTTCTTCTGCCGCAGGACGCTCTGGTCCTTGTGCGACAACTCGAATCCAAATGCCCATCTCGCGGAGAAGCAATACGGCTTCTCCAGCGCCGGTTTGTTCGGCTACTCGCATCTGTTCGGCGGCTACGCGGGCGGGCAAGCCGAGTACGCCCGCGTCCCGTTCGCAGATATCGGTCCGTTGAAAGTGCCGGAGGGCATGTCCGATCTGCAGGTTCTGTTCCTGTCCGACATTCTGCCGACCGGGGACATGGCGGCGGAGAATGCCCAGATTCAACCCGGGGATACGGTGGCCGTCTGGGGCTGCGGCCCAGTTGGGCAGTTCACCATTCAAAGCGCTTGGTGGCGAGGAGCCGAACGCGTGATCGCGATCGACCACATTCCGGAGCGGCTCGAGATGGCCCGCCGCTTCGGCAAGGCGGAGACGCTCGACTTTGATGCGGTGGACGTCGCGGCCGCGCTGACAGAGATGACGGGCGGTCTGGGACCCGACGCCTGCATCGATGCCGTGGGGCTGGAATCGCATGGTCACACGCTGGACGCCCTGTACGACCGCGTGAAGCAAGCGGCATGGCTGGCAACCGATCGAATTCATGCGTTGCGTCAAGCGATCTACTGCTGTCGGAAAGGTGGCACGGTATCGATGCCGGGAGTCTATGGCGGCCTCTTGGACAAAGTGCCGATGGGTTCGGCGTTCAGCAAAGGCCTGACGCTGAAGATGGGGCAAACACACGTCCACCGGTACATGCGGCCCCTGCTGGAACGTATCCAAGGAAACGGCCGTCCTGGCTTCGACCCCTCCTATATCGTCACGCACCGATTCCCGCTCGAACAAGCTTCGCACGCGTACGGTGTATTCAACAAGAGACACGATGACTGTATTAAGGTCGTGCTCAATCCCTAGACAGTACGTTCGAGTGCCCGAAGGTGTTAAGGGGGAGTTTCGTTACGGCCTGCCACTGGCGTTCGGCTGCGACTCCACCGCAAGACTGCTCGCCGTAGGAGCGTGATACGCGGCCAGGGCGGATTTCAGCTTGGCGCATTCGCGTTCCAGCGTCCGCACGGCGTGCTCCGCTTCCTCCGCTCCGCCCGGCTGGCGTTTGAGCCGCTCGACGCGCACTGCGGCCTCCGTGGCTCGTCTTGCTCCCAGGTAAACGAGCGTTCCTTTGAGCCGATGTCCCAGCCGGCCGAGCTGGGCCAAGTCCCGGTTTGCCAATGCCGCATGCATTTGGGGCAAGAGGCTGTCCAGATCACGGAAGAAGCATCGAGTCATCTCGTCCAGCATCTCGCGATTATCGCAGCAGCGCGCACGCGCCTCGTCCGGATCGAACACAAGGCTGGCCGGCTTGGCCCGCTGCGAATCAGAGATTGGCCTCACGGATTGGGCTCCTGGCCCGTTCGCCAAGCTTTCCACCAGCGCAATCATCTGTTGAGCGTTGATCGGCTTGGCGAGATAAGCGTCCATACCCGCCTCCAAACAGCGCTCGCGGTCTCCCTGCATGGCGTGAGCCGTCATGGCGATGATCGGCACCCGCTTGCCGTCTTCCCGTTTGCCGTCTTCCCGCCTGCGGATGGCCGCCGCCGCTTCCAAGCCGTTCATGCGCGGCATTTGTACATCCATCAGGATCACGTCGTAATCGTTTTGCTCCGCCGAATAGACGGCCGCATGCCCGTCGTCGGCGATCTCGACCTGGTGGCCGCGGTCCTTCAAGATGTAGGTGGCCAACTTCTGGTTCGCGGGATTGTCCTCGGCCAGGAGAATTCGCAAGGCAGACGCTGCCGCCGACAGGACAGGCGGCGCAAGCGGCTCGGCAGGAAGTTCGTTCGCCACGCTCAGTCGGACGGTGAAGTAGAACGTGCTGCCCGTTCCGACATTACTTTCCGCCCAAATGCGTCCCCCCATCAACTCGACGAGATTCTTGGAGATGGAGAGTCCCAACCCCGTCCCTCCGAAGCGCCGCGTTGTGGAAGGATCGACTTGAGAGAACGGTTGGAAGATCCGCTCCAGGCTCGCCGGCGGGATACCGATCCCCGTGTCTCGTACGGCGAATTCCAACTCGGCCGCGCCGTCTACCAGGAGCGAGCGAATCGAGATCTCGACTTCGCCTTGTTCGGTGAACTTAATCGCATTCCCGGCCAGATTCAGCAGCACTTGCTGCAACCGCATCCGGTCGCCGACAAGAGCATCCGGCACCTCTTCGGGAAAGCGGCAGCAGAAAACCAGCCCTTTTTCGCTGGCCCGCACGGACAGCACGCGCGTGATTTGATCCATCAGCCGTCGCAAGCTGAACGGAGCAGACTCCAATTCCAGTTTCCCGGCTTCGATTTTGGAGGAATCGAGAAGGTCGTCCAGCAGGGTGAGCAACAGATCGGCGGATCCCTTGGCTGTCTGCAGGCAATCCACCGCCGTGGGATGAACGGCTTTGGGCAAGGCCACGTCGATCATCCCGAGAATCGCATTCATCGGCGTGCGCAATTCATGGCTCATGTTCGCCAGGAACTGAGCTTGGGAGCGGCTGGCCGCTTCCGCCGCTTCTTTCGCCTCGGCCAATCGTTGCTCCGTTTCCCGCTGCTGGGTGATGTCCGTATTCGTGCCAAACCACCGGAGAATTCTGCCGCTGGCGTCGCGGATCGGCAGGGCGCGGGAGAGGAACCAGCAATAGTTTCCATCCCGGCCCCGCAATGGGAATGTGTCTTCCCAGGCCTCGCCGGCCTCGACATGGTGCCGGAACTTTTCCGTCACGCGCTGGACGTGATCCGGATGATGCACCTTCTGCCATCCCCAGCCCTGCATTTCCTCGAAGTTGGTTCCCGTATAGTCGTACCAGCGCCGGTTGTACCAGAAGAGCCCGCCGTGCTCGTCGGCCATCCATGCGAATTGGCTCATATTATCGGCCAACGTCCGGAATTTCTCCTCGCGAGCCTGCAATTCCGCATGCAGGCGGACCGCCTGGAGAACGGATCCGCACTGGCCGGCCACCCACTCGGCCAAGCGAAACTGATCGTCGGTCCAGGACCGAGCCTCCAAACCATAGAACTCGATCGCGCCCACAACCTGCTTGTCCACACGCAGAGGCGTGGCCAAAACCGAACGGAAGGGTGGGCCCGTGGACGGCTCCGGAAACACCAGATCCGATCGCAAGGCCAGATCGTCCAACGCGGCGGTGCGGCCTTGCTCGATGACAAGCCCCGCAAGCGACTGCGCCACCGGCCGGCAACCAGCATCCGATCCATCCGTTTTCAAGCCCCTCTGCGCGTGAAGGTGCAGCAGATCCTGCCGAGCCTCCACGATGGCCGCGGCTTGCACGTGCTCGCCCAACAGACGCAAACCCTGGTCGCACACCGCATCCAACACTTCTCCATCACCGGACAGCGCTCCTGCAGCGTCCAACAACGCGCGCAGCATCTGCTCTCGCTGGGCGAGTTCCTCGTTGACGGCCTGCGATTCCTCGGTATGAGCAGTCAGTTCCTCGGCCTGCTGCTCCAGTTCCTCGCCCTGACTTCGCAACTCCTCGTTCTGCTGCGACAGCTCTTCGGCCTGGTGGTTGGTCCGTTGGAGCAGTTCATTTTGGCTGCGGACCTGGTCGTTGGCCTCGGCCAGCTGTTGATTTAACGCTTGCAAGGCCGCGTTCTTCCGTTCCAACGAGTCGCGCAAGCCGATGATGGCATGTACCACGAGGCCGGCCACGGCGATATTGGTGAGCTGCGCACTGTAGATAGCCCAGTGTTCAAATGTCGTGAACACGCCCTGAGGCAGGATCCAGAACAGCTTTGTGGATGCCATGGCGGCAAACAACGCCGCCATCCCCCACAGCTGCTGGAGATCCCGCGACCAGACGCAGATCAACAGCGGCAACGCGTAGGTCAGGGGCATGACCACGTCTTGGAATACCGCCAGCCGCAGAATACCCCAGCCGATGACCATCGCCGCACAGACGGGAAGCGACAGCCGCCAAGACGGACGCGTGAGCATGCCCGCAACCCGCGCAGCTTTCATGTTCCCATCCCCGTTCGCATATAGATACAGTTCGTTAACCGAGTCAGAGGCACGCTGCAGTCGGGCCGTTCGGCTTTGCCCGTGATGAGAATGCCGCCGGGCCGAAGCTGCTCCGCCAGCCGCTGCCAGACCGCGCGGGCCGCCGCTAGTTTAAGGTAAATCGCCGTATTCCGCCACAAGATCACATCCCACGGCCCCGGTTGAGCGTGCTGAAAGAAGTCGTGAATCTCGAACCTCGCTCGCGATCGTAACCGCTCCTGCACGCGGCAGCGACCGCCGGCGGCCTCGAAATAACGCTGGCGAAGCAGGGGTGTGAGATCCGCCAGTCCGGTTGGGGAATACACACCACTTCGCGACTGACGGATCGCGTCCGGGCGACAATCCGTGCCCAGCAAGTCGCTACCGTCCAGCAAGGCCAACTCGGCAAGCAGGATGGCCACTGAGTATAGCTCCGATCCGTCAGAACAAGCAACACTCCAAACCCTTAGCCGGCTTGGGAGCGCGGGTCGTCTCGGCAACAGGTCTCGAAGCGCAGCGAAAACCGGCGGATCGCGGAAGAACGCTGTCACGCCCAGCAGCAGAGAACCGAGGGCCGCGTACAGAAGCTCCGGATGTTCTTTCAGCCGGGCCTTGGCCGCATCGGTCGAAGTGACATGAAGCATTCGCAGGCAGGCGGGCAATCGCCTCTCCAGCGGTCGTGTGCGATACAAACTGATGCTCAGCCCGGCTCGATCCAGGAGCCAGCAAAGAAATTCGTCGGGGCGATCCGGCGGCTCACTCTCGGGCGTCCGCAATCGCGACGGGACAGTCGGAGCCAGCCTGCCGCAGGTCAGCGACCGATGGCGAGCCGTTTTCGCTCCATGAAACCTGAGATGCCTCAGTTCGTCGGTTTGCTCTTGTTCTGGCGTCATCGCATTTCCTCGGTCCTTGGCGGGGAAACGGGCGGTAACGGCCTGCTGTGCTCGGCATGAAGCTGTATTCTTCCCGCACAGTTCCGTTACCCGTGCTGG
>Ga0351889_10356_pt1 | contig 10636 bp, 13 predicted proteins | sample TotcelFGM3001M14_FD_206767 | JGI IMG/M metagenome (GOLD analysis project Ga0351889, IMG submission 206767) | Enriched cells from coal bed in the Powder River Basin, Montana, United States - Total cells FGM rep3 HSBNCT.FGM.300.1.M14 ...
TGCATCTCGGCGATGCGCGGCTGCAGGTTGGCCATCATTTTGGATGAGCGTATCTGCTTGATTTGCAGCGGCATAGTGATCAGCCGCAGCAGAATGGTGATGGCTGCGATGGCCGCCACAAAGCTGTGCCCGAGATAGGCGTAGAAAAAGAGCAGCGCGTTCAGCATCGGGCGGATGATGCCTTCGCGCCAAATGGTGCTGAAACCGATCTGAGAGCCCGCAATAACCACGACCGCAACGAGACCCCAGATCAGGAGCGATTTGCGCAACTGCTTGGGATCAATTTGCGGCTTTTGGGCAGCCTGTTGCTGTGCCAACGATAGACCTCCTTGGCGCTACTTGACTTCGGCCGGCGGATAGACCCACACGACAGGATCGCGCTTGGTCAGGTCTAGCGCCACGATCTTGGCCTGTGCTGTGGTCACAATCAACTTGTCACCGGCAACAACGGGCGTAGACAATACCGGGCCCAGCCGCTCACCGTCGCGGTCGCCAAACACGAGGCTCTTTTCGCCGTTGGCCATGTCGAGAGTGTACACATAGCCATCTTCGGTGCCGACGATCAAGCTGTTGCCCGCCAGAGCTGGCCCGGCGCGGATAGCGCCCGAGAGCGGCACGTCTTGCCAGCGCACCGAGCCATCCGCGACGTTTAGCGCGTGCATGACGCCATCCAGCGAGCCAAAGTACACGCCGCCGTCAGCCACCAGCGCCTCGCCCCACACCCAGCCGCCATATTGCGGGCTGCGCCAGAGTTCAGATCCGTCCACGGCGCTCAGGCAGATGAGGTGACGATTGACACTGCCCACATACAGGCGCCCGTCGGCCAGGGTCATGGCGCCGGGCGCCGATGCGCCCAGGTCGTGCTTCCATACCTGCTGCCCCGTGCTGCGATCCAGGGCATAGACCGAGTGGTCCATTGAGGCCACGTACACGCGCTCTTGATCGACGCGCGGCGTTCCCCACACGCGGTCACCGGTGGCAAAGGGCGTCGCCCAGGCCGATTGCTGCGTGGCGGCTTGGATGGCGTACACAGCGCCGTCTGAAGAGCCAAAATAGAGGATGCCATCGGCTTCGGCGGCGCCGCCAATGATGGCTGCTTGAGCGGCAAAATCCCACACCTGGCTGCCGCTCTCGCGGTCAAAGGCGTGCAGCTTGCCATCGAACGAGCCCATCACCACCACGTCGTCGAGCACCATCGGCTCGCCATAGACGGCGTCCAAGGGCGCTTCACCAGAGCCCTCGGCCGGCCGGGCGATACTACAGCCCACGCCTGAAGAGGCCTCTTTTTGTGGGTATTGCCAGAGCTTGGCCCCGTTCTGCTCCAGATCGAGCGCCAACACCTGGCCGGTGGCCAGAGCGGCGTAAACCGTGCCATCTTGTTCGGCGGCCACCGTCCAACCCGCATTGACCATGCCACCTTGCGCCGTGCAGCCGGTGAAAACCAGCGCGGTGAGAATCAGCACCAGAGCGAGTGCTCTACGCTTCACGATCATACTGTTCGAGACCTCCCTGCGAGATGCAGCCGCTGTGGTGCGCCATCACGGCACTGGGTCATAGCCGCCGGCATGTAACGGATGGCAACGCAGAATGCGCCTGAGGCCCAACCAGCCGCCCTTGGTCACCCCATAGCGCTCGATCGCCTGACGGGCATATTCTGAGCAAGTGGGTGTATATCGGCAACTGGGGGGCAGATAGGGTGACACCGCGCGCTGGTAGAACCCAATCAGAGATAAAGCACCCTGTCGCAAAACCGGCGCCTTTGAGTTAGGCAACATGGGCATCAACTCTGTAAAGGCGCGCTTTGCCGAGCAACAGGCTCAAATCCGCTCCCAGTTCTGGTCCGGAGGCGGCGTTGGCCTGTTGCCTGGCGATCACCACCAGGTCCCATCCTGGTGCGATCACCTCACAAAAGGGGCGGATGCTGGCTCGCAACCTGCGTTTGATCTGGTTGCGGACGACAGCCCCGCCCACTCTTTTGCTGACCGAAAACCCGACCCGCAAAATGGCATCTTGATTGCGCCGATAGCACAATACCAGGCGTCTGGTAGTGAAACACTCGCCTTCCTCACGGACGCGGGTGAAATCCTCGGAACGGGTCAGCCGGTATCGCTTGGGTAGCACCGGTCTCCAATAGGCAATGCTGATTAGAGCTTGACGGTACGCTGCACAGTGAGTTCTCGACGCCCCCGGTTGCGGCGCGCTTTGAGAACGCGGCGGCCGTTGCGGGTGGACATACGCTGACGGAAACCATGCACGCGCATACGGCGTCGCTTCTTGGGCTGCCAGGTTCGCTTGGTGGACATCGTCTCAACTCCTCACACGCCATTTGCAGAACATAACGGGACCCGTGGGCCCCGTTGCACGGTTGGGGATTATACCCTCGAACCAGCCCAACTGTCAACTTGCGTCGGATGAGCCGCCAAGGGCCGAGACACCCTAAAGCGCCAGTGTGAACAGCAGTGCTGCATCGCCGGTCGGGAAAAAAGACTCCATGAAACCGCGAAAAACATAGCCCCTCTTGGGCAACAGTTGGATGAGCGGATCGTTGCGGCTCTGCGCGGCAACGGTGATGCTGGTGAGGCGGTTTTCGCGTCCCCACTTTTCGGCGCCTTCCAGCAGCCTGGCGGCCACTCCGCGCCGCACTGAGGCCTCGGCCACAATAAAGTGGTTGATCCAGCCCTCATCACTGACGCCGCGGGGATACATGGTCATGTAGCCCAGCACGAGACCATTGTCCTCAGCCACCAGAAAACAGCGACAGCGCTGCCACAAGGCAAAGAGATCGTCGCCGCCATAGGGCGACTCAACCGGCAGCTCTTGCGGCAGCCGGGCGCGCCGGAAAGAGATCGCGAAATGCCCTTCGCTGGCCTCGTGCTCGACCTTCCACACATAGCGCGTGCGAAACGCCGGTGCGATGCGCTCGCACAGGGCCACGTCTGCCACCGTGGCATTGCGAACTTCCATATCGCCGACCCTAGCGCGTGTTGGCGCGGGCGCGGGTTCCCGGCACCGGCTCGGCTGACACGATGTTTTCGACCACAGCACGCGTGCCCACGTTGCGGATGCGCGCTGAGGGGCTGATGATCATGCGGTGCGCCAACACAGGCACGGCGAGCGACTTTATGTCATCCGGCATCACATAGTCTCGGCCTTGCATGGCCGCCAGCGCCTGACCGCAGCGATACAGGCCCAGCGACCCGCGCGGGCTGGCCCCGAGATAGACGTCGGGGTACTCGCGGGTGGCGTGCACCAGGGCCACGATATAGTTCTTGACCAGTTCGTCTACATAGATCGCATGAACCTCTTGCTGCGCCTGCAGCAGCTCCTCAACCGTAACCACCTGCGAAATGTCCTCGATGGGATGCCGGTATTGCTGAGCATCTAGTATGGCCACTTCCTGATCGGGGGTGGGGTGGCCTAGCGTGATGCGCATCAAAAAACGGTCGAGCTGCGCCTCGGGCAGGGGAAAGGTGCCCTCATACTCGATGGGGTTCTGGGTGGCCATCACCATAAAAGGCTCTGGCAGGCTATAGGTGCGGTCGTCCACCGTCACCTGACGCTCTTCCATGGCCTCGAGTAGGGCAGACTGGGTCTTGGGCGTGGCGCGGTTGATCTCGTCGGTCAGCACGATCTGGGCCATGATGGGCCCAGCCCGAAAAGAGAACTCGCGCGTGCGCTGGTCGAACATCGAAATGCCGGTGATGTCGCTGGGCAGCAAGTCGGGGGTGAACTGGATGCGCTGAAACGAGCAGCCGACAGATCTGGCCAGCGCCTTGGCGAGCATCGTCTTGCCGACGCCCGGCACGTCCTCAATCAGTACGTGCCCCTGACACAGCATGGCCACCAGAGCCAGCCGCACCTCATGATGCTTGCCGATGATGACCTTTTCGACATTGGCGATTATGCGCTCGCCGACCTCTTGAATGATCGCCATCTATCATCGCTCCTTGCCGGAGTGTGTATGCTGGCAACAAGCATACATAAAACGAGGTTCTCTGTCAAAGCGCTCGACTCAAAGATTGTACTGAAACATATAAAACTATACAAAACATCAAGTCTGTGTTTGTCTGATAGCGCGCCACCGTGTATAATGCGCCAAGTCAGCGCAGACGCTGGCTCGTTCTGTTTGCGATTCGCCCACCGCCACCCAGGGGTTGACTAAATGACCAAGCCCATCTATCTGACCGCCGAAGGCATCTCTCAACTGGAACAAGATCTGGAACGACTCGAGACGGTGCGCCGCGGCGAGGTTGCTGCCAAGCTCAAGCGCGCCATTCAAGAGGGCGACCTTTCAGAGAACTTTGGCTATGTGGAGGCCAAGCGTGAGCAGGCCTGGCTAGAGGGCCAGATCGCCGAGATTCGCGCCAAGCTCAAAGCTGCGCGTCCTCTGGAGCAAAACCACAACGGTCGTGTGGGGCTGGGCTCCAGGGTGACAGTTCAAGAAGAGGGGTATCCCCCCGAGACCTACCAGGTCATGCACTCGGCCGAGGCCGATTTCAGCCGTGGGCGCATTTCGGACGATTCGCCCATTGGCCGTGCTCTGATGGGCCACGCCCAGGGGGAGGTTGTTGAGGCGGTGACGCCCCGGGCCACTATTCGTCTGACGATTCTGTCTATCCAGTAGCTTTCTCAGGAGCAGCGCGATGACCGAAGTAGATGAACGCCGCGCTCAGCGTCTGGCCAAGTTAGCGCGCCTGAGCGAGCAGGGCATCGATCCTTTCCCGCCGCGGGCCGAGTTCACCCACACTGCCGAGCAGGCGGTGGCCGCTTTCGATCCCCAGGCCGAGCAGCAGCCCACGGTAACCGTGGCCGGCCGGCTGACTTCCATCCGCGTCATGGGCAAGTCGACCTTTGCGCACTTGCGCGATGGCTCAGGGCCTGTGCAGATCTACCTGCAGCGCGACGTGCTGGGCGAGGAATCTTACAACGTCTTTCGCCATGAGGTCGACCTGGGCGATTTCGGGCAGTTCACCGGCGAGCTGTTCGCCACGCGCACGGGAGAGGTGACGGTGCGGGTGACGGCCTGGGTTTTTCTGGGCAAGACGCTGCGCCAGATGCCAGACAAGTGGCACGGCCTGCGCGACACCGAGACGCGCTATCGCCAGCGCTATCTCGACCTGCTCTCCAATGAAGAGGTGCGCGACATATTCGTCAAGCGCACGCGCATCATCTCAGCGGTAAGGCGTTTTCTGGATGCTCGCGGCTGCCTGGAGGTGGAGACCCCCACTTTGCAGCCAATCTATGGCGGCGCCAACGCGCGGCCCTTTACCACCTATCACAACGAGCTCGAGCGCACGTTCTATCTGCGTATTGCGGATGAGCTCTATCTCAAGCGTCTCATCATCGGCGGCCTCGACCGGGTCTATGAGATCGCTCACAACTTTCGCAACGAGGGCGTCTCGACCCGACACAACCCCGAGTTCACGGCCTGCGAGGTCTATGAGGCCTATGCCGACTATGAGGACATGATGGCGCTGGTCGAACAGATGTACAGCCAGGTGGCCCAAGAGGTGCTGGGCACGCAGGCCGTGAGCTATCAGGGGCAGGCCATCGACCTGACGCCCCCGTGGCGGCGCGTCTCGATGCGCGACGCGATTCTGGAGGCGGCGGGCATCGACATCGCAGTGCATCGCGATTATGACGGCCTGGTGGCTGCCGGGCGCGCCGCTGGCGTCGACCTCGATGGCCAGCCCACCTGGGGCAAGCTGGTGGAAAAGCTCTTTGACCAGTTCGTCGAGCCCAACCTGATTCAGCCGACCTTTATCGTGGACTATCCCATCGATATCTCGCCGTTGGCCAAGCAAAAGCCGGGCGCGCCGCATCTGGTGGAGCGGTTCGAGTTCTTTGTCGGCGGCCTCGAGTGTGGCAACGCCTTTACCGAGCTCAACGATCCGCTGGAGCAGCGCCAGCGCTTTGAGCAACAGGCCCAGGCCGCCGCTCAGGGCGAGGATGAAACCCAGCCGCTGGATGAGGACTTTATTCTGGCGTTGGAGCATGGCATGCCCCCCACGGGCGGGCTGGGCTTTGGCATCGACCGCATGGTGATGTTGTTGACCGACCAGACCTCGATCCGTGAGGTGATCCTCTTTCCGCAATTGCGCGAAGAGTGACGGTTTCTGACGGAGGCGCAACGATGACCTTTGACGATCTATATGCGCGAGCCAAAGCGGTGCTCAACCCCCGCAAGCTCTCTGAGCTTGCCGAGGCGGGCGGTGTGGGCGCGGCGCTTTTGGCGGCGGATGGGCAGGTCTATACCGGCGTCTGCATCGACACCGGCAGCTCGATGGGCTTTTGCGCCGAGCATGCCGCGGCGGCGGCCATGGTCACGGCGGGCAGCAATCAGGTGCTCAAGATGGTCGCTGTAGACTGGGACGGCACGGTCCTGCCGCCCTGCGGCCGTTGCCGCGAGTTCATCAGCCAACTGCACGCCGATAATCTGGATGCCGAGGTGATGGTGGCGGCAGACACCGTCGTGCGGCTACGCGCGCTGCTGCCCTATTATTGGCGAGGGTAGCGCGCCCTGATCTGCTTGTACAGAATAACGCCGCCAGTGGTCCAAACCGCTGGCGGCGTTTGAGTTTGAGGTTGTGTCGCGGTGGCGTCAGTAGACTGGCCCTTGACGCAGCATCATGAACTGGTGTTGCTGCATCTCCTCGGCAGCGGTCGCCTCGCCCGCGATGACGCGCAACGCCAGATCGAACATGCGCTGCCCCACCTGCGCCACCGTCTCGGCGCCCGAGATGATGGAGCTGGCGTCCAGGTCCATGTCCTCTCGCATGCGCTGGTAGGTGTGGGCGTTGCCCGTCACCTTGATGACGGGCGCGATGGCGTTGCCCATCGGGTTGCCGCGGCCGGTGGTGAACACCACCAATTGGCTGCCCGCGGCCACCAGGCCCGTCACCGAACTCAGGTCATTGCCCGGCGTGTCCATGAACGTGAGGCCGGGCAGCGTGGGCGGCTGCCCATATTTCAGCACATCGACGATGGGCGTGGTGCCGCCCTTGAGCACATCGCCCAGGGCCTTTTCCTCGACCGTGGTGATGCCGCCGCGGATATTGCCCGGGCTGGGCTGTTTGTTGATGAAATCCTCGCCGGTGGCCTTGAGAAAGCGCTCGCAGGCGTCAATCACACGCAGTAGTTCGTCGGCGATCTCGGGCGTGGCGGCGCGCGAAGTGAGCACATGCTCCGCTCCCAGCAGCTCGCTGGTCTCGGCCAGGATCACCCTGGCGCCCGCGGCCACCATCAGGTCGCTGAACGCGCCCATGGCCGGGTTGGAGGCCATGCCCGAGGTGGCGTCCGAGCCGCCGCACTCTAGCGCCACTGTCAGGCCACTGAACGGGCAGGGCTCGCGTTGCAGGTCTCGCGCTGCGGCGGCCATGCCCCGGGCGATCTCGATGCCACGCGCCACCGTCTTGCGCGTGCCGCCCAACTGCTGAATTACCAGCAACTCGGTGGGGGCCACGCCCTCGGCAATGCGCGCTGACAGATCCTGAGCGTCGAGGGTTTCACAACCCAGGCTAACCACCACGCTGCCAATGACGTTGGGGTGGCGGCCATATTGAGCAAGGAGCCGCGTGGCGACGGCGATGTCCGCCTCGGTCTCACCGCAACCGCCGTTATAGTCCAGCAACACTGCGCCCTCGACCTGGGCCGCGATGAGTTGCGCCGCGCGTAGCGCACAGCCGCAGGTGGGGATGATTGCGACAAGATTGCGCACGCCCACGGCGCCATCAGCCCGCCGATAGCCCATAAAGGTCACAGGATTCATCGTTGCACCGCCCCGCGCACGCTGGCCAGATTATGGGTGTGAACATGCTCGCCCGGCGCAATGTCGCGCGTGGCGACGCCAATGCCCGCGCCGTACTTGAGCACCTGCTCGCCGGCGGCGATGCCATGCACCGCCACCTTGTGTCCAAAGGGCACCGGCTCGCAGGCCACGACGGCGGTCACCTGGTTATCGCTGGCGCTCACCGCCTCGCCAGCGGCGAGGTCTCGTAGCGCCACCGCGACGGTGTCATCTGGATGAATCAGCAACACGTTGACCATGAGCGCCCCCTTGGGAACAGATTGTTAGAGTCTAGCATCCGCCGCTGTCTGCCACAAATCGCGAGCCCTGGCGCGGACCCGGCCGCAGAGTGTGTTGGTGAACGCGGCTGGGCCGGCGCGTGCGAAGACATTGAACCGGTCTGGGACCGCGTCGGTCGGAACCGCGGCAGCATGCCGTGGCTGCTGTTATCTGTACTTAACTATATCTTATTACTGTCACACGGAGAGGATCATTGCCACCAAAGGCGGCATGCCGCTTTTGCCGCACCGACACAATCTGCAACCGGGCGCGAGCTTTGGCAGGTCAACCTACGTCTCTCTATAATCCAGGCGGCAACTGAAACGACGTGAGGTGAACATGACCCAGGTTCCTGCCGGGTTTGACGACATCGCCCTCGAAATGCGAGCGGCGCACGAGCGCTTGCTCCAGGCTCTGGTCGGGCGGGGGTATGTCATTTCGGCCTATCCGGTTGACAAACCTGCCGCGCGCCCCGACGGCCAGGCTGCCGCGCTGGCCTATCCGATCCAGGGCGTCCTCAAATACCACGGCCTGTCAGACTGGGCGCAGCGGATTGCCTACCTGCCCTCCATCTCGGTGAACAACGATGCTGCGCACACCGTGACGCTGGTGTCTTTCCAACCGGGGCTGCCGGGCGACCGCCTGGTGCTCAACGGCGAGGCGACGGGGGGCCGCGCCTTGGAGCGCGTGTCGGCTGCGCTGGACGCGGTGCGCGCTTATGCGGGCATCGCCAGCCCCGCCGAGGTGCTGACGCGCAATGTGGTGCGCGCCTCGCGCACCGGCAAGGGCCTGGGCACCAGCGCCTCGGCTTCGGCGGCGCTGGCGATGGCGGCGCTGGCGGCCGCCTTTGGCGCAGAGGCCGTCGCGAACACGCGCTTTTTGAGCTGCATGGCGCGACTGCTGGCTGGCTCGGGCTGCCGCAGCGCCACGGGGGGCCTATCGCTGTGGCTATCGTACCCGGGCGCCGCCCACGCCGACAGCTTTGCGCTGCGACTGGACGATCAGGAGCAGCTCGCCGAGCTGGCGTTGCTCACCGTGCCGCTGGATTCACGCATCGGGCTGAACACCGAGCAGGCTCACCGTGAGGCGCCACACAGCCCCTTTTTTGTAGAGTGGATGCGCCAGCGTGAGGCCGAGATCATCGCGTGTCTGGATGCGGTGCAGGCGGGCGATTGGCGCACGATCGGGCAATTTGCCGAGCTGGATAGCATTCGCCTGCATGGCGTGACTATGTCGGCCAGCCGTGAGAACAAGCTCTTTGCCTGGGAGCCGGAGAATATCCCGCTGTTCAGGATGTGCAATCGCCTGCGCGACGCTGGCGTGCCGGTCTACTTTTCCACCGATACCGGTCCGACGACCGTGTTCATGACTCACAAGAGCCATATTGCGCGTGTCGTCCAAGAGATCGAGGCGCTGGGCGACTATGAGGTGGTGACAGGCGGCCTGGCCGGACCGGCGCGATTGCTGGCCATTGCTGAGGCGCGCGAGCGGCTGGAGGCAGAGAGCTAGCGCAGCTTGAGCTCGATGACGCCGATGCCAGCATCCACGCTCACGTGGATCGTTACATCAGAGATGCCATAGCGGTCGTTGGTGTAGATGGTGCCGCGTTGGGCAAAGGCGGGCGCCTGAATGGAGCCGATGCCGCCGCGCGCGTCGACCACCACGCCGACCTGTGCAGGCAAGACCACGGTGAGATGCCCGACGCCGCCCTTGATGTCGGCGTAAAAATCGCCGTCGCGCGGCCCGCTCAGGTCTGCGTACACCTCGCCGGCGCCTGCGGCAATGCGCACCCCCGAAAGCGGCAGGTCTTGCAGCTCGAGGCGCGCCCTGCCTGCCCCCAGGGTCAGGTCCAGATCCAGTGGCACGTCTCCACCAAAGCTCAGCGCCCAGCGATCAGTGCTCGCACTTTCGTCGGCACTAGACTGGCGCACCAGCAGCATGCCCTCGCCGTAGCTCGCGCTGAAGGCCACCTCGGGAGCGCGCGCCAGAGCGCCGATCTCGAAATCGCCGATGAATGCGCCGGCGTCGCCGCTGGTGACGGTGATCTCGCCCGCACCCATGGTGATCTCGGCCCGCAAGGCGCGCACGATCTGATCGTTGCTATAGCTCACCTTTTGCTGCAGGGTGCGGCTGGGGCCAGTGGAGCGTGGGATGCGGACGCACCCGGACAGTGCGATGGAAAGGCAGAGGAGCAGCAACGCCGTCCATCGGCAGGCAGAGGGCGCACGGCGGACAGAGCGGGGGCGTAGCAAAGCGCGCTGCATGTGCATCATTGCCTTTCTATTGCCCGGCGAACCGGTTGCAGTATAGTCTAGGCGCAGATGAACAGCCTGTCGCCCTACAGATGTCGAGGTTCGCCCCTGGCCATCCGGCCAGGTGTCGCCGGGAGGAACGGTATCACTATGGAAACACTCTCTGCCAGCGCCATCGAGGCGCGGCTCAAGACGCGCGTTCTGGGCCGCGCCGTTCACTATCACGGCGAGATTGGCTCGACCAATATCGAAGCGGTGCGCCTGGCCCGTGAGGGCGCGCCGGATGGCACGCTGGTCATTGCTGACAGCCAATCGGCGG
>Ga0351889_10318_pt1 | contig 10563 bp, 7 predicted proteins | sample TotcelFGM3001M14_FD_206767 | JGI IMG/M metagenome (GOLD analysis project Ga0351889, IMG submission 206767) | Enriched cells from coal bed in the Powder River Basin, Montana, United States - Total cells FGM rep3 HSBNCT.FGM.300.1.M14 ...
TGGAGCCGCCGAGTGAGTTGCCGCGATTGTTGTTGAAGCTCGTCAGAACATTCGAGTCGCGTGGGCCGATGCCGCCCGGCGCGAAGCCGCGCACCAGGCTGGGGCCGAGGTTGAAGTTGTCCTGAATGCGCGGCTTGTAGCCGCCGAAGGTCGACAGATCGCCGCCCTGCAGTCGGGCGATGCCGACCACATCGTCGACATAGGGAATCTCACGGAAGTAGCGAATGTCGCCGGTCGTGCGCAGATAGCGCGTGCCGCCGCCCAGACCCGCGACGTCCTGATTGAGCGAGGCGAGCCAACCATTATGCGGGTTCTTGAAGTTGTCGATCGTGCTGTAATTCATCGAATAGCCGACGAGCGACGTCAGCAGCCCACCCTGCGACTCCTTGATCGCGAGCGACGCCTCGCCGTTCGACTGACAGTTCACGAAGAGGCTCGTCGTCGGCATGAAGGGACTGAACCCCGGCGTGTAGCCAAGTATCGGCACCAAACAGTCGTTGTAAGGCCGGTTGCTGTCGTTCGGGATCGAGATTGTCGTCTGATAGATCGAGTAGTGCGGCGAGAAGCTGAGCTCTTCGGTGATCGGTATGCCGAAGCGCAACGTGCCGCCGTAGGACGTCGAGCTGTAGATCGAGTAATTATAAGCGTCCTGTTGACGCACGAAGACGTCGAAGCCGGCGGCGATGCGCTGGTCGAGGAAATAAGGCTCGGTGAAGCTGAACGTCACGCCGCGGGCGATCTGGCCGCCCTGCACCGAAAGGCGAACCGCCTGGCCGCGACCCATGAAGTTGCTTTCCGACACGGACACTTCGGCGATAAAGCCCTGGTTGGTCGAATAACCGCCAGAGACGCCGAAGTTGCCGGTGGGCTGGTCCTCGACGTCGACGTTCAGGATCACGCGGTCCGGCGCTGAGCCCGGCTCATTGGTGATTTTCACCTTCTTGAAATAGCCGAGGCCATTCAGCCGGCGTTCGGCGCGGTCGATCAGGACGCGGTTATAGGCATCGCCCTCGCCGATATCGAACTCGCGGCGGATGACGTAGTCGCGCGTGCGCGTGTTGCCGCGAATGTTGATGCGTTCAATGTAGACCCGGGGTCCCTCCTCAAGCAGGAACTGGATCGCGACCGTCTGATCGGCCGGATTACGTTCGCCGCGCGGGCGCGCTTGGGTGAAGGCATAGCCCTTCCGGGCGATTTCGCGGGTCAGCGCTTCGACGGTCTTCTCAACCGCGTCGCCGTTGTAGACGTCGCCCGGCGCAAGCCGCAGCAAATCATTCAACGCGGCGCCGTCCACGTCGGGAAGATGGGATTCGACGCTCACGGTGGACACGCGATACTGCGGGCCTTCGTTCACGACGATGCTGATGATGTAACCGCCGGCCGCCGGATCGAACTGCACGTCCGAGCTGATTACGCGGAAATCGGCGTAGCCGTTTTTGAGATAGAATCGACGAATGAGTTCGAGGTCCGCGGCGATGCGGTCGGGATCATAAACGTCGCTTGTCTTGAGGAACGACAGGAAGTTCATTTCCGTCGTCTCCATCATGCCGACGAGACGGCGTGTGGAGTAGACCTCATTGCCGATGAAACGGATCTCCTTGACGCCGGTCTTGTCGCCTTCAACGATGCTGAAGACCAGGTCGACCCGTCCGTTCGGCAGATCAACCGTCCGAAAGCTCACTTTCGCCGCAGCGCGTCCCGACCGGCGATAGACTTCCGTCAATCGCGCGACGTCGGCCTCGGCCATCTGCGGGTTGAATTCCGTGCGGGCGCGCGAGCGCACCTGCTCCTGCAAGATGTCAGTCTTGACCTTGCTGTTGCCCTCGAACGCGATGCGATTGATGTCCGGCGCGGCGAACGCCGGAGCGCTAAACGCCAGCAGAGCGGCCACAACCGCGAACAGGAACGATGATTTCCAAATGCCGCTGATTGAGCGCATAAAGTGCAGGTCCTCGTCGCAACGTCGCCGCCCGGGCCGCGGCACGAAACTCATGTAAATGCGCTGACGATCGGCGCTTCGCCAGCGTTGAGCGATTCCTTCTACAAGGTTTGTCCGACCCTGCAAATGCAGAATAAATGTTGTTTCCGCAATTTGTCGAAGGCGTGACGTTAAAGCCACGATTCATGGTCAGCGCATGGTTAAGACGTGGCGCCGCAAGCGTCATCATGTCCAAATTACGACGGGAATCGCGCGCTTACGCGGCGTCCTGCACGCCACGTCGTTGCAACGGCTGCGTGCGCTAAAGCAGGTCCGAAAAAGTTGACGGACTTTTTCGATGAGAACCTGTCCCAGCGTTTTATTTAGAGCGATTCCTATCGATCACATGATTCCATGTGATCGGGATGCGCTCTAGGAGCCTGAGCCGGTGAGCTTGTGAATGAGCCGCGCGATGTCGTTATAGGTCGAGAAAATCATCAGCGCGCCGACCATCGCGAGACCCACTCGGAAGGCGACTTCCTGCGCGCGCTCGTTGAGCGCGCGGCCGCGCGCCGCCTCAATCGCGAAGAACAGCAAATGTCCGCCGTCAAGCAGCGGCACCGGCATAAGATTGAGCAGGCCGATGGAGACCGAGAGAATCGCGATGAGGCTCAACAGCGGCGCGATGCCGACCTTGGACACCGCCTGCGCCATTTGCCCCGAAACTTGCGCGATGCCAATCGGTCCGGAAAGCTGATCGGCGCTCTCGCGTCCGGTGACGAGTCCGCCGATGTAATTTCCGGTGCGGCGCACGACCGTCCATGTTTCCTGCACGCCCATCGCGACTGCGTCGGCGGGTCCGTAGCGTTCCTGGCGGATGTCGGCTGCGGCCTTCGAGGCCTGAATGCCCAGCATGCCGATTCGGATTTTGCCGATCGCGCTCTCGACCTCGCGCAGGGCGGGAACGACCGGTAGCGTCAGCTGCTGATCGCCGCGTTTAATCACGAAGATGAGTTTCTTGTCTGCCGAACTCGAAACGATTTCCTGCAGATTCGAAAACGAGTTGACTGGCGCGCCGTCGACGGTCAGCACCAGGTCGCCGGCCATGAAGCCCGCAGCGGCGCCAGCCCCATCAGGCGACAGCGAGCCAACCCGCGGCGCATAGGTGGTGCGTCCGTAAACCCCGAAGAGAATGGCGAAAATCGCGATCGCCAGAATGAAATTCGCAAAAGGACCAGCGAACACGATGGCGGCGCGCTTCCATACCGACTGCGCCGCGAAGGTCACCGCGCGCTCACTCTCGGGCATCGCGCGCACCGCTTCGGGGTCCGGCGCGCTTGCGGCGTTGGCGTCCCCATGGAAACTGACGTAGCCGCCGAGCGGAATGCTGGCGATGCGCCAGCGTGTGCCGAGACGATCCACCCGAGACCACAGCTCGGGTCCGAAGCCGATAGAGAAGGCGTCCACCTTCACGCCGCACCATCGGCCGACGATGAAGTGTCCAAATTCGTGCACGAACACGACCAGCGTGAGGACGAGCACGAAGGGGATGAGATAGAAGGCGATGGTCGTCAGGATGTCTAGCAAAGCGCTGTCTCGCAGGTCTCGCTTGCGCCAAGCCTGTCGGCGGCGCGCGCCATGATCACTGAAGCAGCATGCCTGATGTGGCACGCCCGGCCAAGGCCGATCGTGATCTTTCTCTGACAATATGGTCCACCGCGAGGGCGTCCTCAACTGTCGCGGGCGCATTTGCGGTTCCATCGCGCAAAGCGGCCTCGCAGGCCTCGGCGACATGCCGAGCGATCCCGTCGAAGGAAATGCGGCGATCGAGGAAGGCTTCGACGGCGATTTCATTGGCGGCGTTGAGCACGGTCGGCAGACCGCCGCCGGCGCGCAGGACGTCGAGCGCCAGTCTGAGCGCCGGAAACCGATCAAAATCAGGGGCTTCAAATGTCAGGGTGGCGATTTTCGCCAGATCGAGGCGCGGCGTCGGGGTCGTCAGCCGATCAGGATAGCCCAGACAATGGGCGATCGGCGTGCGCATGTCCGGCACGGCGATTCCCGCGGTCACGGAGCCGTCGGAAAAGGCGACAAGGCCATGGATGATCGACTGCGGATGGACCACGACTTCGAGCTTTTCGGCCGGAATGCCGAATAGATGATGGGCTTCGATCAGTTCGAGCCCCTTGTTCATCATGCCGGCCGAGTCGACGGTTATTTTCGGCCCCATCGCCCAATTGGGATGGTTGAGCGCCTCCTCGACGCTCGCCTCGGAGATGCGCTCCTTGCTCCAGGTGCGGAAGGGGCCGCCGGAGGCCGTGACGATCATGCGTTCGATGCGGGAGGCGTCCTCGCCGCCAAGCGCCTGGAAAATGGCGTTGTGCTCGCTGTCCATCGGCAGCAGCCGCACGCCCATTTCCGCCGCCATCCGCATGAAGGGCACGCCGGCGCAGACGAGACATTCCTTATTGGCGAGCGCCACGTCGCGGCCGGCGGCGAGCGCCGCGTAGGTCGGCTCCACGCCGGCGGCGCCGACGATGGCCGAGACCACGAGATCGGCGTCGCGCAGCGCGGCCTCGATGACCGCCTCGCGACCCGCGGCGACCTGAGTGTTGGTCCCGGCGAGCGCTTCCTTGAGCGCGCCATAGGCGCTCTCGTCGCGGATCGCGGCGAATTCAGCCCTGACCGCGCGGGCGACGCGCGCGAGCGCCTCGACATCGCGGCCGCCCGCCACCGCCGACACCGAAAACCCTTCCGGATCGCGCTCGAGAATGTCGACCGTCGAACGGCCGATCGAGCCTGTCGCGCCCAGCAGCACGATGCGGCGCGGGACCGGCGCCCGCGGCTGGGCCGGGGCGTGCGCGTGAAACTGTCCGTTTGCTAATGTCATTGGCTCCGCCCTACCAGAAGAAAAGACCGGCCGCCACCGACGGCGCGCCGCGCAGCAGGCCCACCGCCGCCGCAAAGGCGCTGGCGAAGATGAAGCCGTCGAGCCGATCCATGACGCCGCCATGGCCGGGAATAAGCTGGCTCGAGTCCTTCACGCCGAAGCGGCGCTTGACCGAAGATTCGAAAAGATCGCCGACTTGCGAAAAGGCGGCGGCGGCCAATCCGACCAGGAACACACGCCAGTTCGCAAGTTGCGGGCCGGCGCCGAGGTAAACGGCGACGAGGCCAAGGAATGCGCCGCAGAGGACGCCGGTGATCGTGCCGGACCATGTCTTTCCCGCCGAGACGCGCGGCCAAAGCTTGGGTCCGCCGATCAGCCTGCCGCCGAAATAGGCAAAGATATCGGTGCCCCAGACCACGGCGAACAAGAAGGCGATGGCGAGCGCGCCGACATCGGCCGATTCGCGCAAGAGACATACGGAGAAGGCGAGCGCGCCGGCGTAGACGACGCCCGTCGCGGCCCAGAGCCGACGATCGGCCCCCGCCAGCGCTGCGCCCACAATGGCAAAAACGGCAATCGCGAGCGCGGCGGCGCCGGGCATGGAGACGCGACCAAACGCCATTGCGGCGGCGACCGCCGCGCCGCCGACGGCGATTCTGGCGGCGCGACTCTCGCCGCCGATCAGGTTCTGCCACTCCCAGCTCACCGCGAAAGCGGCCGCCAGCCAGAAGAGCGCGAAGACGTCGCCGCCCACATAGAGCGCGCCAACCGCCGCCGCGACCATCGCCACGGCGGAGGCGACGCGCGGCCCGAGGTCGGCGAAGCCTCCCGCAGACGGCTTCGCCCGGCCGGCGGCGCTTATGGTTGGCTCCCTTCGATCCGCGGTCATGACGCGGTCTTGGCGCTGCGCGCCGCGGCTTCAAGCCCGCCGAAGCGCCGATCGCGATGGGCGTATTCGGCGATCGCGGCCGCCAGCGCGCCCTCATCGAAATCGGGCCAGAGAATCGGCAAGAAGATGAATTCGGCGTAGGCGGCCTGCCACAGCAGGAAATTCGACAGCCGCTGCTCGCCCGACGTGCGGATAATCAGGTCGGGATCGGGAATGTCCGCCGTGTCGAGACGCTGCGCGATGGCGTCGGCGTCGATCTCCTCGGGCGCCAGACGGCCTTGCGCCACCATTTCTGCGAGCGCGCGGGCCGCCGCCGCGATCTCCTGCCGCGCGCCGTAGTTGAATGCGACGACGAGGGTCAGCCCCGAGTTCGCCTGCGTCATCTGCTCGGCCTCGCGCAGCAGGTCCGAGATGTCGGGCGCGAGCTCGGCGCGCGCGCCGATGACCCGCACGCGCACATTGCTCGCGTGCAACTCCGCCAAATCGTTGCGGATGAAGCGATGCAGCAGCGAGAGGAGGCTTTCCACCTCCTCGCGCGGACGCGACCAGTTTTCCGCCGAGAAGGAATAGACCGTCAGATAGCCGATGTTGAGCTTGATCGCCGCCCGCACCGTGCGGCGCAGCGCCTCGACGCCGCGCCGATGCCCTTCGAATCGCGGCAAGCCCCGCTTCGCCGCCCAGCGGCCGTTGCCGTCCATGATCAGCGCGACATGACGCGGCGCCGCGCGCGCGCGCTGCGCGTTCGTTTGCGCCTCCAAAATGTCGCTTTCCGTCATATTCGGGTTCCGAATGGCCATGGGACCTGCGCCAGGCGACGTCGCAGCGTCCTAGACCTGCATGATTTCCTTTTCCTTGGCGGCGAGCGCGGCGTCGATCTCCTTCACGGTCTCGTCCGTCGCCTTCTGCACCTCTTGTTCGTGGCGCTTCTCGTCGTCCTCGGGAATCGCGTGATCCTTTAGCAACTTCTTGAGAATGTCGAGGCCGTCGCGGCGCACGTGGCGCACGGAGACTCGCGCCTCCTCGGCGTATTTATGCGCGACTTTGACGAGTTCCTTGCGGCGCTGCTCGTTCAGCTCCGGCATGCGTATGCGCAAGTTCTGACCTTCAACCGTCGGCTGAAGACCGAGATTGGCCTCGCGGATCGCCTTGTCCACGGCGATGACCAGCGCCTTGTCCCATACCTGCACCGAAAGAAGACGCGGCTCGGGCACGCTGACGGTGGCGACCTGATTGAGCGGCGAAACCTGCCCATAAGCTTCCACATGAATCGGATCGAGCAAACTCGTCGAGGCGCGTCCTGTACGAAGCCCGCCGAATTCGTGCTTGAGCGTCGCGAGCGCGCCCTGCATGCGGCGCTTCATATCCGCAAGGTCAAAAGTTTCCGCCATGTTCACAACCTGTCTTTGATCTGTCGCCGCTCTCACGAACACTCGCGCGGCTCGGCTTCTTATATTTTCCAACTTGGCGTGGCGAAAAGGCGCACGCCGCCGCCCTCGCCGGCGCTGCGGCTCCGCGGCGCAGGATTTATGGCACGATTTCCCGTCGTGCGCGAAAGGGGCTTAGGGCGCGACGAGGGTGGCGCGCGCCCGACCGGAAAGCGCCCCGTCGATGGCGCCGGCCTCGGCGATCGAAAAGACGAGAATCGGGATCTTATTCTCGCGGGCGAGCGCGAAGGCCGCCGTATCCATCACCGCCAGGTTTCTGGCGATCGCCTCGTCATGGCTCAAGCGGTCATAGCGCTGCGCGGTTGGATCGCGCTTGGGATCGGCGGTGTAGACGCCGTCGACCTGAGTGGCTTTGAGCACCGCGTCGGCGGAGAGCTCCGCGGCGCGCAAGACCGCGCCGGTGTCCGTCGTGAAGAAGGGATTGCCGGTGCCGCCGGCCGCAATGACGACGCGTCCCTTGGCCAGATGATGCAGGGCGGCGCGGCGCGAAAAGGATTCGCATATGGATGGCATCGTGACGGCGGAGAGGCAGCGCGCATGCCGCCCCTGCCCTTCGACCGCCTGCTCCAGCGCCAGCCCGTTCATCACCGTCGCCAACATGCCGATCGAATCGGCGCGCGCGCGCTCGATCCCGGTGTCGGCCCCCTTGATGCCGCGAAAGAAATTGCCGCCGCCGACGACGACGGCGATCTCATGTCCCGCGTCCGCGGCGGCCGCGAGATCGGCGGCGATGCGGGCGAGCGTGACAGCGTCAAGCCCGTGCGGCGCCGAACCCTGCAGGGCTTCGCCGGACAGCTTGACGACCACACGCTTGAATCGTCGCGTCGACGTGAGGTCGGACATGAGGCGTCTCTCGGTGGCTGAAGCGGGGCGCGTTCTTCTTACGGACGCCGAGCGGCGCCCGCAAGTGAGGCAGTCGTGACGCCAAGCGGTCGTGTGCGATGTGGCGCAGACGCAGCAACGACTGGCGTCGCCCCCCACGCGAATGCAAACGACCGCCACGCGTCGACCAAGACGTTATTCACAGCCTTTGATTACGGCCCAACCTCGCCGCCCGTCGCGCCGAAGACCTGGCCCGTCGTGAAACTCGCCTCGCTTGACGCGAGCAGCACATAAAGCGGGGCGATTTCCGCCGGCTGTCCCGGGCGCCCCAGCGGCGTATCGGCGCCAAATTCGGCGAGATGATCGGGAAATTGTCCGCCGCTCGGCTGCAGGGCCGTCCAGAACGGGCCGGGCGCGACGGCGTTGACCCTGATGCCTTTGTCGGCGAGCTGCTTCGCCAGACATCTGGTGAAATTGAGTATGGCGGCCTTGGTCGCCGAATAATCCAGCAGCTGCGGCGAAGGATCGAAGGCGACGATCGAACTCGTATTGATGATCGACGATCCCGGCTGGAGATGCGGAATCGCAGCTTTCGTGATCCAGAAGAGCGCGTAGAGATTGGTGTGAAACGTCCAGTCGAGGTCCTCGGTCGTAATGTCGAGAATCGATTTGCGCGCATGCTGGCGCGCGGCGTTGTTGACGAGAATGTCCAAGCCGCCAAGATCGCGCGCCGCATCGTCGACGAGCTTGCGGCAAAAGCCTTCGTCGCGAATATCGCCCGGAAGCGCCACCGCATTGACGTCGGCCTCGCCCAGGAGAGTCATGACCTCCTTCGCGTCCGCCTCCTCCTCCGGCAGATAATTGATGGCGACGTCGGCGCCTTCGCGGGCGAAGGCGATCGCCGCGGCGCGGCCGATGCCGCTGTCGCCGCCGGTGATCAGCGCCTTGCGGCCAAGGAGACGCCCCGAGCCGCGGTAGCTCTCTTCGCCATGATCGGGACGCGGCGTCATCAGGCCGGCGAGGCCCGGCCAGGGCTGCGTCTGCTTTTCGAAGGGCGGCTTGGGATAGAGTTCGCGCGGATCGCGCAATTCCCGCGGCGAACGCGCATCGTCAAAGCCGAGCACGGAGGTGTCGGTTTCGATCGCGCTCGCAACGCGCGGTCCGCGAATCATTGCGTCGGCGGCGGTCTTCTTGGCGCGCATGCGCTGCTCCCTCTGCTCGATCTTCGCCCTGCGGCGAACATCAACATCCGGAGCCTAAACGCCGCCCGCCCGCGATTGTTTCGCGCGGGCGGCGGTTTGGGCCGTCATGGCCGCGCTTGTAGCCATCCACGCCGCGGGGGGATGTCAAAATTACCGTCGCCTTCGCGTCGATCGCCGTGGCTTTTTCGCAGGCGGCTCCTCTTTCTTTGGCCGCGACAGGAAGTCGTAAAACTTCTCAGCGAATCTGCGCACCTCCGGATTGAGATCGCGCAAATATTGCTCGCCGCGCACCTTGGCGACCAAGGCGCCATAGACGGGGGCGTAGCGGTCGGCGTTGCCGCTCTCCTTGAACCAGTCGAGCAGCCGCTCGCCAAATCCGCGCGCCGCCGCCAGACGCAGAAGCCGCAACAGATCTTCGAAGAACGGCGATTTGCCGTCTTCGACCTGCATGTCCAGCGCCTTGCTGAGATGGGCCACGCCAGAGCCGAAATTATCTGCCGCGATCTCGCGCCCCGCGTCGAGAAGCGCTCGGCCTTCAGGGGCCAGCGTCGACAGTTCAGCGATCAGCGACTCGGCTTCCGTGGCGCGATCTGTCTCCAGCAGCAGCCACGCAAGATTGGCGCGCAGCATTTCATCTTCGGGCGCGAAGGAAAGACCCCGCCGATAGGTCGCCTCAGCTTCTTCTTGGCAGACCAAAAGGTCCGCAAGCATACGGCCCTTTCCATTGAACGCTCGCACCAGTCGCTCTTGCAGCGCCGGCGCATCCGAAGCTCCAAAACGCGCGAAAAAATCGTCGTAGACGCCAACCGCTTCCTTCGCGCGGCCCAACCGCTCAAGGGCAACTCCCTTGCTTACCATTGCGCGCGCAACTTGCTCTTGCAGTTCCGGGGGCTCCGCCGTCCAAAAGCGCGAGATTAGACCGCCATAGGCCGCAATTGCCCCTTCGGCACGGCCTAGGAACTCAAGTATCAGGCCCCTGCCGAAGCGCGCCGAGGCCTCATACAGATTTGAAAGCTTGGACGCCTCAAAGCGCGCGATCAAATCGTCATAGAAGACGAGCGCTTCCTCTGCGTGACCCAAGTGCACAAGAGTTAAGCCCTTGCTGAGTAACGCCAATGCGACTGTCTCTTGCACCGCGGAAGCTTCCGACGCCCCAAAGCGCGCGATCAAGTCATTATCGACGACAAGCGCCTCCTCCACCCGTCCCCCGCGCCGAAGCGCGCGGCCCTTGTTCAACAACGCGCCCGCGATAATTTCTTGCGGCGCCGGAGAATCCGATCGCTCAAACCGGCTGATCAAGTCGTCATAAATAACGATCTCTTCGTCACCGCAGCCCAGCTTGCCGAGCGCAATACCCTTGAAAAACAAGGCACTTGCAACTTCCTGTCGCAGTCGTA
>Ga0351889_10359_pt1 | contig 10502 bp, 9 predicted proteins | sample TotcelFGM3001M14_FD_206767 | JGI IMG/M metagenome (GOLD analysis project Ga0351889, IMG submission 206767) | Enriched cells from coal bed in the Powder River Basin, Montana, United States - Total cells FGM rep3 HSBNCT.FGM.300.1.M14 ...
ACCCGATGACGGCCGCGAAGGTGGAACTCGGCAAGATGCTGTACTTTGACAAGCGTTTGAGCAAAGACGGGACGATCTCTTGTGCGACCTGCCACGATCCGAAGATGGCTTGGACGGAGCAGAAGGCGACCAGCACAGGCTTCCGCAACCAGGTCGGAGGCGCTAACTCGCCCACGGTAATCAATTCCGCCTACGCCACCACGCAATTCTGGGACGGCCGGGCGAAGACTCTGGAGGAGCAGGCCTTGGGGCCGATCGAAAACCCGATCGAAATGGGGCACAGCTTGCCGGAGATGATCAGCACGCTGAACCAGCTGGGAGGCTACAAAGAGCAGTTCCAGAAAGTATTCGGCACGGAAGTCACGGCGGACGGGATCGCCGCGGCCATCGCCGCGTTCGAACGCACCGTGCTCAGCGGCAATTCGCCGTACGACAAGTTCAAGGCGGGCGACGAAAACGCGCTGAACGAGGCCCAGAAACGCGGACTGGACTTGTTCAACAAATCCGGTTGCGCCGACTGCCACGTCCCGCCGCTGTTCAGCAGCTATGACTTCTATAACGCCGGCGTGGGCATGGACAAAGACCCGATCCACCAAGGGCGCAAGGCGGTCACGGGCGACGACGACGATTTGGGCGCATTCCGGACGCCCGCGCTGCGCGAAGTCGCCCACACGGGTCCCTATTTCCATGACGGCAGCGGAGCGACGCTGGAAGACGCCGTGGCGCTGATGGCCAACGGCGGGAAAGACAACCCGAACCTGTCGGACATGTTCGAATCCGTCCGCGATGCCAAGCTGACCGAGCAGGACCGGAAGGATCTCGTCGAGTTCCTCAAAGCTTTATCCGGCGAGTTCCCGATCATCGAGCCGCCGGCGCTGCCGTGATCGAGCCGGTTTGTCCCATATCCCCAGCGCCGTCCCGCTGGGGACGTCACATCATTAAAGCCTGCTGCAACGGACATGCGGGTTCAGCCGTCCGGCCGGCGCGATACGTCTCGAGCAGCCGCCGCGATTGTTCGGCCAGCATCCGGCGGACTTCACGCCGTTTGCCTCGGACGCGAGCGATCTTCATATTGTCGTAGGCCGTCGTGCGATGCCGCAACCAAGCAATTACGGCGGACTCGGCCCGTTGCTCGATCGGTATGCGTTGGGTGCGAGCCACCGTGCCGCTGCCGACCGGCGTGGCATGCTGCGTCACGGTATCGGCAAGTTGCTCGGCGAGGGAGGCATAGCGGGGAGCAAAATCGAGAAACGCCAGGACTGCCCCGCGAAAGTCCTCGACGTACTCGGTCTGTTTCCGTTCCCGGCGAGTCGTCTCGGCGGCCCGTCGTTTCGCGTGTGCGTCGGTCGCACGTTCCGCCGCCAGGTCGGCACGGATCGCGGCAATCCGCTCGGCCGGTGCCCAGACGCCCTGCGAGAATGTCTTGCGTCCTTTCTTCTGCTGGACGGTCCACGTGGGACCGGCTGCCTTGACGCGCCGCGTGAGCGCCGCATCGCCGGGCGGCAGCAACTGCCAATCGGCAGGGGCGTGCAGAATCTGTCCATCCGCGGTACGGACGGTGCCGTCGCTGAGGCCGGGGGCAACAATCCGTGTCGATTCTGGCATTTTTTCACCGTAACTTGTTCGTCGATCACCAGAATACCCGTATCGGCAATTTGTGGCAAAGGCACCGAAACAATCTGCCGCGCTTTGTCCTGACTGCATGCTCGATGCAGCCTTCACTCTACGGCCCCATTTATGCACAGTTATCCGTTGTGTCCGTTCCTTGCACGTTTAGCCTATGTTCGGCGCTGAGCGTCTTCGGCTTCTATCTTGTTTGCCCCCTGTCTTGTTGCTTGCACAAGGTGAAGCAGTAGAATAAAATTCTGGCGATGCGGGATCACGACAGGAGGGCAAGGTCATGGACTTTGAAGAACGTCGCAGAGCACTAGAAAACGCCTTCTTCCACAAGCGGGACCAGGAGCTGTTAGCGCAGCTTGGAGAACGCGAGGCCAAGTCGCAGCGGAAGAATCAGTTGGCCCAGGTGACGGGGATTCAAGATCAAGCGCTCCTGGACCGCTTGGACGATCTGAAGATCCGCCCGGAGACGCTCGATGCCTTGTTGCTCGTTCCGCTGGTCGAGATCGCTTGGGCCGATGGCAAGATGCACACGAGGCAACGTCAGGCCGTATTGGCAGCCGCCGAGCAAGCCGGGCTGCAAAACAAGTACGAAGCCTATCGCTTGCTGCAAAGCTGGCTGGACGCCAAGCCGAGCCCGCAATTGCTGGTCTGCTGGAAACAGTATGTATGTTTCCTGTGCCGGCGCATGAAGCCCGAGGAAATGCAAGTTCTGCGCGACGACACCATGGATCGGGCGTTGTTCGTCGCGGAGGCGGCGGGCGGGCTCTTGGGATTCCACCGTGTGGGGCGAGAAGAGCGCGCCAAACTTGACGAGTTGTCGTCGATGCTGTGCGAATTAGCCGCAGTGTTTTCTTGTCCCCAATCCGAATCGCTTTCCGCCTAAATCCTAACGTCCGCTCCGCCGAGCATCGACGGCGGGCGCGGTTCGGTTGTTTTCGTTGTCCAGCCAGTGCTGCCAGGCCCGCTGGTCGAAACCGAAATTCATGCCGCCACTCAAGCGGATGAGCGCCGTCAGAACTTCCTGATTGCGGAAGGTCTGCGGAATCACTTGCGTTTCGCTCCCGGCCGAGAACCCGGTTCCGCCCAGCGGTGCGTCGCCGAAGGGCGCGCCTCCAGCGGTCCCGACAAACGTCGCCGTATAGTGGTCCGACACCTTTGGAATCACCAAATAGTGCGTGGTCACCAGTGCGGCGATCAGCGGGGACAGCACCGACGTGTCTTGCAGCCGGGCCAAGGCGAACGCGGCTCGGTTGACGCGCACGTTGTGTTCGTCCTTCAGCGCGGCAACGTAACGTTTCTCGAGCCGCGGCGGCTGCAAGCGGACGAGTTTTTCCAGACACGCGTGGAAAATCTCGTCGTCCGGATCCTGCAGCGTGCCAGCGATCAGCGCGTCGATGGCCGGCGGCGTTCCGATCCGCTCCAAGGCGTCCAGGTACAGCAACTTCACCTGCCGGTATCGCTCCCGTTGCAGCAGGATCGTCAGGGCTCGCACGGCCTGGGGATCGCGCAGGTCCTCGAAACCCTGGTAGGCCTCGCGAGCGGCCGAGCTGTTCAGCATCTCGCGCCAGCGCAGCAGCTGAACCAGCCAGCGTTTCTGCGCGTGTTCGGCGGTCTGGGACGATTCCAACAGCTCGATTTCCTGCGGCAGTCGCCAGCGGCCCGCGTAACGCTGGTATCCGCGCCGCCGCTGGATCTCGTCCGGCGTGACCCATTCCCCGCGCAGCTGCGAGAAACCCAGCGCTCGCCGGGCGGCGAAGTGATCGGGATCCAACTCCAATATTCGCTGCAAATGGGCCTCGCGAGGACCTTTGAGTTCTTGGGCTCGGCACCATTCGGCCAGCTGCCAGTGTCCGTCGACCGTGTCCGGGCAACGCTCCAGAAGCTGCTCGTACTGAGCGATCTGCGGTCCCTGCGGCAGGGCCCATCGCACTTCGGCGGCAGCCAGTTTCAGGACGATGCCTTCTTCGGTCCGGATCGCGTACAGAGGCGACGGGGCTTCCTGACGGTTCAGCCACGTGCCCCGCAAACGGCCGCCATTGCGCAACACGAACAGGTCCGCCGCAACGACTCGGCCCATGTCGCCGGCCACCACGCACAGGATGACGAACCCAATCGCCCCGACCGCCGACCGATGCTCCACCGTCGTACCTCCCTTTCCATCTTCAGTATAGGCTGGTAAGGTGATGGAGAGCAACGGTTGCGTTTCCGGCCGTCGCCCTAATTTCAGGATCATCGCGTGAGCAGCACCACCGCAGAACATAAAGCCCAGGCGCCCGTTTCGGTCCGCTGTGCCGTGATCGCGGTCAGCGATACGCGCACGGTCGAGACGGATGTGGGCGGGCGCTCGGTCGTCGAGCGGCTGACAGCAGCCGGACACGCCGTCGTCGAGCGGCACGTTGTCCCGGACGAACCTGAGCGGATGCGGCCGTTGTTACAGCAGTTATGCGGTCGCGGCGACGTGGATGCGGTGCTGTTGACCGGCGGGACGGGGATCACGTGCCGCGACCAAACGTATGAAACCGTTTGCGGCCTGTTGACCAAGCCGCTGCCCGGTTACGGCGAACTGTTTCGGTGGCTCAGTTATCAGGAAATCGGTGCGGCGGCCATGTTGAGCCGCGCCGTGGGCGGGCTGGTCGGCCGAACGGTCGTGCTGACCATGCCCGGTTCGCCCGCCGCCGTGCGGTTGGCGATGGAACAAGTCATTCTTCCGGAACTCGGTCACCTGGTTCGAGAAGCTCAGCGGTGAACTATTTGGCGGTGAACGATTTAGCGGTGAACTATGTATCGCGGCATTAAGTTGTTTGATCTGACGGGAAAGTCGGCCCTGGTCACGGGCGGCTCCAAAGGCTTGGGACAGGCGATGGCCGCCGGACTGGCTTCGGCGGGTGCCGATGTCGTCCTGACCAGCCGGCACGAGGACGAAGCCGTAGCGGCCGCCGCGGAGATCGCCGCCCAGTACGGCCGCCGAGCGGTCGGTTTGCGGGCCGACGTCGCGTCGTGCGACGGCTGCGAAGCGATGGTCGCGCGCACTGTGGCCGAGTTCGGCAAGATCGACATCCTGGTCAACAACGCGGGAGTGAACATCCGCGGACCGATCGACACGCTGTCGTACGACGAATTCCGTCAAGTCCAGCAGATCAACGTCGACGGCGTATGGCTCGCCTGCCGAGCCGCCGTCCCGCACATGAAACGGGCGCGGTACGGCCGGATCATCAACATTGCCAGCACCTTGGGGTTGGTCGGGTTAGAGAACCGCACGCCCTACGCGGCCAGCAAAGGCGCGGTGGTCCAGCTGACGCGCACGCTGGGATTGGAGTTGGCGACGTTCGGAATCTGTGTCAACGCGATTTGCCCCGGTCCGTTTCTGACGCCCATGAACGAACCTATCGCGCAAGACGAACACACGATGAAGTTCATTGTGGGCGCCGTGGCTTTGGGACGCTGGGGACAGATGGAAGAGATTCAAGGCGCAGCGATCTTTCTGGCCGGCGACGCGGCCAGCTACATGATCGGCAGCCTGATCACCGTCGACGGCGGTTGGACGGCGCGCTGACACCGCATTGATAAATTCTTAATCTTTCACTTAATCTTTCACTTAATCTTTCACCTAAACAACCACTTACCGCTCGGAGCGATACGCAATATGACACCATCCACGTATACGGAAGACGATTTCGACATCAGCCCGCTGATGTTCTACTACGAGATCACGCAAGCTTGCGATTTGGTCTGCGAGCATTGCCGCGCGTCGGCCAAGGCGGACGCGGATCCGCTCGAGTTACAGCGCGAGCAATCCCAGGCCCTGATCGACCAGGTGGCCACCTTTCCCAAACGGCCCACGCTGGTGCTGACCGGCGGCGATCCGCTGAAGCGGCGAGATTTGTTCGACCTGAGCCGGCACGCCGCCGGAGCGGGGTTGCAGGTGGCCTTGACGCCTTCGGCCACGCCGCTGGCCACGTACGAGGCGTTCGCCGCCGCCAAAGATGCCGGGATCAGCCGGCTGGGTATCAGTCTCGACGGCGCGGACGCCGTCGTCCATGACGCCTTTCGCGGCTGGTCCGGCAGCTTCGATCGGACTCTGCAGATGCTGGCCAACGCCCGGCGACTGCAGTTGCCCGTCCAGGTGAATACGTCCGTGACGCGGCGCAACTTTCATCAACTGGACGAGATCGCTGAATTGCTGGCCGAGCAGGGCATTGCCATGTGGTCGGTGTTCTTCCTGATTCCCGTCGGACGCGGGCTGCAGCAACAGCGAATTTCAGCGGACGAGTACGAAGTGGCCTTTGAAAAACTGTACCGCCATGCCCGCAGCAAGCCCTACGGCGTCAAGACGACCGAAGCGCCCCACTATCGCCGGTACGTGCTGCAGCAACAGGGCAACCCGTTGGCTGGTCCGGAGGGCAAGCCGGACGGCGGCGGCTACCGCGGGCATCGGGCGCCGCTGGGCGTGTGGGACGGGCGCGGCGTGATGTTCGTCAGCCAGATCGGCGAGATCTTCCCGGCCGGTTTCCTGCCGCTATGCTGCGGCCGATTTCCGGAGAACTCGGTCGTGGACGTCTATCAGAACCATCCCACCTTTCGTGCGCTTCGCGAGCCCGACGCGTTCAAAGGCAAGTGCGGCTATTGCGAGTATCGCCGCATCTGCGGCGGCAGCCGCGCCCGGGCCTACGCCGTCACCGGCGACGCGCTGGAAAGCGAACCGGATTGCGTGTACGAACCGGAATGTTAGAACCTGTCCCCGCCTCCCCATCCGCAAGGAGTTATCCCATGTCATCCCCCGTAACTCGCCGCACCTTCGTCGGGTCCGCCATCGCCGCCTCCGGCGTCTTCACCATCGTTCCCCGGCACGTCCTGGGCGGGACGGGACATGTCGCGCCCAGCGACAAGATCACGCTGGCCCACATCGGCATGGGCACGCAGGGGTTCCGCGAACTCGGCGGCCTGCTGGCCGATCCGGCGATTCAAATCGTCGCCGTCTGCGATCCCAACACGGACAGCAACGATTATGTCGAATGGGGCAAGCACGGGATCCGCAATCAGATCCGCGGTTTGCTCGGCAACTCCGCCTGGCGGGAAAACGAAAGCGGATGTCCCGGCGGCCGGGAGGTCGGCCGGCAAGTCGTGGACGCATACTATGCGAAACAGCGCAGCGGCGAGAACTTCAAAGCCTGTGCCGCGTACGCCGACTTTCGCGAACTGCTGGAGAAAGAGCAGGACCTGGATGCCGTCAAGGTCATGACGCCGGATCATCTGCACGCGGCCGTTTCGATCGCGGCCATGAAGAAAGGCAAACATGTCCTGATGCACAAGCCGGTTGCCAACCGGCTGGTCGAAGGCCGGCGGGTTGTCGAGACGGCTCGCGAGACGAAAGTCGCCACGCACTTGCTGGCCTATGGCAGCGGAGGCGGCAACGGGCTGATTGCCGAGCGGATCAAGCAGGGAGTGATCGGCCCGCTGCGCGAAGTGCATAACTGGACCAACCGGCCCGTGTGGCCTCAGTACACGGAAATTCCCAAAGACACGCCTCCGATTCCCCAGGGCCTGGACTGGGACTTGTGGCTGGGGCCCGCGACCGAACGAGCCTATCATCCGCACTACACGCACACCGTATTCCGCGGCTGGTACGATTTCGGCGGCGGTTCGATGGCGGACATGGGCATCTACAGCCTGTGGCCCGTATTCACGGCGCTGGAACTGGGCGTTCCGCTCAGCGCCGAGGCGTGGGCGACCCACACGTGCGTGATCGAGGACCACATCAGCCGGACCGTTGTGAACGACTTCGCTTTTCCGACCGCTTGCGCGATCCGGTTGCAGTTCGCCGCGCGGGCCAGTATGCCCGCCTTGGATTTGTTCTGGTACGATGGCGGTATGAAGCCGCGATTGCCGCGTGAGATCGAAGCGCATCAGGTCGAGATGGCTCGCGAAGGTATTCTGTTTGTGGGCGACAACGGCGCGATCCTGGCCGGCTTCCACGGACAGGACCCGCAACTGTTCGCCCAGGACAACAAGGAGCCTCTCTGGAAAGACGGAGTCCCGGCGCCGACGGCCGGACCGCGGCGGGCGGAGTCCGGCCAGCGGCACAACCCGTGGCTCGATGCCGTCCAAGGCGGCGAGCCGTCCCCGGGAAGCTTTCCGAACGCGGCCTCGATCACGGACGCCGTGAACTTGGGAACGGTCGCGCTGCGAGCCGGACGAAAGGTCCTGTTCGACAGCGAAAACCTGAAAATCGCCAATCATCCCCCGGCCAACAAGTATCTGACTCGCGAATACCGCCCGGGGTGGGAGCTGTGAACAGGCAGCCTGCTCTCTCCGGCTTCGTCGTCGGCAGCGTCAGCCGGATCGTTGGCAGCATGGTCGGATCGTGAATTTTTCGAGGAGGAATCGGGCGATGGTGAAAATGCTTTCCTTGGCAGGATTTTGCATCGGGAGCTTGGCTTTTTACGCGGAAGCGCCGGCAGCCGAACGTCAGCAACTCCAGCCGGACATTCTGCTGATCATGCCCGACCAGATGCGCGGCGATTGCCTGTCGATTCTGCGGCACCCTGCCGTGCGGACGCCGACCTTCGACGGGCTGGCTCGCCAAGGGGTGCTGTTCCGGCGGGCGTACTGTACGGTGCCGTCTTGCATCCCCGCACGCTACGCGCTGCTGACGGGCTTGTATCCTCAGACCAGCGGCGTGGTGGGGTTTCGCAAGAAACCCATCGACGGTGCGACGATGCCGCAGGTGCTGGGCAACGCCGGTTACCAAACGGCGCTGGTGGGCCGGGAAATGCACCAGGCAGCCGATGCGGCGCAGCTGGGCTACCAGCGGGCGGTGCTCGGCTCCACCTACGTCTCCGACGACCAGTACGCCGCGGTGCTGATGCAAGCGGTGCCGGGCGTCAAGGACGTTCGCCAGTGGGTCGAAAGCCTCGGGCTGAGCTATAACCACTGGCAGGCCCGAGCGTGGCCGCTGAGCAACGATCTGCATCCCACGACCTGGGTGACGACGCAAGCGAGGCGGGTGCTTTCCGAAGCTCCCCCGGGTCAGCCTCTATTTCTGACCGCCTCGTTCTACGCGCCTCACCCTCCGCTCTTTCCTCCACCGGCGTACTTCGAATCCTATCTGGAAAAAGAACTGCCCGCGGCGGCGCGCGGCGATTGGGTCGACTGGAACGCGTTGACTCGCGAAGGGGCCGACGGCGGACATCGGGTGCTGCTCGAAGGCGAACCGCTGCGCAAGGCCCAAGCGGGTTATTTCGGGTTGATCGAACACATCGACCACGAGGTCGCACCGTTGATCGCCGAGTTTCGAGCGCGAAGCGAAGCGGCAGGCCGGCCCTGGGTCGTGCTGCTCACGTCGGACCACGGCGAGATGCTCGGCGACCACGGTTACTTCCGCAAGTGCGAGCCGCTGGAAGGTTCCGCCAACATTCCCTTGATCATCTGCGGTTCTCCGGAATTGGGATTGCATGCCGAGCAGCGTTGTTCTCAACCCGTCTGTCTCGAGGACCTGTTGCCGACGCTTGCGGAATTGGCCGGTGCGAAATGCCCCGAGGTGGACGGAGTCAGTTTGGTGCCCGTGTTGCGCGGCGCCACGACGGCGATTCGTCCGTGGCTGCATTTTGAACACGCGCCGTGTTACAGCAAGCATCAAGCCTTTCACGCCCTGACCGACGGCTGCTTTAAGTATATCTGGCGTCCCCACGACGGCCGGGAACATCTCTTCGACCTGGAGCGGGACCTGCGGGAAGAGCATGACTTGGCGCCGGACGCGTCCCAGCAAGCCTTGTTGCAGCAATGGCGCGCCCGGCTGGTCGAACGTTTGGCCCCGCGGCCCGAAGGGTTCTCCGATGGCGTGGCTTTGATTGCCGGCCGTCCGTACCCCCCGCTGCAAGCCGGCGTGCCACGCAACGCGGCGGCTGATGCGAACGATCGTCCGCAATAGGCCGCCGGACGTGGCGCGGCCAGTTTGTGCCGGTCAAGCCCAATGTCGTTTCGCATGGTGAGTCTGCGCGGTTCCAAGCAGTGCCACACGCGCACGGCCACGCGAGCGTGTGGCACGGCTTACTCGCACACCGAAAACGGCTATTTTGACCACTGGACTCTGCGGTGTGCGAGTCAGCCGTGCTGCGCGCCGGTAGAACAGCGGCACGCGCAGTTCGCTCGCCGCCTCCTTCGGCACTTCCGCACTGCTGGGAACCGTGGACAAGCCGTTGCGCATGGTGAGTCTGCGCGGTTCCAAGCAGTGCCACACGCGCACAGCCGCGCGAGCGTGTGGCACGGCTTACTCGCACACCGAAAAGTCGCCCAGTCCATGTAAAGAGTCCTGACCCCTTTGATTGTCCGCCAATTCACTTAAGAGTTCATCGAAGGTGAGCATCGAAAGCTCGGCTCCTCGAAGCGACGGTATCTTTAATCCTTGCTCCGGCGGTCGCTCAAGAGCGTTCTCACGAGGTACAAATGGTTGGAACACATGAAAGTGGTGTGGGACATCGCAAGCCGTAGTATTCCAATCGAGCTTGAAGTATCCCTGGTAAAACCAAGTCTCGATCACAACTCCCGGTAAGGGCTGTTTCGGCGTTTCGGGAGGCGAGGGCACGTCCCATTCAGAAGCTAAGCTCATTTTGTAGTAAGCACGCCCAATTTCGTACTTGCCGTGCCCCACACTCTTTCCATCAGCCTGCTTTTCGCCAACCATTCTGATGTCAGTCAGGGATTTCGATCCTGACTCCCTCCTGCTTGCTTGGCTTGGTCTCGCCCCGTCCAGAGCAGTCACCTCTTTTCAGAGACGCACCTTCCTTGTGATCGCCGCCGTCAGGCTGGGCTTCAACCGTCTTCGCTTTTCAATGATCGCAGGCGCCCAAGCTTTCCCTGGTTGTACCACGGTCAGAACCACGGGT
>Ga0351889_10299_pt2 | contig 10492 bp, 8 predicted proteins | sample TotcelFGM3001M14_FD_206767 | JGI IMG/M metagenome (GOLD analysis project Ga0351889, IMG submission 206767) | Enriched cells from coal bed in the Powder River Basin, Montana, United States - Total cells FGM rep3 HSBNCT.FGM.300.1.M14 ...
TCCCACTTGTCCGGAGCACCTTTTTACTTTGGCCATTCCCAGACAAGAAACTCATTTTCTGATGTTCTTCCCACTCCGGCACCCAGGTGCCACGATGGAGTCTTAATCGATCCAATTTTGTCCTTGATGCTCGCTTCAACCCTCAACACCGATGTTGGAGCGCCGAAATCTCTCTCCCAAAATGTACCTTCCATGCGATATCGGATCTGGAATTGCGCTTCGCCAAGGCGGTATCCCTTCTCCTCCAACAACCTGCCAATTTTTGTCAAGACCAGTGTCCGTGTACGCGAGGGGGAATCCTTCATAGAAATTGCTGCCGGATGCCAGTCCCAGGGAGAAGACGAGATGATCTGGCGGAGTCGCGGGTTGAGTGCGAGATTGGCTATGGCTGTGGTAATGTGGTTCTCCATCTGCTCGAGCGCACCAGCATCTACAGGTGCGGGCAAAGAGACCGTGACGATTTCGGTAGTTGGAGGGATAACTACCTCATCATTCGAAACAGGGGGTGGGGCACTCGTTACCTGTTGAGAAGGGGACTCAGGCACTGCGGAATCTTTGTTCATTGAATAGCGGATCGCTTCGACTGCTATAGACGCAGCCTTGCCGACATTCACTACGTGGGTGCTTGTCAGCAATATATTGCAATAATCACTTCTCGCAATACTCGAGAGGGCATCAAGCGAAGATGGGTCACGGAGGATTTGTAGCGCCTGAATAGCCCAGACTCGCTCTTCTGCCTGTTTCCTTTTGTCGGCAGCGAAGCGACATAAGGGTTGCACAACGACAGGCCCAAGTTGCGCAATGAGCGGGACGGTATCATAGTTCAAATGTTTAATTGCATACTCTGCAGCTTTCTCGCTCTTGGTGGCGACCATAGCTTCCAGAGCTTCTCGGTAGACGTGATTATCGAGGCAATAGCGACCGGGTGCTTCTGCATCTGCGAGGGAAGACATGACATATTCCAATGATTCCGGTGCGTGTTCCGGATACTGCTTGGCTGCTGTCTTGTACTGGCCCTTCATCACGAGGTCAATAGCTTTAGTTTTGTCAGAAACGAGATGACTCGCCGCCAGCGAAATCAATTTGACAGCCGCAGTGATGGCGGAACGATCAGTATGCCAGAGGCCGTTTTCACCAACTTTCTTTAGAAAAGTGAGCATGGGAACGTCAGGGTCATGGAACGGTTTGCTCCTTATCAGAGCAAACTTTTCGGCTCCAGACACTTTCGGGTATGCCGCACTCGCTTGGGAAATGGGGAGGAGATCCTTGCTGCTGTCTACCGCTGAATGAACGGCTGCCAACAGGGGTACTAACAGAGGCAGACCCACAGGTCTAAGGGTCTGTGCCGCTGAATTGATAGATTCGTCTGATCCGCTCAGTATTGTTGCCTTCAAGAATGACTGGAAATGCTTTTCGCATGACAGACAAAGGCCCCCACTACGTTCGGCTGCAACGGCATTCAACGGGGCTTCACATCTCCTGCAACAGACCGCATTGCATCTCACACAGGTATATCCATCAAGGACATGTGCATTCTTCCGGGTCTGTCCGCACTTAGCACACTTGGCACAGTTAGTAGACCAGTCATGTTCAACGTCTCTCACACTTCCGCATCGAACGCATTTGCACCCCTGCCAGGAGTGCCCCTGATACTGTATCGTTCCGCACGAGGTGCAGAGACATCCTTCCCACGAGTGCTCTGCGTCTCTGCGTATACCGCAGCGTTTGCATTTGCAGCCGGTCCATGCGTGTAGGTTCATCTTGCAAAGAATGCTCATTGCTCAGTTCTCCGTCTCTATGCGTGCCAACAAGTTATTCAACAGTTTCTGTATAATCCCAGGCCAACTGAGCGTAAATAAAACAGGGATGAACCGATGTTTTAGATAAGACTGCCGAATTATCAGCCACATTATTTGTTATTCAATGTTATTATCCAAGCCCTATCATATTTAGAGCCTCTTGTGGTTCATTCCATACCTCAAGAGAATATGTCAAACCCGGAACTTCGTATGATTTAAATGTAGTTAGAAACTGTAAATTAATTAATCACCTTTGATGCTTGGACTGACGGCATAATTTCACTCCCCGTGGAAGTCATTTTTCGGCTCCACGCTGAGTTAAATATGTGATCTACCCGAAGTAGCGAGGAGCCCATTAACATCGTCCGGTTAGATCGTCCCTTGCGGGTTAGGCTGTCAAAGACTACATTTGCGTTACATTGCTGATCTGAACGATCGGTTGGATATCGGTGTAGTTTGGAACATCTCCCATGATGATGGCTGCGTGAGGCCCAAAAGTATTTTGAAATGTTTCCACAGAGTCAAAAAGCAGGTGAGCCACAGCAACGAAAGCAGGCTTTGACCCTGGTTGTGCACCGCCCAACCCCTCGTCAACTTCCACACGTTTACAGGCAATGCCGAGTTTTTCTTTGATCATAGGTATGTGCTTGTTGCAGTAATAGGCCATGTCGAACTTCTTTCCTTCGGTATTCTCATAGAACACGCTGACTTTGATCATGACGTCCTCCTTTGTTGCACTTTAATAACATCTCATTTATCTGGTTTATTTCCGATTATCGTATAACTGACAACAATAATTCCTTAGCCTTGTCGTGTATCCCCGATATCTTTGACTCCCTCGGACCAGCAATATTCAAGATCTGAATTTGGTTTTCATTCAGCCAGTCAATAACGGCGCCAACCTGATAATCCTGATCAAGCTGAACAATCATCAACGCTTTCCCGTTCTCATGAGCTATTTTGGCAGTCAATGCCGTGCCACTCTTCAAGGGGCCTATATTGAAAATCAGGGTGCCGTCAGATTCGAGAACATTCCGTTTTGTCCGGACTTTGTAATCCTTGGACCCGAGTTCTGTCATGGGGTATTTATCCGGAACTTTACCATCTTCAGCCAATCGACCTTTTGGGACATATCCTCCGACTGGGATTCCTGCAGCGATACCAGCATCAAGGGCCGCCCGGTCAACGCCGGTCTGTCCACCAGATATAATTTTGATTGGATAGTTCATAGCGGGGCATAATGACACATCTGATTGATTTCGAATTAAAAAAGTGATAACAGTCGCTACTACAAATCAAGCCTACAATCAAGAAAAACAACTCAAAATTTGTCTAAATTTTCATATACTTAGTTATATTAGGTATTTTTCCCCCATCTAATTTTGAACTTAATCATGCCAAAACGTGCCCTTTATTCCAGCGATTTGGACCGACTCAAGAACTATCTCAAGACGATACCCCATGGTCCCGTTGAATGGAAAGTCGAATTGGTGACTTTACTGTACGCCTCCTGGGATGATTTTATCGGTATCACCCCTATCAAAAATTGGCTTCATTGAACAGAGGACATCTACTGGAATCCACCTGTTCTGAGCTTTGATCTGGACCGAGAAATCGGATCACCAGATGGGTCAATCCGCTTAGTTCATCAATGGTGGAGGATTGAAATCAATACCCAAATTACCACCTACCGGAATTTGAGCGATGAAGAGGTGAAACAAATGAGATCAACCGGGAGATGACAAAAGCCAAATCACAATATATCCGCAAACGCAGGCGCTATTACAAGCTGCTTGACAAGAAATATCAACTGATGACTGAGCATGAACATTTGCTTGAAAGTTCGCTTGAGGATATCGCCCAATATTGCCAGACTGATTCGGAGGTCGAGGCCCGACTGAATCTAAAGAAGGCCTGGAATGCGTTTCGTGATGCGGAGGAGAAATTGGTGCTGATTGGTGGTTGCGGCGATCAATACGTTTCCGGAAATGAATTCGTGAAAGCGGTCGTTATCGATAACACCCTGAAGGCATGATATGAAAACCAGGACATTCACAATAGCTCCGGTGATTGTTTACCTGATCACAATTCTATGTTTCTCGGCACCATGCCATGCTGAACCAGGCCAGGTTATTCTGAAGGAAGACGGAAACGTTTGCATGATCAACAGCCAGGGTTGGATCATACGACAATATCCAGTGGCGAGCAGTCCGCATAATCTGGAGCTCCAGGTTTACAATAATCTGATATATGTGCTTCGGAAAAATTATCAGGTGTTTGTGTTTGACATGGAGGGAAAGACGCAACGGCAATACTTCGTGGATTCTAAAGCGAAGGTTTGGGTGAGGTGACACCGTGGATGTGATCGTTCATTTTATACTGGAGCCACCATTTGATTTCCCTGATATTAGCAAACCGATATTGGGTCCAGATCTTGGCGCTCAACCAAAAAATTTATTGTGATTGATTTTCTTTCAACGCTTGAATTATTCCGAAAAAAATCAGTTATCGGAACGTCTAAAACCTGAGAGAATAATTCAAGCCGTTCAAACGTAGGAGCACTTTTCCCCAATTCAATCCGACTGACATGTTTTTGTTCAATATTGACCAACTCTGCAAGCTGTTCCTGAGTTAACCCCTTCATTTTCCGAATTTCTCTGATTCGATTCCCCAATAATACTTTGATCGTTTTCATAGCTTCCCCCTGTCAGCCAGTATTCTTGAAACAAGGGGAAATAAAAACTACATTTTATAGGCTATTTATATTGACAATAGCCTATTTAATAGGATATGCGAATCTGTATTTCTTCCGCTTGGTGTTATTAACAAATAATACAACCTTAATATAATAAGCGTTTTCCTGAAAATTTATCAATAACCAGTCAATCCATTAATGGGAGATAATCGATATGCAAAGAGTAATTTGTATTCTTTTTATCTTTTTATCAATTTCAGGTTGTATGAAAATGCAATGGGATTCAGCATCGACTAAGAATACAAAAGCAGCCTATGAAGACTTTCTAAGGCAATACCCAAATAGTGAATTTACTTCGGAAGCTAAGCTGAAAATAGAAACGATAAATTTTAAAGAAGCGGAAAAAGAAAATACGTTGGAGTCATATGAAAAATTTATCAAATGTTATCCGAGTTCACAATTTGTTGGTCAAGCGAAATCTAATATTGAATCAATATCCTTCCAACAGGCTAAAGAAGTCCACACAACAGATGGTTATGAAAAATTTATTGGTCATTTTCCAAATTCAAAATATCTTAATGAAGCTCAATCAAAATTAGAGAATTTGTTATTTCAAAAAGCAAAAGAACAAAATACAATAGAATTTTATGAAAAATTTATAGATCGTTTTCCAAATTCAGTTTTAAAAAATGAGGCTCAACAAAATCTCGAGATTCTCTACTATACCCACTTTGATAAAGCCAAAAAAACCAATACAGTATCGGCGTTTGAAGATTTTCTTGGAAAACATCCAAAATCGAAATATTGTGCTGATGCGGTAATGATTGCCGAACAGCTCTACTATCAAAAGGCAGTTGATGAAAAAACGATTATCGCATCTGAAAATTATCTAAAAAAATATCCTGATGGAAAATATAAAAAAGAAGTGAAAAATATCCTTATACCTCTTCTGCGTCCCAATCATACAACGGAATTCACTAATTCATTTAACAAACTTTTTGAAAATTATTTCACAAATCTTTCTCCTACCGAAATGGTGCATGGAATTAAGGGTATATTGAATCAATATGAATATGCTGATAAAGCAATCAGAGATCTGTCAGTCGCATATTTAAATCCTTTTCAAGAATTGGCGCAAATAGAAAAAGAACTTTCTAAATCTGAAAAAGTGGAATTTAAAACGATATTAAAAGACATAGCATTTGCGTGGATAGGTGGGTGGAACTCAATCATTTCAGCATGGAGTAGGTTGACTGGAAAAGATACCACGAAGACAAAAATTGAAAAAATCAACAATAAATTTCTTGAACTAAAAGAAAAATCAAATCAAGTTGCACATTATCTGGCTGAAAAATACAATATTGAACTTCATGTAGGTAACTGGGATGTGCAAGGCATCATCAATAAATAATTATTGATAAGAATTGAAACGATTCTGGATAATTATTCCTGCAATTTCAACGTAAAGTGGCGGCCTGTCCGTCAGAAACAATTTTTATCGAAAAGCTCCAATCCCATCGATTTTGTACATGTGCCAATGTGCCAGCACCATCTCCATTGCTGGCACAACTATCTTTTGTAATAACCCTATTTCTATATAGCCTTCCTACCACAAGTTTTAACAACGATATCATTCGCTTGCACTGGGATATCTTCTACAATTCACTACTCTTGTCGTCTCTGGTCAATAATTGTTTCTGGATCTTCCCCGTTTAGATTTTCACTGTGTTTCAGCCTCCTCGTCCGCTCTTTTCTTTTCTTCCTCTTTTCGTTGCAACAACAGGGTCATCTTTGATTTTATCTCTTCCATCTTAGCCTTATCCGCATCAACTTTCTCTATAAATCCATCGATATGTGATTTCCACTTCCTGGCTTTTGATAGTGCCCTGACGTGATATCCCTGGCGATTTGAAGATGAGTGCTTTCCGCATATCTGCTGGTTGAAATATCTTTCCTTTCTGCTTCAAATGTTCATGTAGGTGTCAAATATTTTTCTATCTTAATATAGAAATAATATTCTTAGAATCAGTAATTTACCTTCTTTGCGATGGGCGCACGGGATGACGATCCTGGCGCCCTTTTAATTTTGTTGCCAGAGAAGGTGATGCACTGGCTTACGACACTACAACCTACATCGCAAAAGGAATAACGAAATGAACATTGACAACATTTTTGAAGAAGGACGACCAACGGAAGAGGAAAAACAGGCGCAACAGAAGGAAGCGCACGCCCGGGCTACAACGCTGTATCAAGATGGCCTCCAATTAAGCATCATGAAGGAGTATCTCAAACACCCTACTGAAAACGATTGGAATAACAAATACGGTGTTCCAAAGCACGGCATGACGGCTGTCGGCATTATCGTGCCATCGTATTCCAAGAGAAGAAATGCCTATTTTTACATTATTGATATCGACATTTATGAACCCACGAAACGAGACCAGGTTTTCAACGAAATCATGAATCTGTTTGAATCTGATCAACTCTATTTCGAAAGCACGCGCTCCAATGGATATCACATTATTTTTTTGTGTACAGACAAGATCCAGAACCTGAAAAAGGCTTATAATTTCAACTACGGCGACAAAGTCGAGTTCTTTACCCAACTACATGTTCTTGTCGCCCCAAGCTGGGCGACTGATCCAAAAGACCCGCATAAGCGTATCGGGAAATATGTGAAACTGTCCGATGCCGATATAGAAGATACAGCGGTCCTGACCCGGGATGAATTCAACCGCTTCACTCAAGGTCTGGAGAATTTGTCACAGCGATACCAGTCACAGACATACAATCACAATCACATTCTGCCAGATGAACATCGGGCCGAACTGAAACAAGTGTATCATCAGGAATTGAAGCCTTTGGGTTTTATTTGTGCTCCGCTTTATTACGGCAAAAATGAGAATGAATATCGGAACTGGGAGTCGGTCAAGGATCAGGATTTCGAAGATATCCGATTGACTGGAATTAAAATCAAGTTTGGGAAACAGAAAAACGGCCAATATCTAAATTGTTTGAAATTGTATGACTTGAGTTCTGATATAAAGAACATGATTTTTGATACGATTTCAAAAGGATCTTTGGTTCAGGAGTCTGATCCAGGGACTTTCTATGTATTTTTCTGGACCAAGACCGAATTAGATGTCCGACCGAAATGGAAATTGCCCAATAATGGAGGCAAGCTGGAGGTATTTTCTATGAATGATCATTGTGTTCAGGTTGCGCCAACCTGCTATTTTACTGGCGTTGGGGAAGATAGACAACCCATTTACAGAACTTTCAAAAGGTTAAGCGGAAGTTTTGATTCTATTAAAACAGATGATGCAGAGAAAATGAAGACCTTCATCAACTCGTTGGAGCCAAACAGAATTTCGGTTGCCAACGATATAGATGAATCAGGCATTCTTGAACAATTACGACAATTCGGAGACCCAAGGGAAATCGACCGACAGATCAAACTGATTTTTCCCAGAACGATAGATTTACTGGACACCCTGAATATCCGGCACTCAAATAATCCCAAAAAGGACTATATAGAATTTTACTCCCTTGCAGATGATGATGGAAACGATCCGAATGCGCTTTTGTACCACAATGTTAATAACGATATTCGGAACCGATGGGCAGGCTATTCAGTTCAGGATTTACATCTCGGCAAAACAATTTCATTTTCAAAATACCTTATCGCGTATGATCCGGAGAATTTCCAGTGTTTGATGGATAAAATCGGGTTCGGTAAAATCAAGGGCAAATCTCCCATCACAACAACCTATACCGGTAAAACCATTACCCTGAAATGCAACAATTTCATCAGCCAAAGACAACATATCGAGATACGGGATGCCATTCTTGATGTAGTCCGGAAAAAGAAAAATCACCAACCGACTATCGTAATCAGCGCACCAACCAGCATCGGAAAAACCACCATGTTCTATCGATTGGCCAAAGAGAAACTGATGAAGATGATTCTGGCTCTCCCCTATACGGCCCAGGTGCTTCAGGGGAAAGAAAATCAAGCACTCCCGGGTGTACTTGAAGGCTTGTGTGAAAATGATCACGATGTCCCCATAGGTTCCTCTCTTTTCATGACATATGACAAAGCCGCAATCGCCTTGCGGTCCATAAACCCAAGTGACTATATTATGGTGATTGACGAAGCACACAATTTGGTAAATCATAGTACATTCAGGGACATACAATTACGGAAACTGAAAGAACTGGCCGACCAGTGTAAAGCGGTTGTGTATATGACGGCGACTCCTGATTACATCAATTACGGGAATGTTGATTTGCTGATAAAAGTTGAACATCTTATAGAAAATAGAAAAAACGGAACCGTTGTAAAATATGGTAAGGATGTCAAGTCTGTTCTATCGAATGTCCTTGTCAAACAGCATGACAGTTCTCTGGTTGATGTCGTGTATATTCGGAATATCGAAACGCTTGTTCAGATTGAAAATGTAATCAAAAGCAAACGACCCGATCTGAAAACGCACGTCCTCTTTGCAGAAAATAAAAATGATTCAATCGTTTATCAAAGCTTGACAAAGAATCAGCAACTCTCTGAAAACCCAGCATATGGTGACATTGACATTCTGTTTACGACCAATCTTATCGTGGATGGGGTAAATATCAACGATATTACCATTGGTAACATTTATCTGGTAGATCCAGAATCTACGACAGACCTGGTTCAGTTTCCTGCGAGGTTTCGCTATGGCTACTGCAATTATTTTATATTTGTAACGGGGAACGAGAACTTAATTTCTCAGAAGGATTGGTCTCGACAGCAGATGGCAGATCAGTATTATTATCGGGCGATCAAACAGAAACAGTCCTACGATGAAATCAGTAGAGTGATCAACGCCATTGGCCTGTCCATCATAAACAAAGAGAAGAAGCCCAGCGAAAACAAAGAGACCAATCTGGTGGACCAGGATGACCTAAATTCAAAAAAGACAGCGCAGAAGGATAAAAACGGAAAAAAAGAGATCAACCTGGTAGACCAGTATGACCTCCTGGATGACAAGGGCAATATCCAGGAAAATACGATATTATTGAAGGTGCAGCATCAGGAGGCAATGCGGATGCGTTCAAATATCCGATACCTTAAAGAATATCTTGAAGGAGCGTATCATTTTACCCTTACTGAACAACAGATAGACGACCTGTCAGAGCATTTTTTTTCGAATAAAGATATCTCAGAAGCCTCAAAAGAGTTTCGTGATGAGAGAAAGACTTTAACAATAGCATTGAAAAATATTCTGATTGAAGAAAAGTATGCCAGCGCAAGGAATGAACTGATCAAGGATTATTTGAAAAATAGATATCAGACGTTCAAAACGCTTAAGCATAAATTTGCTATCTCAGAGCATGTCAGAACAGGTAAATACAAGATATTCCTTGATGAGAAAAGATGTCTGAAAATTTTGTTCAAGTGGTGTACCGGGCTCGATCTCGGTGTGCAGGACCCGGCAAAGCTGATGGACATGAGCGACGGCGTCATTAAATCCATCAAACGAACGCAAAGCAATCTCAAGAGTGAGCAATTTCAGCTCAAAACGGATGAAAAGTATATACGATTTGTTGAAGTAAGGAATTGGATCAGAAGCATCAAACGTGATTCTAATGATGGAACAATAGTGATTAATTCTGACAACTTGAAAGAATTTAATAGAAGATATAAAAAACTTTATAAAAGCAACAGGGTTTTGATTCAGGATCTGAGGGATATTTTCGATGTATCAGAGACGAGAATAAATAATTTTGTCGAGTATACAATTGGTTGTGAATGGACCATGGAAAATATTCATGGCGTTAGCTTTAAATGAATCTTGCCGCCAGATAATATTAATAATCATTGGATGTAACTTGTTCATTTTATTAGTAAATTTAATATTTAAAATGTACTATTATTTTAATAAGTTATAATAAAATTCGTAAAAAACCCCCTATTTTAATTTTTTTATATAAAATTAATTTTATTGTAAATGTTCTG
>Ga0351889_10015_pt1 | contig 10435 bp, 7 predicted proteins | sample TotcelFGM3001M14_FD_206767 | JGI IMG/M metagenome (GOLD analysis project Ga0351889, IMG submission 206767) | Enriched cells from coal bed in the Powder River Basin, Montana, United States - Total cells FGM rep3 HSBNCT.FGM.300.1.M14 ...
AACGGTCGATATTGACCTGTTGCGGCGATCGTTCTGGTGCGCGTGGCTTTCCTTGGCAATCGTTGTCGGCTAAAATAGAACCGGTTGGTTGACCAACCGGAGGTGATCGAGATGGGCGTTTCCCTTCCGTCGGAATTCTACTGATCGAAGCTCAAGCCTATTGAAGTAGCTTGGTCGGCGACAACGAAAACGCGAAACAGGTCTGGCGAGACCTATATTCCGTAAATGCCAATTTGCGGTAATAATAGCAGCAAGTCAGCTGTTTTAGAATTTTGAGCGGAGGTTGCAAATATCGATGGCCGAAAGCGTTACGAAGGAAAGCAAGGCTCCCGAGGATCGGGAGAAGAAGCGAATTCTGCTGGTCGACGATGACATGGAAATCATCGAGGCGATGCGGTATGCCTTGGAAGCCAAGGGGTACGAAATCCTGGTCGCTCGCGATGGCAACCAAGGTTTGGCGATGGCGGAGCGCGAGGACCCGGATTTGGTGATCCTCGACATGATGATGCCCAAGCGGAGCGGTTTTCTGGTGCTGGAACGTCTCCGCCGCACACGGCCTGTGCCGTTGCGGATCATCATGGTCACGGCCAACGAGGGCAGTCGCCATAAGGCCTACGCCGAGATGCTGGGCGTCGACGACTATATCCGCAAGCCGTTCGCGATGGATCGGCTGTTGGACAGCGTCAGTCGGCTGTTATCGTAGGACACCAGCCTGAAACTCTCGCCGGCAAGCAGGGTGTTCGTTTTCGTAGGATGCCAGCCTGAAACGCTCAGGGGACGGCAGCATGCGGGCCGTGGACAGTACCCCCCCTCTGTTGGCGATCAATCGTGGCTACCAGGGTCCGCGCACGTAATAGACGCCGAACTGGTCTGTGTGACTGGGCCAGCGGGGCGTCGGCTGCAAGGGCAGACCTGGTCCGGGCATCACCATCCCGCTGACGCTGGGCGCGCTGGGGTAAGGGCGCTCGAATTGATGGTAGATCGGCGACACGGTGCTTTGGGACACTCCCCAGCCCATGCGGGTTTGCATTCGAGCTGTGGGGGGAACGATCATGGCTACGGGCGCGCCCCATCCGGTGTGGTAGTATCCGGCATGCCACGACTGAGTCATTGCCCGCTGCGACGCAATCCAATCGGCTCGCGCCCAGGGATCGACCAGAGGCTGGCCACTGTGCATCGCCGAGCCCAAATGGGAAATGCCGGTGCCAAGGAGGGCGAGACCTCCTTGTGCACCGCAGGATCCGCAGCCGTGGGATCTGCCGATCAGGGCGCGCGCTCGGCCGCCGATCACCCGCGAACCGCACCGGCAGCCGTCTTGGTGATTGCAGTCGCTGGTGTCGGATTGCCAAGCTTCTTGGCCATCGTCCGACGGTTCCGGCACGGCTTGAAGATGGTCGGGCGGGGCGTCGACGGGCTGCAAGCCATCCTGACACGAAGCGTTGGGCCTGAGAACGGTAAGAAAGACGAAGACGCCCGCCAGAAAGGCGGCTGGACGCAAGATTTTCATAGGGGGGTTCCTAGAAAGGTGGGGATTGTCAGCCTCGCAGGTGCGGTTTATCTGGGCAACCGAATCGTCTGATGAATGCTTTTGGCTGTTACCGTGAGCGGGTTGCAGTACCAGGCGACCTTAGTGCGGGTCACACCGCGGCCGTCGTCATACCATTGGCGGTAGGTCCGATGATGGGGATACAGCATTTCATGGGGCATCAGCGGCTGGTAGGTGTAGTACGTATGCCCGACCAACGCGGGAACTGGGCGGGGGGCGATGTACATGGCGGCTGGAGCGCCGCCACATTGGTTGGGCACATAGAAGTTATAGAACAGATCGGGACTGCCATATTCCCAGGCCCGGCAGCCATAATCGGCGGCCGAGGCGGGGATGCCGTACCCGACGACTCCAGGATCCATCATCTGCGGTTCGGGAGCGACATCGAGCTGTTCCGCGGCCAGCAAAGCGTGGGAGACGGTACAAACCAGACCGATGGTCAAGGCTGTCAGCAGGATTCGAGCACGTGTGGTGGTCATGAATATTTTCTCCTGGTTAGCGTCGCGGAAAATGGGATCGTCTCGCCCCAGGCGAGAACGCTGCGCTGATGACGGCCGAGGGCTGCGCCGCGCCAGCGGGTACGGGGAATCGGGGGCCCGCGGAGAGTCGATCCCATTGAAAGCTACAGAGATTACTCGGATCGATCCGCGGATGAGGATCAATCTTTGTTTAGCGGCTGGAACAATTACCCGCAATCGTCGGCTTTCCCGGGCTGAAACGGGTGTGACAGCGGCCGCGAGGTCGTTATAATCCGCATTGTCAGAAGAGTTCGAACAGGCCCACGCCTCGACAGCCAGCATCATTTGCCCCTGCGGTAAAGGAGTGCCTCCTTTGTCCACTACGTTGATCGTCTCCGAACATGAAGCCGACGAAGCCGACGCTGATTCTGAATCCTTGAGCGATGCTTCCGGCAACGGCCACCCCCGCCGCCGCGCGACCGCCGAAGGAATGGCGGCGAAACAGCGGGATATCTCGGTCAGCGAGTTTTTCGCCAAGAACCGGCACCTGCTGGGTTTTGACAACCCGCGCAAAGCCCTGCTGACCGCCGTCAAAGAGGCGGTGGATAACTCGCTGGACGCGTGCGAAGAGGGCGGGATTCTGCCCGAAATCTGGGTCCACATCGAGCAAACGGGCGAAAACCGCTTCAAACTCGGTGTCCAAGACAACGGGCCCGGGATCGTCAAGAAGCAGATCCCGCTGATCTTCGGCAAGCTGCTGTACGGCTCCAAGTTCCATCGGTTGCGGATGAGTCGCGGCCAGCAGGGCATCGGCATCAGCGCGGCCGGTATGTACGGGATGCTGACGACGGGCAAGCCGGTCAAGATTATCTCGAAAACCTCGCTTCGCAAGCCGGCCCACTACTACGAAATCCAAATCGACACAAAGAAGAACCACCCGGAAATCCTCAACGGCAAAGGCGAAGGCGTGGATATCCCGCCCAACGATGCCGGCCGCGCGTACATCGAGCAGCACGGCATCGAGTGGGTCGCCGAGTACGATCCGGAGGGCGACCGTCCGCCGCAATTCGTCAAAAGCGGCACACGCGTGACCATCGAAATGGAGGCCAAGTACCAGCGCGGCCGCGGCAGCGTCGACGATTACCTCGAGCAGACGGTCATCGCCAATCCGCACGTCACGCTGCACTACCTCGATCCCGAAGGCAACTCCATGGTCTACCGCCGCTCGACGACGCAGTTGCCCGTCGAACCCAAGGAGATCAAGCCGCATCCGTACGGGGTGGAATTGGGGCGCTTGGTGTCGATGCTCAAGGAGACCAAGGCGCCGACGTTGACTCAGTTCTTGTCGAGTTCGTTTTCGCGGGTCAGCCCGGCGGTGGCGCGGCGGATTTGCGAAGAAGCCAAGCTCAGCACGCGGGCCGCGACCAAGCGGATCGGCCGCCAGGAAGCCGACGCCCTGTTCCAGGCCATCAAGCGGACCAAGATCAAAGCGCCGGCGACCGATTGCATCTCGCCCATTGGCGAGGATCTGTTGCTGAAGGGACTCCGGCACGTCGTGCCCGGCCAGTTCTATTGCGCTGCGACGCGGCCGCCATCGGTGTATCGCGGCAACCCCTTTCAGATCGAAGTGGCCTTGGCCTACGGCGGGGCCAATCACGTGCAAAAGGTCTCGTTGGAACTGCTGACCGAGCTGCTGCACGAAAGCGACGCCCGGACGCTCCGCCAGTTCATCGTCAATACGTTCGACGGGCTGGGAGGCGAGGCGGCGGATCGCATCCTGCGGACGGCCAAGTTCGGCACGCGACAGTCGCCCGGCAAGCTGAAGCTGGCCGATATCAAACAGCTGCACGAAGCCATGCAGAACGTGAACCTGTCCGAAGGCCAGACGATGCAAGTGCTCCGCTATGCCAATCGAGTGCCGCTGCAGTTCAAACAGCGGGATTGCGCAATCACCGATTCGGTTTTGAAGATGAATTGGCGGCCCTACGGTCTGTCGCAATCCCGCGGGGGATTGCCTACCGGCCCCGTGACGGTGATGGTTCACATGGCCAGCGTCTGGGTTCCGTTCACCAGTGAATCCAAGGAGGCCATTGCCGGCTATCCGGAGATTCAGAAGGAATTGCGATTGGGTCTGCAAGCCGTCGGCCGCAAGCTGGGCATGTACCTCCGTCGCCGCAATCGCGTCAAGCAGGAGGGTGAACGGCGCTCGATCTTCCTCCGTTACCTGGGCGAAGTGGCCACGGCCGTCAGCGCCATCAACGGCACGCCACGGGACCGGTTGTTCGAGCAATTGCTCAAAGTGGCCAAACGCAAGACATCGGAAGCCGACGTCCGCTTGGACGAGCGCGGCAAGATCGTCGATGACGAGGACGAAGACGATTTCGGGGACAACGTGCTGATCGTGGAGCCGGAATCCGTGACGGCCGACGATCTGTTGGCGCTCGTGGCCAGCAGAAAAAATACGCCGCCGCCCCGGGAGGACGTCACGTTGGAGGACGCTGCGGTGTAGGGCCTTGTTCGTGGTTGGTTTTTTTTCTGGTTCCCAAGCGGAGCCTAAGGGGTCGGGCGTTAAAAATTAAATTTTGGCCGATCACGGCTCGACTCGATGGTTGGACTATCTATCGGCCAAAATTGAATTTGAACGCCCGACCCCAAATCCGCCGCCGTAGCGAATCTTTTGGGAACGAGGGATGGGCGAGAGGCCAGGACGAGGGAACGCGGGGTTTTGTTGAGCACGAAGCGTGCTTTGGAGTCGACGAACATGGACCGTCGTTTGCTTCTGGGTGTTGTGCCGTTGATCTTTCTCACTGGCTGCGGCCAAATGGCGGCACCACCGTCCAGTGAGACCGCGTCAAATTCCGGCGCTGCAGATTTCGAGCCTGTGCCGGCTGACGAAACGCGGCCGAGCGGTGAAACGGAGCCGGCAGATCTCGAGGCCACCGATCCCGAGCCCGCCGGTACCGAGCCTCCCGATCCGGTGCTCACACTGGCGCCGCCCGACATGCCGGAGGTGGATCCCGTTGGAGAGCTGGGGCCGATGTCAGAACACCAGATTCCCGACAGGAGCGCGGCCGACGAGTTGCCGCAGATGATCGGCGAACTGGTCCCTGTGCCGCCCGTTCCCGTGCCATCCGTTCCCGTGCCGCCGATCTCCGAGCGGCCCGCGCCCCTGCCGCTGACGGCGCCCCAGACGAGATCCCCCGCCGGCGGCGCCGCGTCCCCATCGCCGCCGCCGATCGACAAAGGTTTCACTCGCGTCCGCGTGTTCTACGGTACCGATCGCCGCCGTGGAGACACCACGCCGAACGAGTTTTACAACGACCAGCGGGGATCCGAGGAAGCCGCATCCGCGCTGGAACTGGGGCATTGCGACGTCAGCATCCCCTACAAACACGCCCCCGGCGAGATCGAACGGCCGTCGGTCTGGAGATTCGAATTCCGTGAGCTTCCTGCCAAACACGTCATGCTGCTCGACGTCCAGCCGCTGGATCATGCGCGGTGGCAGACCGGCGTGCGGGAACAGCTCAACGAATCGGCGGATCGGGTGGCGATGGTATTCGTTCACGGCTTCAATGTCGACTTTGCCTCCGCCGCGCGGCGGACGGCCCAGATGAAATACGACTTGGGGTTCCCGGGCGCCGCCATCCTGTACAGCTGGCCTGCGCCAAACAATTACGTCGAATGCGAAGGCAACGCGACTTGGACCTTGCCGCATCTGATGGAATTCCTTACCGAACACGTCCAGAAGTCCGGCGCGCAGAGCATTCACTTGATCGCACACAGCATGGGTACGCGGGTCCTGACCACGGCGCTGAAAGAACTTGCCGCCTCCCCCGCCGCCGCCCATGTTCGCTACAACCAGATTATTTTAGCTGCGCCCGATATCGACGCGGCCGTTTTCAAACGGCAGATCGCGCCGCAGATCGTTACGGCGGCGGACCGGATCTCGATCTACTCGTCCTCCAAAGATTGGGCGCTGGTCGCGTCGAAAAAAGTGCATCGCTACACGCGCTTGGGCGAGGCGGGCGAATCCCTGACGACGTTCCCTGAATGGCCCCAAATCGAAGTCCTGGACGCCAGCACCGTGGACGAGAGCCTGCTGGGGCATTCCTATTACGGTGACAGCCCGACGATCCTGCGCGACGTGCGCGGTGTGTTGGAAGGCATCGGCGCGGCGGCCCGCGGGCTTCGTGCCCAAACCAATTACTACCTGTTTTCCTCGAAACGCACGCTGTTGTCCGACCGGCCGCGGTAGGCCCCGATGCGCGTGTCCCGCCGGAGGCGGGCGAGGATCGCATCGAGTTCATTTTCCACCAACCCCCTGACGAGGAGTTTCGTTCATGACTTTCCGACATCCACTTAGTCGCCGCCGCTTTCTCCAGCGCGCGGCTGCTGCCGGGGCGATCAGGGGCTTTCCGGCGATCATACCCGCCGCGGCGCGGGGCGCGGACGGGCGCCCGGCTCCCAGCAATCGGATCGCCGTCGGGGCGATCGGCGTGGGCGGCCAAGGCAACGGCAACTTGGGCGGCTTTTTGGGCGATCCCCGTTGCCAAGTGGTGGCCGTGAACGACGTGGACCAGAACAACCGGGAACGCACGCAGCGGCGCGTCAACGAGGTCTACAGTAACCAGGACTGTGCGGCGTATGCGGACTTTCGCGATCTGGTCGCCCGGGACGACATCGACGCCATCTCGCTGGCCACGCCCGATCACTGGCACGCCATCCCGGCGATCATGGCTGCCAAGCACGGCAAGGACATCTACGGCGAGAAGCCGTTCAGCCATGACTTGCGCGAAGGCCGGACGATGGTCGACGCGGTGAATCAGTACGGCCGGATCTGGCAGACCGGATCGTGGCAGCGCTCGACCGGCGATTTCCGCGTCGCCTGTGAACTGGTTCGCAACGGTCGCATCGGCAAGCTGCAGACGGTCGAAGTCGGCCTGCCCACCGGCGGCGGCGGCGGCCAGGCCCCGTTCACGGACCCGCCGCCGCATCTGGATTACGATTTCTGGTGCGGGCCGGCGCCCTGGGCACCCTACTGTGCGGACCGCACCCACTGGAACTGGCGCTGGCAGATGGACTACGGCGGCGGCCAACTGATGGACTGGATCGGGCACCACGGCGACATCGCCCAGTGGGGCTTGGGCGCCGACACCACCGGCCCCGTCGAATTCAATCCGATCCATGCGGAATTTCCACAAACCGGCATTTGGGACGCCGCCACCAAATATCGCATCGAATGTACGTATGCCAGCGGCGTGAAGCTGATCATCCAGAATGCCGAAGGCCCGCACCGCATGGGCGCTAAATGGATCGGCACCGACGGCTGGGTATGGGTCGACCGGGGCGGCTTTGACACCGAGCCCAAGAGTCTGATGCGCGAGAAAATCGGCTCGGACGAGATCAACTTGTATCGCTCGACCAATCACATCGGCAACTTTATCGATTGCGTTATCTCCCGCAGACCGACGATCACGCCCGCCGAGGTGGCCCACCGCTCGGCCAGCGTCGGGCACTTGTGCGTGATCGCCATCTCGCTGGGCCGCAGGATCCGCTGGAACCCAGACACCGAAGAGATCCTCGGCGACCCCGCCGCCGGCGCGATGCTCGGCCGGGCCAAACGCGAACCGTGGTGCGTGGCCTAAGGCCGCTTGCGCGCCTTGGGATAAGGAAAAATTTCTGCTTCGCATTTTTTCGGGTCGTTGTCTCCCCATGCCTCGCGATTATCAGACAGACCAAACCGGAGTAACCATCATGAAATTTAGATTCGATAGCCTTGTTGTTGCCTTGATCCTTTTGCCGGCCTTTGTTGGCGCCGCACAGGCCCAAGAGCCTGCGGCGGATCCGTACCAGGCGCTGGCGAAGTGGGAATTCGGCCAGAGCCGTCAGCCACTGGCGCAGATCGATGATCAGATCCGCAAGTCCACCCCGGCCGATTACAAGTCGATCGAGGCCAAGCTGCTGGACGTGCTCAAATCCGACGGGACGCCCAAGGACGCCAAGCGATACATCTGTCGCTCTCTGGCCGTGGTTGGCTCCGCCGACTGTGTGTCGGCGGTCGCGGGACTGCTCAGTGATGCGGACCTGTCGCATCCCGCTCGCATGGCGCTGGAGCCGCTGGAGCACCCGGCGGCGGCCGCCGCCCTGCGCGACGCGCTGACCAAACTGAAAGGCAATCTGCTGTTGGGCGTTATTTCGTCCGTCGCCGCGCGGCGCGATGCGCAAGCGATCGAGGCGCTGCGCGGCTTGGCCGGCGACAGCGACGTCATGATCGCCGGCGGGGCGATGACCGCGCTGGGCGAGATCGGCACCGAGGAAGCCGGGCGCACCTTGAGAGCGATCCAACCACCGGCCGCTTTGGCACGAACCCATGCCCGCGCCGGTATCGCGACGGCCAATCGCCTGGCGTCAGCCGGAGCGCGGGAGGCGGCCGCCGGCATGTACCAATCGCTGATGCAGCCGCAGCAGTCGTCGGCGATTCGCGTCGCGGCCTGGAAGGGGTTGCTGGGGACGCTGCCGACTGCGGACGCAGTCAAACGGTTCGTGGAGGTGATCCAAGCCGACGACGCGGCGCTGCGGACAGCCGCCCTGGCGGCGTACGGAGCCAGTTCTCAACGCGCGCTCCAGGACGCGGTCGCCGCCGAATTGCCGGCCATGAAGCCGGCGGGACAGCGGTTATTGCTAGGTATCCTGGCCGGCGAAGCCGATGTCGTCGCACGATCGGCCGTGTTGCGAGTCGTCGAGTCGTCGGCCGAAGTCGACGTGCGCGTGGCCGCGCTGGAGTGTTTGGCGCTGCACGGCGAAGCGGCCGACGTGGCTCTGGTCGTCAAGTTGGCGCAATCCGAGCCGGCGGTTGTGGCGGAAGCCGCCCGCCGCGTGCTGCCGCGGATGGGCAAGCCGGGCGTGAACGAGGCGCTGGTGGGAATGATCGAATCCGGCCAGGCGGGCGACCGCGCGGTCGTGCTGTCCGCGCTGGCGGCCCGCCGCGTCGAATCCGCCTTGCCGACGCTGGCCCGAGTGGTCGGCGGCGCGGATGCGGCTTTGGCCACCGAAGCCGCCCGGGCGCTGGCCGTGCTGGGCACCAGCGAGCAGCTGGGGCCGTTGGCCGCCGTACTGATCCGCACCGACAACGCCGAGTTGCGCGCGGCGGCTGCGGAGGCGGTGCGGTCGATCTGTTCGCGAGCGGAAGACAAGCCGTCGGCGGCCAAGCCGCTGCTGGCCGCCTTGAGCCAGGCCCCGACGCCGGAGGCGCGCATCGTGATGCTGCAGCAGTTGGCCTATACCCGCGGCGACGAAGCGCTGAACGCGGTTCATCAAGCCACGCAGAACACGGACGCCCAGATCGCAGAAGCCGCGATTCGAGCCCTGATCGCTTGGCCCGAAGCGTCCGCGGCGCCCCGCTTGATCGCGCTGGCCAAGACCACGGACAAGCCCAGTTTCGCCGTCCTCGCCCTGCGGGACGGCTGCCTGCGGCTGGCCAACCAGAAGGATTTGCCACTGGCCCAGCGGCTGAGTATCTATCGCAACGTGCTGGAGGTCGCTCAGCGGCCGGAAGAAAAGCGGCAGGCGATCGCCGCCCTGGCGGATCTGCCGGCCCTGGGAGCGCTGGAGTTGCTGCAAGCCACTGCGCGGGATACCGAATTGAACAACGACGCCACGGCCGCCATCATCCGGCTGGCTCGGCAATTGGGCGCGGTCTACAACCGACAGGCGCTGGCCGCGCTGGAGGAAATCAAATCGCAGACTGCCAGCGACGAGGTCAAACGCCAGGCCGAGGCGGCGATCAAGGCCGTGCAAAACGTCGGCCAGTCGCCCGACGGGTTCATCGTCGCTTGGCTGCTGTCCAGGCCTTGCACCCAGCCAGGCAAGAGCGGTCCGGAATTGTTCGACGTCGTTTTCGCGGCGGAAGAGTCCCATGGCGACGCCGAATGGCGCCCCGTCACCGTGCCTCCCGGCGGCAAACCGGGGCTGGTGGAAATGGACAAGATCTTCGGCGGCAACGACCGTGTGGCGTACCTCAAGACCCAGTTGGCAGCGGACCGAGAGCAGGACGCGGTCCTGGAACTCGGCAGCGACGACGGCATCAAGGTATGGTTGAACGGCCAAGTCGTCCATGCCAACAACGCCACGCGCGCCTGTTCGCCGGGCCAAGACAAGGTCAAGGTCAAGCTGAAACAGGGCGCCAACCCGCTGCTGATGAAGATCACCCAGGGCGGCGGTGAATGGTCCGCCTGTTGCCGCCTCGTGACGCCGGACGGCAAACCGCTGGACGGCGTGACCGTGGCGCCGCAGGGGCCATAAAAGATTCGCTGCTGGAAAAGGGGCAAATTGGGGTCGGGCGGTAAAAAAAAAAATTTTTGCGAAAAAGAGTACAAACAAAAAACCCCCCCCAGGGAGGGCAAAAAATAAATTTTTAAAACCCCCCCCCGCG
>Ga0351889_10358_pt2 | contig 10425 bp, 5 predicted proteins | sample TotcelFGM3001M14_FD_206767 | JGI IMG/M metagenome (GOLD analysis project Ga0351889, IMG submission 206767) | Enriched cells from coal bed in the Powder River Basin, Montana, United States - Total cells FGM rep3 HSBNCT.FGM.300.1.M14 ...
TCACGATTTGGGTGTTGGCGTTCGTCGCGGCTTCGATGTTCTATCCGGCCGCGTTGGTCGAAACGATGAACCGAGACGTGGTACTGGAAGGCGCCGGCCTTTCTCTTCAGCCGGTCCAAGAGCACGGGCGTCGTATGCTCGCCGCCGCGGAGCAAATCGATCTCCACCAGATGCACCGCGCTGCCCAGGATTTCGCCCTGCTTCTGCAAGTACAGGTCCCGGCCGTGATCGCCGGCCCGCTTGTTGCTCAGGCTCAGCACTTCGATGGCCGTCACCACGCGTTCGCCCCCCTCGGCCAATCGCGTTCGGATTTCCACATAGGGCTCCCTTCGCTCGTCGTGGAACGTCTCGAACACCAGCGGACGGGTCCGCGCGCCCCTCCGCGGCCCTGCTGCCATGACGGCAGTCGATTCCGCTACGGTCCAACCGCCGACCATGACGTCCGTGTCCGGCTCGATGTAGCGCGCCGACGTTTCCACCCACAGCCGCTCGTTGATCACCGCAAAATAAGGCGGCGGCAGTAAACCCTGCAATGCTTCGCGAATATAGACATGCATCGCTCCGTGCAGATCCGGAAAGAAATCAGGGTGCTCCAGGAACGGGTCCATGCCAGGAAACGGCGAGGGCATCGGGTTGTCTCCAGCGTTATGGCGTCCCGGCCCGCCGGCTCGCCGCAGGTCAGGAACGGAATTCGTCAGACGTCGATTCTATCAAGTCGGCGACGATCGGAACACGTGACCAGGCAACGGGACACCAAAGGCTGACCAGAATCGCGGCTGCGGATGTTATGTTGCGGAGCGAAACGTAGCTCCGGGCGCCGGGAATTGGTAACATAAGGATCGGCCAAGGAAATAAGTGGCGTAAGCTTCCAGCTTGCGGTCCGTATTACTCGCAAGCTGGAAGCTTACGCCACTTTGAATGCGACAGCTCCTGGTGGTCGGCCAGAGAGTCGCCAGTCCCGCCGCGGGGGCGGCTAGAATTCGGTACGCTCCCGCTCGCTCGCGATCAGAACAAGGATACAAGAACGATGCACGCAACAGTTTTCTCACGATCTCTGAACCTGGCCTTGCTATTGGTGATCGCTTCCCTTTCTGGGCCGATTTGTGCCGCAGAAGCTCCGATTCCACCCAAGCGGACCGAAGTCGAACGCGTGCTCGCGGCGGCACGCGAACGACCCTCGGAACGATCCGCCGAGCGTCCGCTGCAGATCGTGTTGCTGGCCGATCGGAAGGATCACAGTGCCGGCGAACACGATTACCCGCGCTGGCAATCGCGGTGGGCGTTGTTGCTAGGTGGCGCCGCGGCATCGGACGCCCCCGCGGCGAATCTGCACGGTTCCGATCGGCCGGATCGGGCATTGCCGCAGGGGGCTGCGCAGGTCCGTGTCACGACGGCCGACGGCTGGCCATCGCCGTCGCAGTGGAATACCGCCGACCTGATCGTTGCCTTTTGCTATCTGGCTTGGACGCCGGAGCGGATCGCGGACGCCGAGCGATACCTCCGGCGCGGCGGCGGTCTGGTGGTGATCCACTCGGCGACGTGGACCAAGCCGCAACCGTCGGCCGAGGTTGCGTCCGTCCTGGGAGTTGGCGGCTTCCAACGGTGGCGGCACGGAACCGTGGTGCTGGAAACGACACAGTCGCAGCACCCGATCTGCCTTGGACTGCCGGCGACGCTCCATCTGGAAGACGAGACCTACTGGCCGCCGACACCGCCCATCGATCCGAGCCGAGTCCAGGTTCTGGCAGGATGCCGGGAACAGGCTGAACCCGGCCAGTCCGCCACGTCCCTGCAGCCCATGTTCTGGACGTACCAGCACAATCCGGGGCGGGTTTTCGGCTGTGTCTTGGGCCACTACTCCTGGACGTTCGACGACCCGTATTTCCGGCTCTGGCTGCTGCGCGGAATGGCCTGGGCCGCCAACGAGAGCCCGTACCGATTCGACGATCTGGCACTGCTTTCCGCGGCGGTTGCCGAAGAGTGAGTCATCGCTCAGAATCAGCCGCACAGGATGTCCGGTGTTGTCATTCATCTCCTCGGTAGCAAAGCACCTTGCCATCGAGCGTGGAAAGATAGAGCCGATCGTTGGCCGCGGCGAGGCCGTCGAAGACGGGCATGGCGGGCAGTTTGCACTCGGAAATGCTCCTGCCGTCGGCGGCGCTCACGATCCGCAAGCACACGCCTTTCGCGCCCTCGAATCCCGCGCGGGCTTCCGGTTCGTTGGTGAACGCCAGCAGGTTCGGGTCTTTGTCGCCCCATTCGCGCGGCCCGGCAACTGCCAACCGGTCGCCGCCCAGAACCATCGCACGCACGATCGGCGCTTGGAAGTCGGTCCACAGCGGCGCGGCTGCGGCCGAGGGTTTGCCCTTGCCTTGCTTGGCGGCCGGCGGCGCGGCGCCGGGTCGCTTCATGCCGAACAGCCGGTACGTGTCGGCCCGGTGTCCGACCGGGCCGCCAGCCAGGTTTTCACGACCGTAGCCATAGACGGTGTCGCTGTTGAAGCACAGAATCTGGCCGGACGGGAACGTGTTGGATGCGTTGGCCCAGCCGCCCCACCCGGCGGCCGGCATGCCCTCGCCGACGATCCAATACGTTCGCACGAACCAGTCTTCGCCCAACAGTCCGGTGATCGAAAAGAGGTGGGGCCGCGTGGTTTCGGTGCGCACGCCGCCACTGTCGAAGGTGAAATACTTCAGGAAGACCAAGTCGCCGTCGCCCGAGAGGATATCGGTGGTGGTGCCTTCCATATTGAATTTGGCTTCGGGTACCAGCTGCTCGCCCGTGTCGGGATCGAGGTGGTACAGCGTGTTTCTCGATAGCTCGTTACCGGTCGCGGGATCGAGCCGATACAATACGATGCCGCCGTCCAGGTACGACGAGCGGCCGGCGGTGGCGTAGATCGTGCCGTTCTGAATCAGCACGGCGCCATGCACCGGCCAGATCGATTCGAGTTGCCCGTGAACGCCCACCAAGCGATCGGCGGGCGCCGCTCGGAACCGCCACACCAAGCCGCCGTCCGCCGCGCCGACACAGTAAATCCAGCCGTCGGCAGAACCGAAGATAACCGTTTGGTTCCAGACCGCAGGCGAACTGTCGATTCTTCCGCCGGCGGTGAAGCGCCAGACTTCGCGGCCGTCGTCCGCGGCCAGTGCGTGCAGGGTGTGCGCATCGCTCGAAGCAACAAACACCGTTCCACCGACGATGATGGGCTGGGTCAGCTTGCCGCCTACGGATGCGGACCACATTTCGTGAACGGCGTCGGGGATCGGGCTGGAGGTGGTGCCGCTGCGGTGGGGATCGTGACGATACATGGGCCAGTCGTTGGAAGGACGAAGGGCGGAGGCCGAAGAGCGATGCGGATGATCATAGGCGGGGCCTGTTTCGCGAACGGGCTGATCGGGAAACGGCATGCGGCCGGTCTTGTCGCGCTGCGGCGCGGCGGCGAAGAAACCATCTGCCTTGACCGTCAGGAAACACGCGCAGGCATTCGGCGGCGCGTACAACAATCCGTTGGCGGGAATGATTCCATACTGGCAAGTGCCGCGAATCCAACTGTTGTTGCTCAACCAGCCGGTGTCGAGGCTCAGCACTTCGATGCCCGATTTGCCGGTGAAGATAAATCGCTCGGAGGCTTTGTTGCGGTAACAGCGATGATGCGGCATGCCGACCCGCGGGCCTTGGGTGTTGATGGATTTCACCGGCGCGCCGGTCTGCAGGTCGAGTCCTCGAAACTCCGGCCCCACCCACACCACGTCGTCGATCACGAAGACGTCGACGGGCGAGTTGTAGCCTTCGCGGCACGGGGCCGACCACAGTTCGCTTCCGTCGCGGGCGGCATACGCGCGCAGCATACTTTTCCCCTGGCGCAAGAAGCCCGGCTCGCTCCAGCCGTGAACGCCCCACTCCACCGCGCCGGCGGCCGGTTTGTCGTCCGCGGTCGGGCCGACCTCGGTATCGGCCAGCAGGATCACTTCGTCGGTCGCCACCAGCGTGGGCGCGGAGAACGCCATGCGTTTGGCCGGCGTTGAACGGGCGGTCTGCCAAAGTCGCTTGCCGGAGCCGGCGTCGAGACAGGCGATGCCGGACGAAGTCTGATAGCAAACGCGCGAGCCTCGCACCGCCAACGTCAGCGGCAGGAGAGATTCGTCCTTGTCGAAGTCTTGCTTCCACAAGGATGTTCCCGTGTCGGCTTCGATCGCCGTGATGAACCGGAAGCCGGTCGGAGCCGGCTCGCCGCGCGTGAACAGCCCGCCGCCGCGGCGGTTCGCTTCCGAAGTACCCACGACGAGATACAGCATGCCGTCCGCGACGAGAATTTCTTCCGTGCCCTCCGTGCCGGCGTACTGGCGAACCGGCTGGCCGGTCGCGGCATCCAACGCGACCACCGGTCCGTCGAGGCTCGGCGTCAGATAGACGCGCTCGCCGACCGCCACCAACCGGCGCGGCAGGTGCGCCGGGCCGGAGCGAAAATGACGCAGATGATCCACCCACGCGCCGATCGGACGTTTCCACAGCAGCGTGCCGTTAAAGGCGTCGCGGGCGACCAGTTTCCAATCGCTCATGAATCGGATCGAAGCCAACGGGGCCTCGTCCACGATGAAAAAGATGCGGCCCTGGGCGGCCACCGCGGCACTCATGCTGGCCAGTTCCTCGTGACTGCGGCCCCAGCGCGGTTCGCTGACCCACTGGATGGAACGTGGAATGTCCACCCGGCTGTCTCGCGCGACGGCGTTGTTGTCGGGACCGTGAAGGAAGTGCGTCCAGTCGTCGATGTCCGCGGGACGCGGCTTTCGCAAGATCAGCTTGGGGATCTCCGAATTGGGATTGACGGTGATCGCGACGCCGTCGGGAACGAGCACCCGCAACAGTTCCTCGCGCGGCACGCGCGTCTCGCTGCGGACGACGATCAGGTTCACGAGATTGTCCACGTAAGGCAGCCGCCCGCCCGCCCATTGCTGGACCGACACGGGGCCGTACAGGCCGAGCGACCGCGCGTGTTCTCGTGCCGCCTCGACCTGCTCCGGGTCGGTGTCAAGCCCGTGGACAAGGAAGCAATCGCCGGCTCGTAACGCGGTCGTCAGCTTGCCGTCGCCGCAACCGACGTGGACCACGAGCCCGCCTTTCACGCCGCTGGTCTGGAGGACCTCCTGCGCACGCTGCTGTTCCGTTGCGTTGTTCGAAATCGCGAAAGCGATCATCAATAAGGTCAGGGTCATGGTCTTTTCTCCAAATTACCGCCGGGCACCAGTACGTTGTCGTGGACCGTATTTCCGCTGCCTCCGTCAACGACCAGCGGCCGGGAATCCGCCTCGGGCCGATCGTCGCGGATCAGACAATCCGCGATCCGGCTGTCCGTGACGTTCCGCAACAGCAGGCCAGCGTTATCGCAATCCAGAATCGTACAGCCGGTGACGTGCATCCGGCGGCAATTCTCGATCAGCAGGGCCGCCGGATCGCGCCACACATTGGTGATGTGCAAGCCGGTCAGCGTACAGTCCTCGCTGTTGCGGATCACCAGGCCGTTATTGGCATCCAGCGTGTTGCCGTAGCTGTAGCGCGGATTGCGGTCGAAATTGTTCGGGCCGACGATGATATTCGAACAGTCCTCGACCAGCAGGTTGTGCCGATAGCCTTGCCAGAACGTGTTGCCGGTCAGCACCACGCCGCGGCAGTCCTGCAAATGAACGTTGACTTGCACGTCGCTCAACACGTTGCCCGTGATCGTGACGTGGCCCTCGCGGACCAGTTCCAGCGTCCCACTGGGTTCGCTGCGGCCGATAATCCGGATGTTGGCCGAATCCGGCGAAGGATTATTGTGCTGGATCGTACAGCCGGTAATCGCCACCTCGGCAGTGCCGGCCCGGCTGCCGCGGCAGTCGATCAGCACGTTGGCCGTCGGCGGTGTGTCCGGACTCATGTTGCTCTCGATGTCGCAGCCGCTGACGTGAATGTTCCGCACGTTCCCTTGGCGGGAAACGATCCCGCCGCCGGCACAGTAGCTGATGTGACAGTTGGTGATGTTCGACTGGTGCAGGTTGACGTTGTCATAGTAGATGCCGACGCCCCGATTCTCGTAGATATGACAGTCGGCAATGGTCACGTTGCGGTTGTTCTCGACCAGATGAATTCCGTGCAGCACGCCGCGGATGTGCGTGCGGGTGATCGTCAACTGCATCGTGCCGGCCGCCTGGATCCCGATCGCTTCGGGATGATCGCCCGCGATTCCCAAGCCGTCGACGCAGGGCATCCGCTGCCGGTCCCAGAGCTGGGGAGCGAAGGTCTGCGGGTCCGCGGATTTGAAATGCGTCCCGGTGAACCGCAGCGCCGGGCCCGGGCCGGCCATGACCAGCCGGGCGACGCCGTCGCCGGAAAACGACGTGTAACCCACGCGATCTAAATCGACGACGATGGATCGCGTGAGTCGATAGCTGCCTTTAGCCAGCCGCACGCAACCGATCCCGGCATCGACCGCCCGCTGGATCGCGTCCGTATCGTCTGCCTGACCGTCCCCCACCGCGCCGAACGCCGCGACGGTCGTTTCCAGGGACGTTTCCCGACTCGCCGGCACAGGCACGGCAGCCTGCTGGCTGAGTGCGTATCCGACCGACAGGATCGATACGATCGCGAGCAGATATATCGAACAGAATCGGTTCACGGGCGTCTCCTTAGCGATGTTCCAGTGGCGACGAAACGGTACCCCGCAGAGGCCCACCTCGAGAGAGAGTCATTTCTGCAAGGATCGGCGGCACGGGTGGATTGTATCTGATTGCGTGGCCGGAGCAACTCATGGAATCGCACCATCCAAGACTCAACCGACGCGATTCTGATGCATCAATAATCCCGGAACGGTTCGCGCGGTTCGGCGGCGTCCATCTCTTGCTGCCAGTGCCGGAAGTGGGCTTCGAGTTCCGCGGCTTTGTCGGGCATGGTCGGGGCCAGGTTGTTTTTCTCGCCGATGTCTTGCGACAAGTCGAACAAGAATGTGCCGTTCGCGTTGCGGACCCATTTCCAGGGCCCGACCCGGGCCGCCTCTTGCTCGCGGCGTTTCCAGAACATCGCTTGACGCGGCGAACGCTCCGCGCCGGACAGGATGGGCAACATGTCAAAGCCGTCCAGCACCACGTCTGCGGGCGGCGGCGCGCCGGCTAGCCGTAACAAGGTCGGAACGATCTCCAGCGCCGTCAGAAACTCGCCGCTGACCGAGCCGCCCGGGATCCGCGGCGGATAACGGACCAGGCAGCAGACACGGATGCCGCCGTCGAACACTTGGCCTTTCCCGCCGCGCAGCGGCGAATTGTCCGCCCCTCCCGATCCGCCGTTGTCCGAGAAAAAGATGACGATCGTGTTCTCTGCCAGCCGGTACTCATCCAGCAGACTCAACACGTCCCCGATCGCCGCGTCCATGGCGGTTACCGAACCCAAGTAATGCGTCTTGCGGAGCGCGGCGTTGGGAACCTGTACGGTTTCCCCGCGCCGAGTCGCTTCGACCAGCGCCTCGCGGGCGTGCAGGTCGGGATACTTCTGCCGCCACTCGTCCGGCGCCTGGGCCGCCGCGCGGATCGCCGGATCGAGATTCGAGGCGTTATGCGGGGCGTTGAACGGCAGGAACAAAAAGAACGGACGGTCTTTGTTCTCCCGCACGAATCGCAATGCCTCGCGGCGGAACAAGTCCGTACAGTACGTGCCGCAATCTTCGCTCGTCGGCCGATTGTCGCGATACATCGAAGGCACGCCGTAACGCTCGTGCGTATAGTAGTCGATGCCCGTATTGACGAACCCGTAGAACTCGTCCCAGCCGCGGGCCAACGGCAGGTAGCGGCGGTGCATTCCGAGGTCCCACTTGCCGAAGATCCCGCTGTAATAGCCGGCTTGTTTCAGCATTCGAGGCAGCAGGATCTCGCGCGTGTCCATCCCGCCGATCCGTTCCCACGTCACCGCGTATTCCTCGGCTGCGTACTTGTGCCCATAGTCGGGCGCTTCGTTGCGGATCATATCGTAGATGCCGTTCCGCTGCGGGTAACGCCCCGTCAACATCGCTCCGCGACTGGGTGTGCAAGCCGGCCAGGCGACGTAGAAGTTCGTCAACCGCACGCCTTCGCGGGCGATCCGATCCAGGCTGGGAGTTAGAATGTGATCGCCCAGGACGCCCAGATCATGATAGCCCTGGTCGTCCGAGACGATCAGCACGATATTCGGCGGGTGATCGGCGGCGCGCGCGGCCGATCCCGTCCAAGCCGCCGCGGCAAGCAACCCAAAGACCGCGATGATTATCTGGACGAAAGTGGGACAAGGCGGCGTTTGTCGAGCAATCGAATCTTGAGTACTCATGATTCACCAACAATCGTACGTTAGGGCGTTTGAGTTACCGGCGCCAAGATTTTCGTCATGCCTTCACTCAGCAGGTCGTCAATGTCAGGGTCGGAGAAGGCCACGCCGACTTCGTAACCGCCGTTGGGGTATTCTTCTTTCACCGGCACGTACCACGTGCCGCCGTCGCCGTACGCGGCGGTGGCGACGAACAGCGCCGGCTGCAATTGCTGGGCGCGCAGCTGGTACTCGACAAAACACTCGCCCGGCAAATGCAGCAGGCGGATGCCGTTGACGTGCAGCGCGCTGAGCACGACAGGGACCTTTTGTTCCAGCCGCCGCAGCCAAGCCAGCGTGTACGCCGCCCGGCCGCGCGTGGATCCGGCGGCCGATTTGTTGTCGATCTGCGCCTGCAGCGCCGCGGCCGAAAACGTGCTGCGGGGCGGCGGCAGAATCTTGACCGTCCGCCAGTCGACCTGTTCGATCGCCGCCGGCTGCAGGTCCCGTTCGGAACGTACGATCCCGTCGTACATCCGCTGGACGAGCACCGGCCGCATCTCGTGCGAGCCGTCGTTGTACTTGCCGGCCGCGACGTTGCCCGCACAGCCGGTGAAGTACACATGCCGACAGCCCGGTTCTTCGTCCTGCCGCCGTTTGCGGGCCAGGCCGGCAAAGTCGCTGCTCACCCGGCCGTCGCCGTAGTAGCTCATCGGATGCGTCGCATAATAATGACAGGCCGCGATCTTGTCCGAGCCCGAATAGAAGGCGACCGTTTTCAGCCAGGGGTCGATCAGGCCCTCGGGCAAGGCTCGCAGCTGCGGATCGCGGCAACTGCTGCCGCGCATCGCGGCGATCCGGCCGGCCGCATCGCGGGACACGCGGCGATTGCCTGCGACTTGTTCCACTTGAGCTTGGCCGCAGGCCACGTGGGTCAGCGGCCGGGCCGCGGGAACTGCGTCGGCGGCCGACCGGGCGACGGCGTCCAGGCAGCGGCGGAAAAAATCCACGTCCAGCACGTCCGGCAAATCGCCTTGGGCTTGAACCAGCTGTTGGGTTTCCAGGCAGGCAAACGGGGCGTTGTGCTGATGCACGCACTGGACGGCGACGCGATCCGGTGTCGTCCCGACCGCCTGGGCCAGCGCCTGGCGCCACTGGACGTGGGCTGCGTTGCACAATCCGGTCCAGTCCACGGCGCAGATGACGAGGGGCGGGCCGGCGCCCAGCAGCACCAAGCCAATCGCCTCCAGCGGGTCGTCGACCGCCGTCACGGGCGTGATCCAGCCGCCGCAACAGGAATGGCCCAACGGCGGCGTGACGTCGCAACGAAACGTGGCCAAACGCAAGGGAACTCCCGTGGCGGCGGCGTACGATCTGTTCCACGGCGAGACGGCGGACAGGGCACAGCCGGCAGTGGCGGCCAGCGTCTGGCGGAGAAACTCGCGGCGAGCGGTGGACATGAGCGGCCTCCTGGTTGGCGAAATCAACGGACGCGGCTTCCGCTTGGCTTGGAAACGGGCCGCGAAGTGGCTACGTTTCGTTCGCTCGCGGGCCTGAACAATCGATAGAATACCGTTGCGACAGGGCCGGAGCAAGTTGGAGCGCAGAGCATGCATCGGCGAGACCCCCACGAGCTTGCGGGCTGTTGATTTAATGCAGTCGGGACCGTCCAGGATGTTGGAGTTCACGCTTCAGCGTGTCTTTCCCCGCGGCAACGACCGGCCAAACACGCTAAAGCGTGGACTCCAACGGGTGCGATGCCACGGATATGCGCCAAACACATTAAATCGACAGCCCGCTTGCCTCGGGGGTGAATGAGATTGACAGGCTAGATCTGTCACCGTTTCCCGGCCCTCTTCCCGTCCCCCGCTTCCCGATTCCGCCGCCTCTGGCGGCGGAATCGGGAAGCGGGGGACGGAAGGTTGTGGCGTTGCCGGGTTAGCTCGACAATCTTCTTCACCCACGAGGCAAGCTCGCGGGGGTCGTATGAGAACAAAAGCCAGTTCGTGGCAACCTGCCATTTCACGACCTTTTCGACGTAAACTGAACGCCCCAGGCCTGACACTCTTCCATTCCGGAATAGTTTTTTTTGACCACATGCCAGCACACCGTGCTGCACGT
>Ga0351889_10363_pt1 | contig 10414 bp, 7 predicted proteins | sample TotcelFGM3001M14_FD_206767 | JGI IMG/M metagenome (GOLD analysis project Ga0351889, IMG submission 206767) | Enriched cells from coal bed in the Powder River Basin, Montana, United States - Total cells FGM rep3 HSBNCT.FGM.300.1.M14 ...
TTATCTCAATGCTTGCGATTCTCTTTCCAATGCGGCCATTTCCAGTGCCCTCTGCACTATATGGTGCATATCGTAATATCTGTATTCTCCAAGCCTGCCGGCGAAAATCACACCATTTTCATTTTCTGCCATCTGCCTGTATTTCTCATATATTTCACCGTTTCTTATGTCATTGACAGGATAATATGGTTCAATCCCACGTTCCCATTTCTCAGGATACTCCCTGGTTATTACAGTCTTTGGCTGTGTCCCGAATTCGAAGTGCTTGTGTTCGATCATCCTGGTGTAAGGTATCTCATATTCCGTATAATTCACGACTGCGCTTCCCTGGAAGTTGTCGGTATCCAAGATTTCATGCTCGAACCTCAGACTTCTGTATTCAAGCTCGCCATGAACATAATCGAAGTATTCATCAATCATGCCTGTAAAGACTATCTTCTTCGCCATTGCGGAGTACCTGCCACGGTCCTTGAAGAAGTCAGCATTCAGGATTACCTCGGTGCCCTCAAGTAGCTTTTCAGCTATCCTTGTATAGCCTCCGACTGGTATGCCCTGGTACCTGTCATTGAAGTAGTTGTTGCTGTAGATGAACCTAACTGGCAGTCTCCTTATGATGAAGGCAGGGAGCTCGGTGGCTTTCTTCCCCCACTGCTTCTCAGTATAGCCCTTGACCAGCTTCTCATAGACATCCCTTCCAACAAGGCTTAGTGCCTGCTCCTCAAGGTTTTTGGGTTCAATTATCCTCTCAGCTTCTACCTGTTCTTTTATTATCCTTCTTGCTTCCTCAGGAGTCCTTATTCCCCACATCTGGTGGAAGGTGTTCATGTTGAAGGGAAGGTTGTATACCTCATCCCTGAATATGGCTATCGGCTCGTTTGTGAATCGGTTGAATTCAGCAAACCTGTTCATATACTCCCAGACAGACTTGTTGTCAGTATGGAAAATGTGGGCTCCGTAATCGTGGACATTTATTCCTTCTGTTTCACTGGTATGGATGTTTCCTCCGATATGGCTCCTCTTGTCAATTACAAGGCACTTCTTCCCAGCTTTCTTCATCTCATGGGCGAAGATACTGCCGTAAAGTCCGGCTCCTACAATAAGATAATCATACATCAGTTGAAACCCACTACCTTTCGCGATACCTTATATACAGCAATGGATACGATCCTTCCGAACCTTCCGGGAAGATTTACCGTTACTCCCAGGAATCCCCTCAGGAAATGACTGTATATTTTCTTGTTCTTAGACTTGATGAATTGCCACAGCTCGCGCTTTTTCTTGAGGTTTTCTGTTGTCCCGGACCTTATCAGCATTATCGATGTCACTATAGTAACAATTTCAAGGTAATTGAGCATATACCTTCTCTTCCTGACATTATCAACCTTTTCAAGGTCCACCTGCTCGAACATGAGCCTGTTGACCTTTATCTGCTGGTCTATCCTTCTTATCATCACGGCTTCATTTACGGACTGATCATCTCTTCCAATGAAATACCTGTAGAAGTCTGCATCGATGTAGTAAAGCGTCTTAACATACTGCATGGGAACATAGACAAACAGGTTATCCACATAGAAGGTATGTTCTGGAAGCTTGAGCCCTGATTCTTTCAGCACATCCATTCTGAATATCACTGAATGCATGAGCATATACTGGCCTTTTCTGAACCTCTTGACTTCATCCCAGGTTATTATTTGCTCCTCCGGCAATGCGTTTCTATATCGCATAGCCATGTTTACAATGTTCCCCTGCTTCTCATAGACAAAATTGCTGACAACAAGGTCAACTGGAGACCCATCTTCAACAAATATCCTTATTGCTTCGAGGATGCGCATATACGATTCCTGGTCTACCCAGTCATCGCTGTCGACCACCTTGAAATACCTTCCGGTAGCATTTCTCATACCTGTATTGACAGCTCCGCCGTGCCCGGCATTTTCCTGATGGATCGCGCGTACGATTGATGGGAACCTTTCGGCATATTCATCCGCTATAATGCCGGTCTGGTCTGAAGATCCGTCATCCACGATAAGGATCTCTACGAGCTCACCTCCTGGAAGCAGGGATTCAATGCAGTTTCTCATGTAGTCCTGTGAATTGTAGCAGGGAACGGCTATGGACAAAAGCTTCATTTGCAAAACCTCAACTCAATAAAATTTGACTTCAATAAACATATTTTCTCAGTACATATATTTGTTTTGTATATATCTCTATGCCCTGAAATTCAGGCATTGGAGCTGACATCAGCTGAACTCCCATCATTTGGCAGAGGAATCAGCATCCTCAGGATGAACCAGTTGTCGCTCGTATTTATTGTAACATTGCCACCGTATTTATTGACAGTGCTGATTATGCTCTTTATGCCATAACCGTGATAATCGCTGTCTGCTTTGGTTGTAGTCGGCAGTCCATCCTCGAAGTCTATACTGTCTTCAAAATAGTTTTCGAATCTCACCATAAGGAAATCATTCTTCGAAAATACCGCAACCCTTATCAGGTGCTTGTCCTTGTCAGCCAGCTTCTCTACACCCTCAATGGCATTGTCAAAGGCATTGCCGAATATCGTGCATATGTCCATGACATCCATGAAATTGAGGAGGCTTCCGTCAGCGACGCAGGTCAGGTTTATGCCCTTTTCCCTGCAGTAGATGCTCTTACCTGTAAGCACAGTGTCAAGGACCGAGTTTCCGGTCTTTATGTCCGTCTCATACATGCTTATAGCCCTGTCCATATCTGCAAGGTAAGACTCCTTCTTGGCAACGTCCGTTTCAGCCCTTATTATCGCTATCTGATGCTTCAGGTCATGGTATTTCCTGTTTATCAGCTCAGTGCTCTCCTTGGAGCTCTGGTACTGCTCGTACTGCCTGTAAAGCACGTTGTTGATTGCCTCCAGCTCAAACTTCATCCGCATTTCCTTGCGCTGCTCCTGCTGGGCATAAATCATCGTAAGTCCGCTGAAATCAACCAGTGTCCTTATGTAGAATATTCCGGCTCCGACCGCCTCGAAAATTTCAGCATCCTTGAAGGCGAAATTTATGTTGCTGATTATGAAAGAAGCAAGGGTAATCAGGATGACGCTCCCGAGCTCCTTCCTGTTGACATCGAGTCTCCTGCTTCCGGGAACCTGCCTTTTTACAATTAGATAGAATAGCACGAAAAGAATGGAATATACTGCTGCCATTATAATAGTTGAGGCTGACACCGAATCATGCTTGGTAAGCAGCACAAAGTAGAAGTAAACCTGTGATTCGAACGCCGCGATGAATTCAGCTGCTATGAATGCTACTGATGTGCAGTATCCTGCGTCAAGCAGCGAAACATCGCTGCATACGTATATGAATGCGAGCATGGAGGCGACAGCCACCATCATGCTCGGGACCCAGAAGGCTATTGGAAGCAAGCCCGCAATGTACTGTATAGCAAACTGGATTATACCGAAGGCTGCAATGGTTACGGCAAACCTGAGCCCTCGTATCCTGCGCCTTAAGACCAGAATGAACACCGCACATGCCGCGAACTCAGCCAGTGCCGTATATAGCCTCGGAATCTCAGAAAACTGAAGATAGCTCATCTGAGCACACCTCCGATATAGTCAGCAAGAGCATTCATGAAATCCGCCTTGCGTGGTCTGCTTATCTTGAGCTTATGTCCACCTACGGTTGCAATATCCTGGTTTACACTCTCAACATGAGCCAGGTTGACAAGATAGCAGTTGTTGCAGCGCGTGAAGGATGAGGCGGGAAGCTTCTGCTCCATGTTCTTGAGAGAATCGTTGAAGGTGTACTCCTCATTCAATGTATGAACAGTGATCCTATGCCCGAGGCTCTCGAAATAAGTCACCTTTGCCAGGTCGAGCTTTACTATGCCGCCTGAATGCTGCACTACCAGGAAGTTATCCATTTTCTTTTTCATCTGGCCTATGGCCTTAGTTAGCTGCTGTGAGAAAGCAAACGGAAGTACCGGCTTGATGACGAAATCCAGCGCGTTGACAGAATACCCCTTGATGGCATAATTAGCCATGTTGGTGATGAAAATCAATATGACATCCTCATCCATTGACCTTATCTTTTCCGCTGCTGTCATGCCATCCATTACAGGCATCTGTATGTCCAGGAATATGATGTCATAGACAGGCCTGTAGCCTGATACGATCTCAGAGCCGTCCTTAAAGGATGTGACCTCGAATTTTTCTCCACTGGTCCTTGAATACTCGGCTATGCAGCTCTCAAGCATTTTCCTTACTTCAGCCTCGTCATCAACGATAGCTATCCTTATCATTTCATCACCTCCTAGGTTTAGAGAAATATCATCCCTAATATCTGAATATTAAGCCATTGCGAAGCAAGTATCAATAAGCAATTGTCCATTACGCTTCCAAATAGTACAAAAGACAACTGAAGCACTTAGGCCTCAGCTGTCTGTTTCGTCAGTTTTCCTTCCTCATTACAACGTACTTGAGCACCGGGTATATTATCAATACCTGAACTATGATGTTAATCATGTTGGTAAGATTTGTAGCCCAGAAGCTGCCAAAAATTCCGGTAAGAGGCGCCAAAGCTACAGTAGGGATATAGAGACAGATAAGATATACGGCGAGTACGGTGACCAGGTATATTGGCACCGCTCCCCTAAGGGAGTTGTTGGCTCCGAATACGATCTTTCTCTGAACTACGAAGTTCACTGCCTGTGCTATGAAGAAGCTTAGAAGAAAAGAGAGGAATGCCGCCAGGCCTCCGTTTTTTAAGGAATAATCATAGATCCAGAACCTGAAGGCGGTGCCTGACAGTCCCGAAAACAAGTAGTTCCTGCTGAAAATCAGCACTGCAAAGTTTACGATTGTGGCGATGTTGCTGAACAAGTTGAACATGATGAACTCGAACAGGTCTGCATGCCTTTCCTTGAAATTCCGAAATGCATCGTTCATCATATTTTTCCTGCCTTGAGCAGGCTTTCCCTGAAATCCTTCTTTGCTCTTCTCATCCTGAAGTATCCTCCGATGAGGTTTGACAACCCCTTGAAGAATCTTCCGTTTATAATCATAAGCAGACTGTCTACCATATCCATGCTGAGCATACCCTTTGTCATCTTCGCCAGTCCATAGAACGGCATATTGTAAATGTACTGCAAATTGAGGTCAGGGCTCCTTTTTTCTTCAGCCTTAAGCTTCATGTGCCTGATCATCCTGTGTAGAAGCCTTGCCATACCGCTTTTTGCATAGTAGAGCTGGGATATTGTGTCGTTTCTTGTGAGTGGCAATGACTTGTCCCAATCTGACCTTGGAGCTTTCCTTCCAAGAAGAGCTTCGAATTCCTCATCTGTTACAGACTCCACATCAGCAGTGTAGTAATGTTCCAGCTCTGCCATTTCATACGGTGACTCTGCACCGGTACCTGCATTACTTATTTCACCTGTCAGTCGTATGTCTTCAGATGATGCCCCGACAAGTATGCTGTATGAACCTGCTTCTACCTCGAATCTTCCTGTCCTGACATTGTAGTATCTGAAAGTCCTGTCATCAAAGGGTATTGCAACTCTTCTGCTCTCTCCTGGCTGAAGCTTTACCTTCACGAAGCCCTTGAGTTCAGACTTAGGCCGGAATATCATAGATTTCTCGAGGCCTACATAAAGCTGTGCAATCTCATCTCCAGCAGCATTTCCTGTATTTGTGATCGTGAATGTCACGCCGCCACTATCCACCATAAGGTCAGAGTATCTGAAGGAAGTGTAGCTAAGTCCGAATCCGAAGGGGAACCTTGTCTTTATGCCCTTAGTCCCGAAATAGCGGTAGCCGACGAATATTGACTCCCTGTACTCGGTTGTACTTTCAGCTCCCGGGAAATACAGTTGGCTTGAAACATCCTCATACTTAATTGGATAGCTTTCGCTTAGCTTTCCTCCGGGACAGACCTTTCCAGTGATCACGTTCAGCATCGCCATTGCGCCTGCCTGACCCGAAAGGCTGCCATGAAGGATTGCTCTGCAGTCATCAGCCCATGGCATTTCAACTGCAGAGCCGCAGCTGAGCACAGCAATAATATTTGGATTTACTTCCTTTAAAGCCTTCAGGAGCGAAATCTGGTTTTCACTGATTCTCATGTGGCTTCTCTCAAGACCCTCTACTTCGCTCATCTCATCGAGCCCGATATAAAGGAGGGTGACCTGTGCTTTGCCTGCAAGCTCGAGTGCTGCCTTGAGCATTTCGCTATCTTCCGTTCCGTTTCTCCTGAATCCCGGCTCATAGCCAGCCACATCAAGGCTTGTCAGTTTCATGCAGTCCACTGAATTGTCCACCATTGTAGGGTTTACATTGCTTGATCCCCCACCCTGGTATCGTGGCACTTTAGCGAAGTCTCCAATCACTGCAACCTTTGTGCCTTCTGCAAGTGGAAGTAGGCTTTCATCATTCTTCAGAAGAACAATCGATTCTTCAGCAGCCTTTCTTGCGATGCCATGGAAGTATTCAGTATCTTTTACTGCAGCTGCTGTTCCTCTATCATTTTCACTTCCCATTACTCCAAGACTGGAAAGGAAACTCAGATATTCATCTACCCTCATGTCAAGGACCGACTCCGGAATTAATCCAGATCTGACAGCATTTACGATTTCAATGTCGCTGTCTGTTCCTGATGATGGCATCTCAACATTGGTTCCTGCGGTAAGGCCGGCTACCCTGTCATGGCTTCCGCCCCAGTCTGTCACGACGATGCCTTCAAATCCCCACTCATCCCTCAGTATATCTGAAAGAAGATGATTGTTTTCACTGGCATGGCTTCCATTTACCTTGTTGTAGGAAGACATTACAGAGAGTGGCTTTCCCTCTTTTACTGCAATTTCAAAGCCTGTCAGGTAAAGCTCCCTGAGGGTCCTCTCATCAAGGACCGAATCATTCGACATCCTGTGGAGCTCCTGATTGTTGACAGCAAAGTGCTTTATGCATGCGGAAATACCATTGCTCTGAATTCCCCTTGTGAACGCGGCTGCCATCTTTCCGCTTAATATCGGGTCCTCGCTGAAATACTCGAAGTTTCGACCGCAAAGAGGACTTCTTTTCATGTTAAGTCCCGGGCCGAGAAGCACATTGATTCCCTGTGCTGAAGCCTCTTCCCCAAGAGCCTGACCAACAGCCTCTGCAAGGTCTGTATCCCAGCTGTTGGCCATTGCCGAAGCTGTGGGATAGCAGGTAGATGGCTTCCCAGGATTAAGGCCCAGATGGTCAACCTGATCAGTCTGGCTCCTTACACCGTTTGGACCATCTGCAAAGGAAATGGCCGGAATACCAAGCCTGTCTATTTTCTTCGACATCCAGAAGTTCTCACCGGACGTCAGAGAAGCTTTTTCCTCGAGCGTCATTCGTCTTATAATTTCCAATTTTTTCATATCTCACCTATAGTCAGGACTGCCCTCCCTGATGGGTGGCAGTCCCTGTCCTTAGAAATTTTTCTGATGTTCTACTTCTGAGCCTTCCAGGTATTGGAGACTGCATACAGCATATGCTTGCTTGACTCATATAGATTCTTTATGACGCTGATCTTTATTGCAGGATCTTCTGTTGCTTTCAGCATGACTTCATTGTGTCCGTTCTTGCCTGTCCAAGCACCCATGACATCAAGCGACAGGTTTCCGCCTGCATTGAGCATAGCAATCGGATTCATATGAGGGTAAATATTAGCATCGGTTATTACAAGTCCCTTGAATCCCCATTCATTTCTAAGAACTCCTGTGAGAAGGTTTGAGTTTCCACCTGCCCATGAGTATCCAATGAAGTTGAATGATGACATTGCTCCGAGAGTTCCGCCTTCCTTGACTGCCATTTCAAAAGGCTTAAGATAAATCTCCCTTATGGCCTGCTCGTTGCTCCATGAGAACATAAAGTTCCTTACATTCGATTCACGTTCGTTAAGCGCGAAATGCTTCATGAATGTGATCATCCCCTGGTCCTTTGCTCCCTTGACTACATTCGCGGCTATCTTTCCTGCCAGAAGTCCGTCTTCAGAGTAGTATTCGAAGTTTCTGCCATTAAATGGACTTCTATGGGTATTCATTGCAGGTGCGTACCAGCCGCTGTAGCCGTTTGCCTTACCCTCGTTTCCAACGCTTGTCCCCATGAGGTTCGCTATGTCAACGTTCCAGGTTGATGCAATTACTACCGGAGTTGGATATGTTACTCCCTTTCCGTCAGCACCCATTATTGCACCTGAGTATATGCTCGCTCCAATTGTAGTTGTTCCGTCAGGGGTAAGGGTACGAGGTACTCCAAGTCTGTCAATACCTGCTATCTGCCAGGTACCAGTTCCTGCAAGTACGCTCATTTCCTTGAGTGTAAGCTGTGATACGAATTCATCCCATTTCGGGTCGTCATATTCAAGACCTACCATCTCGGAAAAATCTATCTGCTTAGCCAGAGTCTTTCCATATTCAGGAATGTCTGAAGCTTTCAGTCCAAGTTCGGCATCAGTCGGTGCTGTATATTTCATTGCAGCCAATATCTTATCAGTTGCAGTGTAATCAGCAGCCTTAGGTCCTGTGAAGGCCCTGCTTGCAGGATCCCATGCCCTTGTCAGGTAATCATCGATTCCAATCGCATCGTCAAACAGGTTTGTTGCTGCCACAAGGTCAGTAGAACGCTTCCCGTCGTTTGCTTCATTGTATATTATCTCATCGTTTAGTGTAAATATTTCAGAATCCAGCTCCACATGGGCATTTTCCCTGAGCATTATGGAGTAGTCGCCCTTCTCAAGCATATAGCTCTTGTTTACCTTGTAGTCATAGGAAGCCATATCTTCGATCGGGAATGTGATCGAATAGTATTCAGTAGCTCCCGGTGCTATGACGTTTGTCTTCTTGAAGTCAACCAGGTTCACAGTAGCCTTTTCAATTGCTCCTGTATATGGAGGATTGTAGTAAATCTGCACGACATCCTTGCCAGCGACAGTTCCTGTGTTCTTAACAGAAACCCTTACGGTAAGCTTGCCGTCCTCTTCGTTTATCGCCATGATTTCCTTCTCGAACTTCGAGAAGCTTAAGCCATGTCCAAACGGGAACATTACTGCATCATCATATTTGAATGCGCTGTCTGTCATTGCCCTTGTCTCGAAATATTTGTATCCTACATAGATTCCTTCGCTGTAGTTCGTGAAGAATCCATTGTTTTCAGGAGCGTTTGTGTAGTGGTAGCTGTTCTTGTTCCATGTTCCGTCAGCTTCCCTTTCAAGATAGTTGTTTGAGGTCGGGTTCGCAAGGTTATCCTTGAGCCAAGTGTCTGCCAGCCTTCCTGAAGGGTTTACAGTTCCATTCAGTATTCCTGAAAGTGAGTCGATTCCTGACTGTCCGGGATATCCAATCCAGACTATGCTCTTTATTGAAGGATAGTCCTTGACGAAATCAAGCTCCATTGCATTTGCAGAGTTGACGACAAGTATTACCTTGTCAAACTTCTTTGCAACCGCATCTACCATGGCTTCCTCATCAGGCAGAAGCTGAAGCTGCTCAACTGTGAAGTCGAAGACCTCTCCACCACCACGTCCGATTACGATCACTGCAGTATCGGAGAATTCCTTCGCCTTGTCAAGAATCGTCTTGCCGTCGCTGTATAGTGTCGTATCGGTATAAGCGCTTACTGGCACTTCAGGGACAGTGATGTTGCTTGGTTTCTCGATGAACTCTGATGCACTGCTGTTTACAGGTGCTACTGTCTCTTCTATGGATATTTTTCCATTCTTGTAGTAGTTGTAGTAAAGATAAAGAAGGTCTTCATTCACATTGAAGTTACCCTTTGGTCCAGCCAGGGAATCCTCAAGCTTCGTTGCAGACTCAACGTTAGATGCAGAGGATCCTCCAGCATTGTACACGAGCTGGACACCTCTCATACCGAATACATTGATGTTCATCTTGCTGTCAGCTGAAGTCTTCAGCGGAAGCAGGTTGTCATTATTCTGCATGAGCACGAAGCCTTCGTCCGAAATAGCCCTTGTCGTATCCGCTGCAGATGTGAATGACGCTTTCTGTTCAACTGTATCAGGCTTGAATTTCGCTATAAGCCAGTATCCGGATTTTGTTATCACGAATCCATACACCAGGATTGCCGCAAGTATTACTGCTGTCACACCAATAACTACGGGCAATTTTTTTCTTTTCTTTGCAGTTTCTGCCATTGATCTTTTCCCCTCTTCTTCATATGATTTCCTCATATGTTTTTTTCAACTATAGCACGTTCAAAAACCATATTTAACAGTTTTGCACAGACTGTCATTTTGCATGCATAAACTGTAACGGGTTTCTGTAAACCATTAATCGCATGCTCCTGAATCCAATATACTCCTGGCTTTAGGAATATCACGTAAAATGAGCAAACAGAGAGCTTTGAAGGTTGACTAACTCCATGGAAAGGGTATTATTATAACAAGCAGATTTATTGGAG
>Ga0351889_10365_pt1 | contig 10344 bp, 8 predicted proteins | sample TotcelFGM3001M14_FD_206767 | JGI IMG/M metagenome (GOLD analysis project Ga0351889, IMG submission 206767) | Enriched cells from coal bed in the Powder River Basin, Montana, United States - Total cells FGM rep3 HSBNCT.FGM.300.1.M14 ...
CAAGGTTTTCTTTGACCTTTTCCGAGTCTCCCTGGCAAAGTGCTTCAAAAGTCTCCCTATGCTCTGTAGCACCAGCAATGACCTTTGATCGTGGTTGTCTTTCGTACAAATAATTTGAATAGAGATGTGAGTTCAATCTCTGATATACTTCCACAGCCTTCCTGTTTCCGGTACAAGCCAGATACAGCTCATGAAATCCTCTGTCAAGCTTGTAGACGTTCTGATACTCAGCAAAATTAGTATATGTCTGTGCAAATTTCAGGTGTTCATTCAGGTTTTCTTCGAACTGCTGCTTAAGCTCAGTGTTATCCTTGAGAGCTTTGATAACCTCATCCACAAAATACAGGTCAAACATAAGCCTTAGTTCCATGACGTCGTCAATTTCAGACCACGAAACCATCTTTACCCTCATTCCCTTTCTGGGAGTGCTTTCAACCAGACCTTCTGTGACAAGCCTGTTCAAGGCCTGCTTGATTGGAGTTTCGCTTACGCTGTACCTTTCGCTCAGTTCCCTTACGATTATCTTTGTCCCAGGCAGCAGATAATTCTCGATAATATCCTGCTTTATCTTTGTGTATGTTGATTCAATAAGTGTTGTTGGTTTTGTTGTTTCGATTTCCACTGTAAACCCTCCATAGGTATGTTTAGATTTTATTTGTTACATTTTCAATCTAATTGCTTTATGGATATCGTAAACCAGCGGAATATCCTTGTCAACCAGTTCTAATTGATGTGAGATACCATACTTACTTGAGCATATTTACTGCTTCTGCAGTAAGCTCTGCAATCTTATCGAACTCCTTGTTGCTGATCAGTGTATCCTTCACCATCCAGCTTCCGCCACACGCAATGATTTTATCAAATGCCAGGTACTCAGCAATATTGCTCTTGTTTATCCCGCCTGTAGGAACAAATCGCACTCCTGGAAACGGTGCTGACAAAGCCTTGATTGTGCTTAGCCCTCCGTATTGTTCAGCCGGGAAGAACTTGACGGTGTCCAGGCCAGCTTCCAGCGCCATCATTATTTCTGTAGGTGTGCAGGTTCCAGGTAATACAGGAATCTCATTTTCTACGCAATAATCAACTACCTTCTTGCTGAAGCCAGCGCTCACAATGTACTTTGCCCCTGCATCTAATGCACTTCTTACCTGCTCTACTGTTGATACTGAACCTGCACCAAGGATTGCATCGGGAAACGCTGAGGATATCAGTCTTATTGATTCAAGCGCAGCATCAGTTCGAAATGTCACCTCTGCAACAGGCAATCCGCCTTTAATCAGCGCTTTCATCAGAGGAACCGCATCTTCTGTCCTGTTCAATACCACTACTGGTATGATCTTGTGACTGCTTAGAGTCATTAGAACCTCGTTCATTCAATTCTCCTTTACTTGTTTATTTATGATGTATCTGCAATCAGCGCCGCTAAGCACATCAATCAGATTATCAACCGCCATATTTGCCATGTTTTCTGTCGCCTCAAAGGTATGGGCTCCGGTATGTGGGGTGAGAACGACATTATCGAATCGGAATTTGGCATAGCTGCTTGTGGGTTCTTCTTCAAATGCATCAAGCCCCAGGCCGCCAAGTTTTCCATTTTTTAGATATTCAACCGATGCTTCCTCGTTTATCAATCCGCCTCTGGAAGTATTTATGAGTATCACTTTTTCCTTCATGCTCGCGAATTCCTTATAGCTTATTATGTCCTTGGTCTTATCATTCAGTGGCAAATGAAGACTTATCACATCGCTGTTACTGATCAGCTCATCCAGGTCTGAAGGTATGATATCATTAGCCTTCGCATACTCCTCATCCATGAATGGATCATAAGCAAGGACTTTCATTGAAAAGCCTTTTGCTCTCTGTGCTACATTCTTGCCTATTGCACCTAGTCCCATTATCCCTAAAGTCTTTCCGCTAAGCTCCATTCCTGTACTTCTGATCCATTCACCTGACTTAGTACTCGCGTCGAGCATTGGAATCCTTCTTGCTACTGATAGAATCAATCCAAAAGCTAAGTCTGCTACTGCAGTTGCGTTTGACCCTGGTGTGTTGGTTACAATAATACCCTTTTCATTTGCTGCCTTCATGTTGACTCTGTCATATCCTGCACCGTACCTTGAAATGACTTTCAGGTCATCCGCTGATTCCAGCGCCACTTCATCGATAAAATCAAGTCCTGCGATATAGCCATCGCATCCTTTAAGCATTTCCTGTAGGTCTTTTGCTGTCAGTGGCTTTCCTGATTCATTAAATACGATTTCGTCTGCGAATCCCTTCAGCTTTTCTATTGCCTTTGTGTTCGTCTTTGATCTGAATGATGTAGGTGTGACTAAAACTTTCATGCTGCATTTGGAATTACTATAATTCCTTCCTCCTTCACTTTTTTCTTCAGGTAACTCTCTCTAGTTCGTTTTTATATTAACACTCACTTTCACACATTGCAACATTTTAAATTTAATTTTTTCTATTTTCAATTTTTTATTGAAGTATTTAGATTTTAACTTTAGAATAAAGCTAATGGAACCGTTGTAATAATTCTTTGTATATCAATAGAACTATTTCTTAGTTTCATTTCGATTTATCTATTTGTTATCAATATATCTATCTTTCATAGGATTAGGAGGATACCATGAACATTCTAGTTTTAGAAGCCAGTACTACATCTGCAAAAGCAATGGTCTACAATGACGCACTCGGAATGATTGACATTTCCATAGCTGCTTATCCTGAAGAAATAAAGCACAAAGGTACTGTTTTAACGGACAAGGTTATGGAATGTGTCTTCGAACTGGGAAAGCACATCTCCAGAGGAAGGAAAATAGATGCCATATCGATCTGCGGTACCTGGCTGAGTCTGGTCGTTTGCGACCGCAGCATGGTACCTAAAATGCCGACCTACTCATGGACCTACATGGGTGCAGTGGAGACAATTAAAGAGCTCCGAAAAGACAATGATTTCTCATTAAGCATGTATAAGAGAACAGGCTGCATACCTCATAGCATTTATGCTGCATACAGGCTATATCATCTGATAAGGGAGAAAAGCCTTGATGTCAGTCACAGCTACATCCTCGGTCAGGGCAGCTATATGTTCTACAAATTGACTGGTGAGCGTGTTGAAACAACCTGCATGATGTCAGGTGGAGGTTGGATCAACCTAAAGGACATGGACTATGACTCTGAGGTACTTTCATTTGTCGGTATCGACAAGTCCCAGCTGGGCAGGCTCGAATCTTATGGAAACAATTATCCTTTGACAAGTGAAGCAGCAGAAATGCTTGGAATCGACCCAGGTATTCCTGTAATCCCTGCTCATCCTGATGGAGCATTGAACCAGACAGGAGCCCTTGCTCTGGAAAATGGAATCATGACCATTTCGATTGGAACAAGCGGTGCAATAAGAATGTCCAAGGAATCGATCGAGCTGACGGATGACTTTTCAACCTGGTGCTATGTATCTCCAGAGAACAAGTATATACATGGTGGTGCAATATCCGGAGCGACAAACTGCGTCGACTGGTATAGGAGCAATCTTGCAGATAACATGTCCTTTGAAGGGCTTGAAGCTGAAATCAGGTATGACTTGAAAAATCCCACCTTTCTCCCCTTCCTTTATGGAGAAAGGTGTCCAGGATGGAATGATGACAAGAAGGGTGGATTTTCTTACATAACTGGAGAAACATCAATCGGAGACTGTTATTACTCTGTACTTGAAGGGATACTGATGAATATCAGGCAATGCTATGAGGAAGTCATAAAGTCCACTGGAAAGCCATCTCAGATAAAAGTATCAGGAGGAATCCTCAAGTCCAGGCTTTGGACTCAGATGCTTGCAGATATCCTGCAGCAAGAAATTACATGCTCTGACATTGACCAGGCATCACTTTTAGGTGGGGCAATACTTGCATTCAGGTCCTTGAAGCAGGATGAAGCACCGATAAATGAATTCATTCTTTCAAAGGACTATCAGGTAAATCCTAATGTCGAAATGAACAGCTTCTACAATGAAAGGTACACTCAGTATCTGCAGGCATACACTAAGTCCAATTAGAAATTGCCATCAAACACAAAACATGGAATTAACTTAATCAACAATACAAAGCACTTGGTGATGAGTCTTACTTCCTGTATGGTCAAAAAATGATGCTCCTGTTGATTCCACTTTTACATGGAATTCAACAGGAGCATTTCTTATCACAAATATTTTTATTTCATTGCCTTTTTGTAAGCAGGGGTTAGTCTCAGGCAGGAAGCGCTGAACAAGCATACTTTAAGATCCATATACACGAAGTGTTAAAGGCAGCAATTCATTTTTGTTTAATAATCTCAGCCTTCAACCCGAATTTCTTGATTAATTCATCATCAATCTCATGCTCAACTTCTATCACCTGGAAAAGTATGAGTCTATCATCTGTTGCAAAATCCACGAGAGTGCCTCCTGCCTCCAACCTGAAGTCAGTATAGTTCCAGAGATGGCCTCCTTCTGTAACCTTGTATCTAAGCTTACGTGCAGGAGTGGGAGCTATATTTTCCAAAACTGACTCAGTGGGAGTTATCCCCTTTACCTTCAGTACACCTGTCTTGATCAGCCTTTGCAGATTACCTGAAAGAAGGTCTTCGATCACTGTATGTGCCATCCCTTTGGTCAATCTCTCTGCCTTGTCTGACAGCTCGTATCCATCAAGCTTTTTCGCAAGATTACGTATCTTTTTCAGCTGCAGCGGAGAACATATGTCATTCTCCCAGGTCTTATCCATAAAAGCACCTCTGTCATAAATTATAAATATCGGGTATTTACAGCTTTTGCTCACTAATGAAATGAATCCGTAGCCTGTTTATCTCTTCTAGTCACTGCTGGTTCTCTTACATTGTTGACTCTGACTTCACTCAGGCTGACTCATATCCCACATGACCTCATCCCTTATCAATTATCCCATAATAAGCTATTGCTATCCATACTGCCCTACTTTCAATTTTGAGATTTTGAATAATCATAACAAAAATCTAAATGTAATGACATCCCCAATCCTAATTCAACGTAGTTCCTCGAAGTGTGTATGTTTTAGCTTCGCTTATTATCTTAAGGTTCTTTATGGAATACGTTACCTCATTCATAAGAAGATCCTTTATTATTTTACCTTCATCGTTATACCTTATAATAACATTCACCTCTGTCATGCCTTCATTGGTTGCCCTAAATTCGACTTCAAGGCTTCCCTTTTTCTCCGATGACTGAGAACTGCTGTTGAAGCTGAAGTCATACTTACTGAACAGCCTTATCTTGGTTCTTTCTGCAGCCTTTAACGATGCTGAGATGACCACATTGTAATCAGACAGCAGGTATTTGACCTCATATTTCGTCCCAATTTCTCCGTTCCCGCTGATTCTTTTGGCTTTGTTCGCAAAAGGAAGCCAATCGGCAATGTCTAGTCCGTTCCATCTGTATCTTGCTAGAAAGCCCTCAAATGGAGCTTTTATCAAGATTGTCTTGCTTACGTTCATCTCTTTCATAATACCGTGTCCCATGACATATCCTCCTCGAAGTTTTAAAAATTCATATCCAGATTATTTAATGTATAGAAATATTTGCAATAAAATTCAATACGAAGCTTCAATAAGGTAATTTGGATACTATTGCCATGTTTCATAATCTTTCGTTTATGAGAGAAGCTACAACTATTAAGAACTACCTGTGATTAGTCCAAAGGCTTGATTGGCACAGCTGGATAATCTGGCAGCTTATCATCGAATGCCCCGATATAGATTATTCCTGTATCTCGCTTTACGAGGTAATGCTCAATTTTTGTTTCTCCTTGCTTCTTAAGCTCGAACCCATAGTATATGGTCTCGTCTGTATCGTCCGGCATCTTGTAGCCAACACCACCGAGCTGCGTAATATCATATCCCGGGAACCTATCCGTAATTACTTCATAGGACTGGGACCAGCTTGTCACATAGTGCTCTGCACTTGGCAAAACTTCGACAGCAGCCAATGGATCTGTAGTCTCGCCGTCAAATAGTCCTAGATATACCGGATAATCAGGTTCAGTTAGCTCGCAGTATGCCTGCACTCGCATAATATCATTAGCCTTTACTATTATATGTTCCCCAAACTCAGCCAGTTTGAGATGGAAGTTTATATTATCATTCAACTGCTCGTCTGTGATTTCTCCGAGTGTGCTCCAGTATACAGACAAACCCATAGCGTCAAACTCAGGGATAATCCCTGTCCTGCGGTATAGGTCAATGTCCTCGCTGGATTCATTCCATACTTCCATGTTTACAAAAAGATAGGCACCATCGGTTACATTGTCAAAGACAGTCGCTTCAAATCCAGGTTCATCATTCTTCAATATATTGGTCGAGTAAGCTGAGGTCACAATTACTGTTATCGGACCACCCTGAGCCTTCTCGTTCATCTGGTGTCTCTCTATATCCTGAGCCTGTGGCTGTTGCACGTAAACATAGTCCTTCCTGCCAGTGCCATCTGATTTCATTATAGTCTGCCTTATGCTGAAGCTAGTGAAATCGAAACCGAGGTAAACAAGCAGATCATCATTTACATTTATGGACATAGGGTCATCATCATTAATTACAGTTGCCTCTTTTCCATCCAGCTTCATCTTCTTCAGTTCAAGCCCCACAGTATCAAACTGTGTATTTCCATAGTATATCCATTCTCCGCTTGCATTGAATGCAGATACCTTCTCTTCTGTCAGCATTTCGCCTCCGGTTCCATCCAGCTTCATTCTCCAGAGCTTGTTGTTTCGGTCACTTGAGTCCACATAGTAGATATGGTCATCAAAGATGTTGAAGGATAGTGTCATAGCTTCACTAACCTTCAATTGTCCTGAACCGTCAGTCTTTAGCTTGTAGAGCTTCTGGTCGCTATTGTTGATGAAGTAGATCCAATCGCCATCCATATTGAATGCCATCGAATCCTCGCTGTTCACCTTTTGTCTGTCGGTTCCGTCTGTCTTGACCTTGAAGATCCTCCGGTATTCTTCAGTATTTTTTTCATCTGTATGATTGATGTAGTATATCCAGTCTTCTGCAACAACTATGTTCTGAGCAACATTATCAATAACGAGAGTCTTTTCGGTACCGTCAGGCTTCATCTTGTAAATTTTGTTGCCGTCGCTTCCATTGCAGTAGTATATCCAGTCTCCATATGAGTTAAGGTAGTAAGCCATATCGTCACTGACCTTGGCTTCTCCGGTTCCGTCAGGCTTTACCTTGTACAAGGCATTCTTGTCACTGTAGTTCATGAAATAGAGCCAGCCGTCATGCATCACTGACATTCCGCCGTTGGATACGTTTGAATTTGTATTGCCCATTTTCCTGGAATTGCTGCCTGTTGAGCTGCAGGCTGATAAGAAGAGTATTGCAAATAAGATAGCTGCAAGAATGGATATCCTTATCTTCCCTTCCATTTCAATCCCTCTTTCCAAATCATATTCTTACTTCTGCCCACTAACTTATATATATTTTATCAGTCATTTTATCCTCTGCTAAAATCATATCATCATAAAATTAACCTTATATATTATCATTTTGAACAATTCGATAATTGTTTCACTTATTCATCAGTCGCATCTCCAGCATATGATCATATGAAAACAGCCAGACTGAAATGAATTGTGGTTCATTCCGGTCTGGCCAGATTCTATAGCTTTTCTTTCAGTGATTTGTGTATTTCTATCCCTTGTTTTCTCTTCTCTTGTTCACTATCGGTAGCTGATCCCTTATTTTCTTTACGAGTGATAGGTCTATCTCGACCACCTTCACTTCCTCGTCGAAACCGAGCTGGTCAACTACCTCTCCCCATGGAGAGGTTATTATCGAATGCCCGTAGGCATGGTAACTCATACCCATGTTCCTTGCTGGTCCTACACCGACCATGAACATCTCATTATCCAGTGCCCTTGCCCTGAAGGTCAGCTCCCAATGGACCGGACCTGTTGTCATGTTGAATGCTGCAGGGACGACGCACATGATTGCACCCATTTCTTCCATCTTCAGCCACTCTTCAGAGAACCTTATGTCAAAGCATATCCCCATTCCTATTTTCCCGAACTCGGTATCGAATACTCCGAATGTGGTTCCGGGAGAGAAGGTTTCTGACTCCATGAACCTTACTCCACCCTCAATGTTGACATCGAACAGATGGACCTTGCTGTGCTCATGGATCTCTTCTCCCTGACGGTTGAACACATACCCGGTGTTGAAGAGCTTCCTGCAATTGAGTACAGGTATGGAACCTCCCACAAGGTATACCTTATTATCACTTGCCATCCTGGACAGCCTCTGCCAGGTTTCTCCGAACTTCTCTTCAGCGAAATCCCTGAAGTACGCGTTATCGTAAGGGCAGTTGAATATTTCAGGCAGCACCACCATATCTGCTCCATCCTCTGCCGCTATCCTCACGAACTTTTCCGCCTTGATCAGGTTCTTCTCCTTGTCATCAGTTACCATAAGCTGTGCGAGACCTATCTTCATGTTAGCAAGCCTCCTTGTTTTTTCTTTCTTAACTAATTTATATTTTTCCCATACATCTTCTCAAAACGTCTTTTAACCAGAAGCCTTGGTGTCAATGCCAACAGAAGGACATTTAATATATCAAAGGAAGTAGCATACTTCAGTTTGCTGTAGTACTTGAGATAAACCTTCATGTCCAGCTTGCCGCTTATCCTGTATGCCATATAGCTTCTCTCATTGAACAGGCCTGTGTTGTCGGAATGGCTTTTCATTACCCTTACCTTATTTTCATGGGAATATCCATCCGGAAGGGAGCTTATGAAATCAACCCAGTCTTCTGCAAACACCTTAAATACCTGCTTGTTCCAGTAACTTCCACCCTTCCTTTCATTGCCATATATCAGATTCTCATTGAGCCAACAAAGCCCATTTTTACTGTCGAGCAGCTCCTGGAGCAGTATGCCAAGCTGCATGAAGTTAGAACCGAGATACCTGTCATAGGTATTTCCGAACAGCTTCTCTTTCCTGTATATTGTTGCTCCTGTCAGGGTAGTATGCCATGCAAGGTCAACAAAGAATGCATTGGCATCCTTGTATTCTCTCGAAGGGATCCTGATGTATCTGTGAAGCGAATTTACAGCTATGAAGTCGCAGGCATTGCTTTCGATGACTTCAAGTACCCTTTTTATTCCACCCGGGCATATTATCTGTGAATCCCCCAGATACCAGACATATTCCTCCGCCGGCATCCTGAGTGTGCTCATACAGTTACGGTCGTGACCGAGTTTTGGCTCATTCCTCATGTATACTATGTTCGGATATATTTCAATCAGCTTTGAAATCATCTCTTTTGTATGGTCATTGCTGCTGTCATCTGAAATATAGACTTTTATTCCATACTCCATTATTTCCGGCAGCATGAGCTCCAGATTCTCCTTAAGTATCAGATGCCTGTTGTAGGTCGGTATGGCTATCGCCAGTCTATCGTTTGTCATTTTCACACTCCAGAATATAGTTGTAGAAATCAATGATCGATTTGCCGAGGTCTATCTTCTCTACATCAATAAATGATTTCAGCTTGTCGATATTGAGCACCACCCTGTCAGAATCGATGCTCCTGGCTTCCTTGTACCTGACCTTAAGATTTATGTCCAGTGCATCTTCAATTGTCTTTATGATTTCATTCACTGACACTCCAACTCCTGAGCCTATGTTGAAGGTCTCATTCCATACATTCCTGCTGCTGAGGCTTATTATGCTCCGGCATAGGTATCCTATCGGGATATAATCTCTTGCAACAGTTCCGTCACCCCAGATTTCAACTTCCTGGTTACGCAGATATTTACCAAGGATAACTGCTACCAGTCCCTGTTTTCCATACAAATTCTGGAACCTGCCGAATGGATTCGAAGCCCTCAGGATCAGATAGTCTATCTTCCCTTTCCTTCCTTCAAACCTTATATACTCTTCCAGGTTGCATTTGCTTAAGCCATAATAGTTGATTGGCCTTAGCGGGTCTTCCTCGTTGTAATATCCGCTCTCCTTGTAGCTGCCATAAACCGTACCTCCTGATGAAAGGAATATAAGCTTCCTGACACTGTTTTCCTGCATTATCTTCATAAGCCTCATAGTAGGTATGGTTACTTCATCATACTCTTTAAGGTAATCATAAAACGGACTTGCAGGCAGCAGACTTGAAACCAGGTGCACGACCTCTTCAATCTCGTACTCCCTGAATATCCTTCTGAGCAATTCCGAATCGCCTAAGTCACCTGTTATTGACACTACCTTGTCCCTTATTCCATCAAGATTACCATTGTCCGGCTGTTCTCTGTTGAATGAGATGACTCCTCTGTTCAATTTGAC